>Ga0181612_134808_pt1 | contig 10805 bp, 3 predicted proteins | sample HoacroProtozoa21_FD_119630 | JGI IMG/M metagenome (GOLD analysis project Ga0181612, IMG submission 119630) | Hoatzin crop microbial communities from Cojedes, Venezuel. Combined Assembly of Gp0051906, Gp0051904, Gp0051908 | reverse complement strand
TGTCCAGGTCTCGCTGAATGGCAGCACAGCCTTCGGGGTATCAGCCACTCCTCCCAGCTTTGTGTCATCAACAAACTTGCTGAGGATACACTCTGTCCCTTCATCCAGGTCATTGATGAACAAGCCGAACAAGACTGGGTCAAGTACTGACCCCTGGGGAACCCCACTAGTTACCGGCCTCCAACGAGACTTTGCGAAGTTGATGACAACCCTCTGAGCTCTGCCATTCAGCCAGTTCTCAATCCACCTCACTTCCACTCATCTAACCCACTTGATCCTGTTGAATTCAGATCGTTCTTCAAAACAATTCCTTATTTCAGATTTCGGACATCTTGAATGTGGCCACCGCAGAAGCTTAATTGCCTATGTATATTTTTGTATCTGTCTTTATTTTTGTCATTTTGAATGGATATCATGGAAAAATATCTACCCTAACTATGGTTTATTTGGGACTAAGTATAAACTGTAAGATGTGTTCAGAAGGTAAGTTGTGAAAGAACCATTTTCTCTTAGACTATAATTCAAAAAAATGTGTTCACACTGGTACCTGATATTTGGTTCTCTATCTATGATAAGCTGATTTAAAGAATGTCCTGAGATCACCCAATGTGAATTTGCATCAGCTGCCCAACTATTTTACAATTCTAGGGATCAAGTATTTCTACTCAAAATGTTGCCATGAAGTAAGCATATTCTCCTGAATCTCACCTGTTTCCATTTTATATTTGGAGACTGCTTTTTAATAAACTTCTCATAAGTAACACAGATGTTTAATATCTTGACTAAAGTGATGACATGCAATTTCTTGGATCTCTAGATTTCATTATAGTCTGCGCTTTTTAGATAATGATTGTATATTATATTTACCATAATTTTAAAATTCAACATTGTAGCAAGAGAACAATTTATCTGAGTGAGCAAGGATACCTAGAGTAACAAAAATTTAAAATACAGACTGAAGTTGCATGATTTATTAAACTTTCAGTGTTCCTATCTACATAAATATTCCCTATATTTTTCTTGTTTATAAAAGACTAGAAAGAATTTCAACTATGAAGAAAAAAACCCAGCTATGTAGGTCAAACTCCACTCTCAATTACACCACAGCAATCAAAATTTCACTGGATGAAATCACGTATTTAAAAAAGGAAAGCAGAATCTAAATTATTACTACCAGATAAGGAAGTTCCTGAAAACTACTCCCTTAAATTTTAGAGCTGGAAATATGACCTCTTCCTATTCTAAGAAAAAAATCACTATTTCTTAGAAGCATTATCTGGAATGATTTAATATCAACCATGTCAGACACATCATTTCAGCTAAAAAACTTTCTCAGTGGGGGGAGTCCAAAATGTGTTACTGCCTCAAACCCAAATGTTGTGTTGAGTAAGAATGCACAGTATTTCGGTGTTTCCTTTTCAGTACATTCCTCATTTTCTACTCTCCAACAAGTAGAATTTTCTTGAAGGAAATCAAGCATCTTCTGTTATTTTAGGACATGCACATGGTGATGAACAAATCAAATAGAATGTTTCATAGGGTAAAATTACATCTCAGGCTTGATTTTTAATATTGCAGATGCAAGCTTTATCTTAGCAACCTGATACACTATCAGTCAAGTCAACTGAGAGATTTTGTTAATATTAACGGACATTTTATCAGACTCTAGATCTGGACAAAATTTATAAAATTATTACTTTCTTGAAAAGGAAATCAGCATTTTTAAAACTGTGACTATTACTGTGCCAAATCTGTGAGTTTCACATTAGTTCTATGACAAATAGCCCACATAACTAGCCACAGGCCTCTTTGGAAACCTCAGTCTGTTTAAGAAATCGATTTAGTATCTCTCCTATGTTATTTACAAAGGTTTGTCCACTTGACATGACATGTAAAAACATATAAAATAAAACATGTCTGAAAGTCAGGCTCACTAAACAAATTTGCAAAATAGATCTCACACACACAGAAAAGTGACTGGAACAAAGGTTATTATTATTGAAGACTGGTGAGTTTTTTAACCACTTACTCTTGAAAATATCAGCCTCAACAGGCGGGATATTTTTGCAGATACTGAAAATTATCAGTGAGTTTAATTACTTCCTGTATCTCCTGTTTTTTTCTCTCAAAACATTTTAATGACTGAGTGCATTGCCTTTTGGCTTTTATTCAGAAGCTAGAAATAATCCAGAAGTTTATTTATAAAATTTGACAGCTTGTCTCCTTATGACCCTTGAAAAGACTGGATTTGGCAAAATGATCTGACGAATTAGCTTTCCCTAGATAAACAACAAGATGCCTGCCACCTAAGAAAATCCTCCTGGGAAGACAGATTTTCTTTAAGCAAAATTTAGAACAATTCCATTATGACTAGCATAATATAATGACCCAGTTCAAGGTATCTGTTAAAACAGGAGCAAGTACACACTCCTTTTTAGCTGTCAGCACAGTATGTGGTGTGATTTATAAGAACTTTTTAAACTGGAATAAAATCTTAATTTACACAGATTGACAATCTATATGTAAACTAAGTGTTTCTACGTGCAGTGGAAACTGCACTCATAATTTTTGACAAAGTATTTTCCTAAAGGACAAACTTGTGAAAGCAATATTCTCTAAGAAAAAAACCCTAGATCTTTTCTAGAGATGCATGCTTAAAATGATCGCTTTAATTGAACAATTAACTGTACTGATAAATCTTGAACATTCCGCTAGCACTACTTTGTTACTTATGTAAATAGGATGTGTCAACAAAGTATGTTAAGACCATGAGAAAAAGCTAAATGGTACTACAGTATATTTTACATAGCTCATAACTCTCTTGTGTCACTAAGTCAAAGCTGTTAATATGGGACAACATCCCAATTTCCCTAAATTGTGAATCATCCACGACACATGTATCAGAAAATTTAGATATGAGGAATAATTTCCCATGTGTTAGGCATTCCAAGATGACAGTGGTGCATTCAGTCAGACAAACTAGTATTCTTTTATATGATTAAAAGTATATAAGCTTAATTCTATACTTCATTCATTGGTGAAAATAAACAGTAAAATAATACTTCACATACAAGTTATTTTTAGACTAAAGACTGTAGTGATTTTAAAGTGTCTAAGAACCTTCAGATTAAATTTTATATCTTGTGAGCATTTTAGCATAGTGCAGTTAGTTTTTAATGGTGTCAGTATTATTTTTGTTTCTAAATAGTCTTTCTTGCATTTTAATGAAACACCAGTAATACTTATCATTTCTGGAAATGAAAGACAGAATTGCTTCAATGAACATATCAGTGATTCCCAAATTCAGTATTTTTTATGTGTGATAAAGATGACAATTGACTTTTCTGAGAGTTTCAAGAGTGGTCCATAAAGTCTTGAAAGTCTTGAATGTGTCTTTATTCTGGCCCATGAAAAGACTGGATTTAGCAAGATGATCTGAAGAATCAGCTTTCTCCAGAAACAAGATGCCTGCTACCTATCGTCCTGGGAAGATGGATTTTCTTTAAGCAAAAGTTAGAATAATTCTAGCATAATATAATGACTCAGCTTATGGTTTCTGTTAAAACAGAAGCCCACAGTGCTTCTAGTCTTTTTCAGTTTTTGATATAATATGAAAACTTGGATGTGCGTAAAGATATACTTTTCAAAACACATGCCAAAGTGGCTTTTTTCATCCAATAGTCTGATTCAGTTCGTTTTTTAACTTCTGCTGCTATCAGATGGAGAGCGAGAGTCTAATTCTAGATTTGTAATCCATCACTGAAAATTCTTGAGGTTACAGTATTTTGACAATGTTTTTGAGATGTTTTTATAGCTGTGCATTTTGAAAGCCCTAGTGACACTGCTACTGGCAGTTCTTGCCAAGCATTCAGTGGGAAGTTGGCATTTACTTTTTTTCCCAAGGCTGTATAAAGGTCTGGTTGTTTACATTGCTCTTATCTCAGGAAGTAGCCTGGAGTGTCTTTCTACACTGTAGTTCATGTGCCCTTAATGGTATTAGAAGAAATTACAATAATGGGGGTCTGTAATTTATCTTTTGCTCATTTTATTTGTGATATCAGATTTTTTTTTTTGCTGTTTACCACCTTTCGTATTACTTACTGTAGTTTGCTGTTCTGTATAACGTAATAAATTTGGGCATAACATTATTTAGCATGACATGAGGAGTACCTGTAAATGATGATTACGGTCAAATTCCAAAATACATGCCTATTAATTAGGGATATACACCTGTCTGCAGTACTAATCTATATACTCTATTTTTAAAATACATAGTGCATGTGTGCACATAATAGAATATAATAAGAGATATACTACTACTATTCACCTTCTTACAGACAACTGGTAAAATTCGGGAAAGTGAAAGATGACTTTTCAGAAAGCATATTCCTCTATATGCCTATATGTTTTTTAAGTCCTCCTTTTCCTTTCACCTGCCTTTATTTACTTATTGTGACTAGCAAAATGGCTAAGGAGCTTTGCATAATTATGGGGTTTCCTTGGGTGCACAATGTCACAATTTTCAGGCGAGTGTACAAAAGTAGAGTTTTTGAATACCGGGCTTCTAAAACACAGTGAAGCTGTTCTATAGCAAAAGAATACATGTAGATATGGATTTTGGATACTTGATAGAAAAGACCCAGTGTGGAGGGATTATCTCTAAGTTAACTCTGGACTTACTGGATACTGAAATGTGTTAAAGGATCAGAATGAAATGGGGAAAAAAAGACAGAAATAAAGAAGCTCTAGTTTGCTTGTGTAATTATTTTAGACAAGGGTACTCCCAATTAACTACACAAAAACCCTAACCAAAATATGAATTATAGTGTTAACGTACCAGATATTTCATAACGGTATTTTATTTACAAAAAAGGGCTAGCTTCCAGAGTTCTCATTTACTTTTCTTAGAGCCAGAAAAAATCTCACCACTTAGCAGGATGTGCCAAAAACTACAGATGGCAAAAACTTCCTAGGACTTCTAGTTCAGCTCTACAAATGTTCTTGTAATTCTGTATCTGACCAAGCTTGAATATCCAAGGCATAGGATTTCTGTCACTTTGCTCAGAGGCCACTTTAGAATAATGATGAAGTTAAGATCTACCAATGGCACAAAGCCTGTGGAATTAGTTGTAGTTAAAGGTTTTTTTAAACACTGGAGGATTTCTTTTGACACAAAACAACACTGTTTGTATTTCATACGTGTTTAACTTTGGGGTAGAGAAGTTGAATTAGAAGAATAAACAACTACTGCCTCTTCAGAACAGATTTTCCTTTAAAATATACTGTATTTTCAGATCATATGAAAATATTTTGTTTTCTAACAAGACTTTTATCATTTTGTTTAATAGAAAAGCCCAAGAAAAATCTAAAGGAAGTGTTTATTGTTGGAACATTTCTCATGGAATAACTGATACTATTTCTAGTGGAGCAAATTGGCAAATCACAATTACATTTGAAATTTAAAATAGGGTTTCAAATACTTTTTTGAATTTTCTTCACTTCACAAGTCCTCATTCATGAGGGTTTGCAGTCTAAATTTCACTAATCAATCTTGTGTTAGCACTTGGCATGATTCAGAGGTTTTTTATCTCATTTCCTGCTTTTGTTTTCAAACAAATTTCCACAATAAGTAGTCTTTGGCAGCATTTTGAAGTAGCCAGTTTGCTTCTGCAAATACTAATTGAGAGATTTTTTGGATAAAACCCACAGCAAATAGCTGATAATCTCAACAATTGTAAAGTATTTGCTGTAATATTGTTTGCAGAGATATTCTGATGTCAACATGTTTCTTCATGGATATTTTACTTTACCTAGAATACTGTTTTTCTCTGATTCAGAAGGCAAGCCTAAAACTCAGAGAACATCAGAGAACAGCCATGTGTAGGTGTGTTTCTCAGTCATTGCGATAATAAGTATTTTCTATGGAAAATGATCAGTTTAGAGAATAAAAATGGAAAATAATCTCTTTTCCAAAGGCAACTGAATCTGGAACAGATTAGCCAATATATCTTATCATTATTTGTGGATTAGTAATAAAAACTGGGCTGAAAATGATTTTTTTATTTATCTCTAGCAAATACTACCAAATCATTGTCATGCGTGACACAATATTAAAACATTATGTCCATGTACTCTGTAACAATGTAATACATGAAATATGTTGGAACAATGCTTATATCCTGAGAATAATGAATTGTAACTGAGGATAAAACCATGTCTTTATGTTCATGCGACAGCCAACACTTTTCTTTTTTAAAAAAAAATCAATTTAAATGTTTCTTAAATTATGAATGTAGCAACACATGAGATTCCACATGCCCTATTTGCTCTTCACACTGTCCTCCTTTAGGCAATGCAAATGCATGTTTTTACATATCTCTATTGAAGGATAGCTTTTCCATTCCACTTCGGAATGTTCCTACATTTGTAGGAGCCAGGCATCAGAATTCAGCAAATTATTTTAAACTAGATAGCGCTGCCTTAAACACAGATTTATATAGTATGTCTAAATATCTGAATATTTAGTGATTTCACACAAAAAGAGTCCTTTCCTATAGACTAGTCTCTTTCCAGGCTCCTTCCAAAGCATCAGCTGTTTCTAAAATAAGCTCTTTTCAAGGACATCTAAATAATTTCCTGTCATGTCCATATCTGACTCTTACCAGTACACCAGTAAGGAATTCAGTTATCAGCTGGGAAATGCAGACATGCTAAACTTCAGTCTGTGCTAGGAGGTATTCTGCGTGTTGTTAGAATGGGACAATACCAGAAATGACATAGATGTTAACGGTAGAAATACGAAGCACTTAAGTTGTTTACTCAGCATGACATTTTTAATGAAATTTTTACTTTCTGTCTGGGTAGCAAATGCAAAGGCAGACTTCTTCAATACTTCAGCCAATGTTACAGGACCTTCCCTTGCAGAGTTTGGGAGCCATTCTAGCCATAATTCTTTCCTAAACAGAAAAACAATTCACACCACAGTCCTCTCCAGATATTTTGTATTTCAGTGATTACTGGTGAAGTCTGGAAGAGGTAACTCTAAGTGGCATTTTCTGTGAGCTGCTCCGAGCAGCTGTTTATTTTGGTGGGGTTTTTCCCCTCCTGAAGGAAGGAGGCTGAGTTAAACAGCTCGTGTGTAACAAAAGGCCTAGCGGCCTGAAGGTTAAAATACTTTAGTTTAAAATACTCAGGACATAGCGTCAAATCCATACTTTACCTAATGTGACACAGGAATTTTAGCTGAAGGCATTTATCCTACAGAAGACGCATTTACAGCAAGACTTACTAGGTGCTCCAGACTTACAATACGGCTAAACGTATAAATAGTTGACCAATGCCTGGGGCAATTTTATTCTAATCTGTTTTCATACTTGTGGTCAGAACACGTCTACAAAATTGAGTCTACTGAGGAAGAAGGTGCTTAGGCTGGGAGTCCTCCTTTGAGACTGAGCTTCAGCTAAGATAACAGCAGGCTGGAATCAGAACTGATGTTGTGAACACAAACTCATGGGCAGAAACTGAAATGCAGAGAGAATGTACCTGCCTTTGCGGAAAGGTGGCAGTTAGTGATATCATTGTTGCCTAAATGGATAGTTAAGTGCCTGAAGTGGTGTATATTATCACTAAAGTACTTTTGAGGAACCCGACTGAGTGAAAATCCAGCTATACATCTATCTCCAGGTATCTTCTAACTGAAACATTGTTTCATGGCAGTTTTATTTTGGTCATATTTTGACTTTATCTGTTCTTTTCTCAGGCACAGTATTTGTTCTAGTAAACTCTGATAAAAAGAGGTCAGCTGTGTTGTTTATGTAACTTCTATTTCTGTCTTATTCATGTTCCAACACTACCATTACACTTTACAATACTTGAGCACAGGATTATGAATTCTTAGTTTCTGGCATTTCTCTTGAGCTTTTTGACAGTAAGGAAAAATCAAGTACAGAGTCTGGAGGAGGTCAACAGTTTACAACTTTTTATTATTTTAACAATAATAGCACTGCAGTTTTGCTCGGATTAAAATGTCACTAGCACCATCAATCTAAATTGCAACTCCCTCCAGGCATCCCTTACCAAGTCAGTCAGGAAATACAAAAAAGTTCTATATTTATATGTACATATATGCATTTTTGTAATTTTCAGCAAAGTAATTGAAAGACAATGGAGTGGACTTGTGTCTGCTCATTACAGCTACCAAACTCTCTGTCCCAAACTGTTCTTTGCACTTGTTCTTTTATAGAATATGTATGGTGCTAATTTGACTACAGCAAACATTTTAAAACAACCTGTACATGTCAGATTTATGTATGGATCCCATGGTGGTAAATGTCTGGCCATTTCTTCATCTTTATTGTATCCATTCTTCCAACAGACCTTTGAGGTAGGTATCATTATTAGTCCCCCTTTATAAAATACAGAATCTACAGAATACATACACAAAGACATTGGACTTTTGAGGTGTAGCCACTGCAACATATGGCTTTTGAAATCCCATGTAAACAACTGCAGCCACTGATTAGGCAAGTAAAATGCATATCCTTGAATATAGCCTAGGAAGAACTAGAACGGAATTCAGAACGGTTAAGGTGTTGAGCAGAGGTCATGTGAACTGTGGATAAATAAGCTATACTCTTTGAATAGCCCCTATTCCACTAGAAGTTTGGGTTTTTTTTTTGTCACCAGAAAAAAATATAGAATTTCAGACCAGCCTCATGGTGAATGCTCCAGTCACAGTATTTTCTGCCTCTGCTCTGGGACGTGTGTCCTTTTATCCATTGTGGAAAAGTTTCTCTCTGTAGATCTTACCTATTCTGGTCATAAGTACCTCAGTCTGCTTGTGTACTCAAACTCATAGGCACCTTAATTGAATGATTCCAGAAAATTGAAAACCAAATATTTAAATACATAATTCATGCTGTGATCTGCTTTACCGTACATTGCAAATAGTGGTGCCACCTGATTTGAATTTTTCTGTATGAAGGCTTTTCTGATGCTCTCAAATATTTGAAGCATTGATGACAGAGGAGTTTTTGATTTTCTGCAAAATAATGCACATTATTTTTGTACAGTAAATAAACATTATATATATCTTGGTTACATTTGATACTTTTATTGAAATAAATTTTGCCTAGAAACTCACTTGACTATCTCACCTTAGCTATGGTAAATATCCAGTTAATTCATGTCACTATTCTGTTATGTTTCTGTGATTATCTGAATAATACTTTCCATATTAGTTCCATACTAGCTGGGATCTGAACAACCAGACTTCATCCAGTTGGCTCTGAAATTAACTATAAAATATAAAAACTGTATTTTCAAGGAAGGGACATATATATCTGAGAAAAAAACTCCCAAATTTGCAACTGTATAGAAAAAGGACTAGTTAGTGCACTACAGAAAGAGCTAACCTAATCAGTAAATTCATTATACTAATTTTTGTACAGCCTTATGTTTGTTATTCCATTTACTGCACTGAAAATAAGGCATTTCCTTAAAAAATAAAGTAGGAAACATAAATTAAAAAATAATTATGCACAAACATCAATATTGATAAGAATTTAGCTATATCTTAAATTCTTCCCAAAATATTAGTTTGAAACTGAAAAAAATGTAACAATTAGTATTTCAAAAACATTGTATTCTCTGGACCAGACTGGAGATAATTTTTGTGGAGAGTGAGTTAGGGACTTAAGATTTTGTAGTGTTTGCAGTATTTTGTCAAGGAAACACAACACTGAGATATACCATCGGAAAACAGACTGTGCCTATTTCACAGCTGTAAGTGGCACTGGTGTCATGAAGAGGGACTGAGACTTCTTGAATGACTGCACAAATGTACTAACTAGGTCTCAGAAGTCTTCAGCTTCCAAGCCAGTGAATATCACAGGTGGATGCTGTGGGCAAGTCCTATGCAACTCTGCAGACTAAGGGAGGACATCACCTTCAAAATCTACAGAATGAAGATCGTTAAGAAATCCTGGGTCTAGTTTTGGATGTATTAAATTTCAGTGTCCATAGGACCTTCTGTAACTTGGGGATATTTTACTTAATCTTCCTCTCTATTTCTTATGTCTTTTTCTTCCCCATAATGACCGATGACTGTCCTTTCACACATCACAGTTCTGTTCTGCAATATCTTGAGATATGAATTTTGATTTGGAGTTTATATAAGCACAGGTACTGATTAGCACTACAAAAGTTGGCATTATATCCCATTGACTATATATTCCCCTCTGGGAAAATGCTCTGCAGACCTGGTCTTCAAAACAGACAGTAAACAGAACTTAAAAGAACGTGGTTATTAGAAACGTAAAATCTTCATAAATTATTAGTAGAAATATGCCTCAAAACCATCCTTACATCATTAGTCTAGGTTCCTATTTGCTTGCTATACTATCTTGACACTTGCTAGAGGAGACAAAGTTCTATAAAATTATGTGTAGCATGAGAGAGACTTTTTACCAAGGTCTGCAGTGACAGGACAAGTGGCAACAGTTTTAACCTGAAAGAGGTTAGATTTAGACTGGATATAAGGAAGAAATTTTTTATTATGAGAGTGGTGAGACACAGGTACCAGTTGCCCAGAGAAGGTGTGGATGCCCCATTACTGGAAGTGTTCAAGGTCAGGTTGGATGAGGCTTTGAGCAACCTGGTCTATCGGAAGGTGTCCCTGCCCATGGCAGGGAGGTTGGAACCAGATGATGTATAAGGTCCCTTCCAGCCCAAACCATTCTGTGATTCTATGATGAAATACCAGGGAAGGAGCTCAGGAACCAAACCAGCAGGTGAAAAAAGGGCAG
>Ga0181612_131717_pt1 | contig 10805 bp, 9 predicted proteins | sample HoacroProtozoa21_FD_119630 | JGI IMG/M metagenome (GOLD analysis project Ga0181612, IMG submission 119630) | Hoatzin crop microbial communities from Cojedes, Venezuel. Combined Assembly of Gp0051906, Gp0051904, Gp0051908 | reverse complement strand
TGCCAAAGAAAGGGAAATACAGGTCAGGCCTTAAATACTATAGTAATGAGATTATTAATCTGTGTTACATTAGTAGTGGGGGGGGGTGGGGGGAGGGAATTCACTCACAAGCCTCTGGGCAGAAGCACGGAAGAACACAAGGAAGCAGGTTTGCCCCAAGTACAACATGGAGGTTATGAAACAGTGCAAGAGAATAAGTGTGATAGGACTGGCAGGCACCATTCCAGCTTGGCCCCTGGCTAAGGTCATCACAAATGTCAGACCTGGGCTTCTAAGAAACCCTTTCTGAGGCATCTGGGTCACAGAGCTTTGTGGTTTAGGCAAAATGGGGAAACCTGGGGGAAATCAGTCCAAGAGAGTGTAGTGTTTTGCAGATGCACGTCAGGGTGCTGTGCCAAAGCACTCGGCCAAGGGGGATGGTAGCAGAGGACAGGCAGACAGATCCTGAGTGAATGAGGACATTTCTTCCAAATGGTCTGGAGGGACAGAGCCCTTTTACCAGTGCGAGTGGCAAGCCACCGCAGAGAGCTGCTTGGCGTGCTCTGAAGCCATCTTAAGCCCAGAGCCCAGCTGTTATCCCACAAGAGCCTTTAAAGATTTCTGGTACTACCAAGTCCTCAGTTCTGCCCTGTTCAGCTCTGGCAGAGAATCTGTAGAGCTTTCCACTTGCCTAAAGGTCACATTCCTGATTGACAACCTGGGTGAGCTGCCAGTTGTTAAAGGTGCACTTCAGTACAGCTCAGCAGCTACCTGGGACTCAACAGCCATGATCAGCTGAGGAAAGCTTTATGTCTCCCCCCATGAGGTGGGATTGCTTGACACTGTGACCTTGCTCAAGCTTGAATGTCTGAGCTAGAGATTTGGAGGGAGGGGGTTGTGTCTTCAGCCAGGCATGCAGACAAAGAGCTCTGGGGGTTTCAGACGTCCCGGTAAAGGGACTCTGCAGCATTGCTGAGACCTTTCTTCACAGCACTAGCAGTGACCCGAGGACAATAGGGTCACCCACCAAATCCCTGGTCTGCTGGCCATAATGATGGCAGAGAAGTGTTAGGAGAATGGGTGATTTTCTAAGGGCTGTTATGAAATCTGAAAGGCACAGTGCTGTAACTGAGGTGGGCTCCTGAGGTCACCGGTGCAGGGATGCATGAGGCCTGGCTCCTGCAGGTGAAATTCATCAGCATGTTCCACCTCCTAACGGCTCTTGGACCCTTTTGTCTGCACTCACACCAGGTAACATGCTTTATCCTCTGTCTCACCCTTTTTCTTCTCTCTGTGTAAACCTCATGCCCTAGGATGTGTAGCAAAATAGAATTAAAAGATGAAAAATAATGACTCCAGTTATTGGTGGCTTGGGCTAGATGTGTGTTGCTAAATTGCAGTTCTCAGGGTTTCCAGAGAGGAAATACAACATTTATTACTTACTTTTATTTTTTTTTCCTGGAAAATATTAAATTCTTCTGCAAGCTGGTTATTTTCCCCAGTGTTCATCTCTGACCCATTTACCTCCTTGCCAGAGGGTAATCACACCCCAGTGCCACCTCCCAAACATAGTCAGGACTGCTAGTGTGTGTCACTGTCACTTAGTACCAGATGCAGGGGGAGAGTCTCCTACCCCCTGGCACGGCTGACAGACTCCAGCCTCTTCATTATTGCTGCAGCGAACTTCTCAGCAGCTGCTGCCAGCTAAGCAGCGTCAGGCAGCGTCCCTGCCTGGTTTTCAGCCTCTCTGTTCCCAACTGCAGGGAGCAGGGTTTGAAGTTTGCACTCAGGTGTAACTTCTCTACACCTTGAACCTCATCCCCTTTGACAGTATACTTAGTACTACACATAAGCCTCCCTGTCTCTGCAAAGCAGTGGTGCTGCTTGTATGTGGCTGCTGGTTGTAGGAATCAGCTCCTTCTTCTTTTTCTCTCTTTAATTGCTACATTGGAAGGACCTGTTGCCACCACAGGCCTTGCAGTGTGCCAGACAGATGGTGAGGAGCCAGTCCATTACCTCCTCTCGAGAGAGAAATGGTGCAGAATGATTTGGCTGGCACAGGCACACACAGGTCAGCATGAGAGTCCTGCAGTAAAATCTTCTCCAGTAGCACCAGGCTCTGCACCAGGCTCCCTGCACTCCTGTCGCCTTGGCGTTTGCCAGAGTTAGTAGAAGGGGAGATGAAGTCTGGGGAAAGCTGCAGGGGTGAAAGTGCAGCCCCACACACGTATCCAACCCTGCTCTCTGCCACGGGCCTCTAGTCCTGGAGCTCTGTGCTGATGAGGATTTGTCCTGCGTCTGCTTATGGTGCTGTTGAGGACAAAGCTGGAGGGTTGATGGGAGGGCAGCGTAGCTGCTGATCCTACCTGCGGAACCCAAATTTGGGGCGATGGGTGCTGGGTGGCCTTTGCCCTGTCTCATGACAGGAGAGGAGTCACACAACTGTGCATCTTCTGTGGACTCCATCACCCCTGTATCTAGCCTTGACCCATTGTGACTGGCACCACCAAGTTTCCAGCCCTAAGAGGAGGGCTGTTCACTATCTCAGCTTCTTCATGGCACAAAGGGGCCACTGCTGTGTCTGGATTTGGTGGAGGCGTGGAGCAGTGGGCTACGGCAAGAGTAGGAAGGGGCTGTTGAAGAGCTCACTGAGTGTCGCTGGTGCCTGGTGTTTGCCTTTGGCTGGGCCAGCTGCAGGAGCGGATGGCAGGAAGGGAGCTGGGGCTAGCTGAACCCAGTCCTGCTTCAGCAGGGAACAAGCTCTCTCCCCGCTCAGCATCTTTATGGCCACTGTTCTTTGGCCAACTACGAATTAAGCTGGTACCACCCACCTCACTGATGCTGCACGTCCCTGACATTGGATTTGAGGGCTGTCTGGCCTTGCAGGATGTAAGCCAAGGAGCAGGGCTGGCAGAGGCAGGCACTTCAGCTTGCCTCTGAGCCAAGCCAGGCAATCTCCTTCCAGGTGCAACTTGCAGGCCTCAGCATCAGGCTGAAGCTCCCGTCTGTTCCTCTCCAAAGGCAGCCCTTTGCAAGGGAGTGCATTTGGTTCAGGGATTTGGTCACTGGACTGGCAGCAATGCCATGCATGCCTGTACCAGCACAAGTCACTTGTTGTCCTTCTTGCCCACCAATCACGGTTCAAAGTCCTCCCTGCCTCCCAGAAAACACTGGTAACTACTGACTGGCCTGGGCATTATAGAGGGACCTAGCAACTGAACTCCTTTCTTGCTCTGCAAAAGGATGGGACAAGGCTTGATGGGTGGCCCTGCTGTTCCAGGATTTGTCTGAGAAACAGGAAGGGTGCTGAGGGCTCACCAGAGATGCCACCTCACAGGGACACTGAATATGGGCAGAATCCAGGCTAAACATTTCCAGTTCCTCCGAATTCTCTATGCCTGCAGGAGGTTGAAATTCACCTTTATTTATCCTTCTGCTGGTCTCACTGAGATTTCAAGGGCGCGTATCTCACAGCTAAAGGTGGCCTATATACTCTGATGCCAGGAAAGACTGCCTCTCCCGAACCTGTTTATGCATTTGATTTCTGATTTGCAGGAGGGGCTATAGACCATGTCTCCAAGTCTTGTTAAATAAAGCAATTTCTGCTCTTGGTTTTTACAGGGCAGTTCTCTCAGCAGTGTAAGTCTGAGTGGGGAGGTTTTATGCTGGGTGAGAGAGAGGAGTCCGGGCTTAGGATATTTATACTGTAGCTTATACAAAGCTATTTGACATAGTGAACGGATTTGGGGGACTATTTCTATTTTTTCCGTCTTCTCGGGAAGAAGCATTGACATTTACCTTGGAACACAGCCTGAATGTGTCATCACCTAAAGGCAGGGTGTCCTGACCACAGCAACTTGTGTTGCTTGTAACAAGTTTTGTGGGATGTGCGTTGTCACTGCGAGATCCTGCCTAGTGCTGTGATCCTGTCTGCTCTCACAAAGTGGCACAGGGCCAGCTCATGGGAGACCATTGAAGGAAAGCTTGGCTCTCTGAGACACTTCTCATGGTAATAGGATTCCCTGGCTGAGGATGCTGCCTGGCCTCCATTTGAGGTAGCAACTAAATGTCCTGGTCTATGATGGCCATCACAGCCCCACTGTCATGGGCATGTTATTTTTGGTGTCTTGCCCCCAGTCCTTCCTGCCTCCCCTGGATCTCTGTGCTTTCCTGATGAGATGCAGGATTCCTCCCCATTTCCTCTTCAGCAGTGCTCTCAGGAAACATGGGGCCATGCACTGTTGAACAACTGCCATGCCCCATCCCAGAAGTGGACCAGGTAAAAGCATCTATGCATAGAGCACATATTAAAGTCATAGGTGCTCTTTTGGATCTCCAGAAACACCACAATGATGTAAAACAGTGATGTACCCCATGTAACTAATCTCTTGTCTTTTTCCTTCCTCCCTTCCCCTTGTCCCCTCCCCTCTCCCTGTTGCCTCCCCTTGCAGTGGCAGGCCATCTCTCTGACAGTCATTGAGAAGGTTCAGATAGCAGCAGCCATCCTGGGTTCCCTCTTCCTCATCGCCAGTATCTCGTGGCTTATCTGGTCGACCTTCAGTCCTTCGGCCAAATGGCAACGCCAGGACCTGCTCTTCCAGATCTGCTATGGAATGTACGGCTTCATGGACATTGTCTGTATAGGTGGGTGATCGCATCTCATGGCACAGCCAAGGCTGCCCACCCGCTCAGCGTCAGAGAGGAGTGGGAGATGGTGTGGAGAGCTGACCGGTACAGCTCAGCTCAGACTGAGCTTCCCTGGCTTTTCCTCCCCTTTGCTTTTGTGACACTTATTTTAAAGTCCTCTCTGCTCATCTGCGCAGCCCCGGAGTATCTCCTTGGCTGGGCTGGCAGAGGGACCTGCAGCAAGCCCAGAGAGAAGCAAATCTCTCTTCAGAGCAAGGAGAGGGTGGGGAGGTCTGGGGGAGCCTGGGGAGTGTAAGGCTTTTGAGTAATACTGAGAAAGAAACTCCTTCCCTTCTGGAATAGCTGATTTAGGGACTGCCTCATGACTGGGTATGGCAGAGTCTCTCTACACGCAACTCTTTGGCTCCCCAGCACAGTCCTTCTGCGGTGCAGGGGTGACTGCTCCTTCCTTGGCTCACCCTGGAGCTGCAAGTCCCAGCCAGCCCAGATCATGGGCCAGCCTGGGGTCCTTGTCAGGTTGCTGGTACAGAGCAGCTCTGAGGATGAAGCTGCTCCAAGCTGAGCAAGCCCACACAGCAAAGCAGATGCTGGCAGCCTGGCCCCAGCAGGGTCTCCCTGAGAGCTTAAGCTGTAGCCCCAGTGCAGGTCTGTGGGATCAGGAGACGTAGCTGAGGATACCTTCAGGCAGCGGCACACACCAGCCAGGCCACTGAAAGAGTGGTGGTTACCAAAACAGTCCAGTGAACACCAGTCACCTCCAAACATGCTCCCGATCAGTGTCCACCCGAGCACAGGCCACCATATAACATCAGTTCAAGTGACCCTGCCAGGAAGCAAAGAGGGTTCCAGAGAGCTCCTCATGTCTGTGTCCTTCCATCATTGATATAAAGGCAGAAAGAGCCTCACATAAACTCAGTGGGACAAAGCAGTCCTCTTGACTTGGATTTGCATTTGTGTGGCTAGGGCCACTCCACAGAGAAGGAGCACAGCTCCCAGTTGAGCCCTCAGGAGGAGCAGGACTATATCACAGAGCAGCAGCTGGTGAAATCGGGCTACAGTGGTAAAGCAAACCCAGCAGCAGGGACAGAGGTCTGGACCGCACACCCTGGTGCCCAGGTTCAAATGGCTGTTGGCTTCAGCATCCTTCCAGCACAGGATTTGGGCCTGCCAAAACCCAGACCAGTTTCTCCCACTGTTACCACCACTGTGCTGACAAAGAGACGTGAGCTTGGCCTGTAGAGATCATCTGCTCCTCCATGAGATGCTAGTGGACCTACTACACATCTCCAAGAATGAGGGGTGGTGAAGAGGGGTGAAAGAGACAGGCAGCACCTACACTTTAGCACAAATGCCACTGGTGACATTTTCTTGCTGGTGGGATTGGGAGTGGAAAAAAATGATGCCTCTGTGTGTGTGGGGTAGTGTGTGTGTTGCCTTGTTGGCAGAGAACAGAAGTGGAGAGCCCTGGCCCGGGTGGACGTCAATAACATGATTAACTGGCTTTGATAAAGCTTCAAGAGCTGAGGGGAACTGATTAGCTCATCTGTCAATAGGACCTAAATCCTCCCACACAGCGGAGAACAAACCACGCCAGCCATGAGCTGAAGGGGAACTGGACAAGCAGATTTGGATTTGAGGCTTTTTGTTTCTTTCTTGTTAATTTTTTTAAGGTTCTGGCCTCTACTTCTCTTCTCCACCTTCTCTGAAGGGAAAAAAAAGCCCCTTTTTCGTCTCCACAGATGTCACCATTAAGCTTACTGCCCTAACCTGGGCGCTTTGATTTTTTCCAGCCAAAGAGCAAGCGGCCATCCCATTCCCAGAAACATTTCAGAGCCATGGCTTGGAGCAGCCCCTAGTCTTACAGCCCTCCCTGCATTGCTGGCAGTCCTGGTGGGCCAGGCATGCTGGCTTTCCCACAGACTCAAAAGCAAGGGAAGCATTACAGATGCAGTGAGTTAACATGTCCGTATGTGGCTTCTCTTGCCCAGCGCCTCAGAGACTACCCATAGATGGCTCCGCTTGTGTGCAGGCAGCCCACCCATGGTCAGCCAGGAGAAATAATGTTCTGGATTATGTGAGCCTTTCACACATTTCCATACATTTCCCTAGAAAGCTTAGAAGTGCATGTAGCCAGCACTCTGCCCCTGCCGTGCTCCAGTATTGTCTGTGTTGTGCACCAATACCTTCTGCAACCCCAGGTGCTGCTGCTGCTCCTGGGTCTGCAGGAAGGGAACTCTGAGCAGTGCTAGCTGAGATCTGGTGTTCACTCTCCTCCCTGCCTTCTCCTCCTTCTCTTCTTTCTCTGCCCAGGTTGAACCAGGTGACAAATGAGGTCCTCACCGAGAGCTGTGACTCACTGGCTGTTGATGCGGTCAGGTTTCACCTCTGAGTGACTTCTCTCCAGCCCTGCCGATTTCAGGGTACTGCTCTAGCGCTGGCCAAAAGGCTGGTCTGTCCCGTGGAAAGGCCAGGCCAGGTCAGGTCAGCAGCAGGGGCTGATCATCGGGAACTGCATGACGGGTTTTAATTCTTCATTCATTATAGCTTTGCTCGACCTTGATGGGTGCAGCAATGCCAGCTCACTAGAAGGCTCGCAGTGAGTTGCTCGCTGTGGAACAGCTATTCTGCCTCTCTTTATCCCTCTCCTAAACCTTGCGGCCTTTTGCAGTGTCTTTGATCACAGCCAGGCAAAGCTGGCTCCGGAGATTGAGAGTTCTGCTCCTAACTGCCAGCATGGCCTCAAGCCTCTTGTTACTCCTCCCTGGGCTTTAGCTCCACTTCTGCAAGTTCAGGATAAAACCTTTCGTGGATAATTGCAGTGACAACGGTTCTTGAAATACCAGGGTGCTGTCTGGGCATTTCAGTGCCTCCTCCTCCGCTGTCCAGCCCTTTTCACCTTTTGCTTTCCAGCCTGTGGGTGGGTAGGAAAGATTTAGGAGCTAAAACATGCTCAGCGATGGGGAAAGAGCAGGCCATTAAGTGCACTCCGTTCTAACAAACACAGTTGGTTTTTTTTGCTAATGCAACACACGTTGTCTGTGCATTGTTCAGTAACAGGCTGGGCAGCCTTACCTTGCAGAATGTTATACTGCAGGTCCTACACTAACTGTATGAATTCCAATTGTTCCTTCCCCAAGTTTGACCCTGAGTTTTGCTTCCACTGTCAGAGGAGCAGAGGTTTGAAAGACATGATCTTTGCTAAAGAGCAGATGTGCTGAAGCACAACTCCTCTGTAGTCCCTGCCAGTTCCCACCTCAGCTGTCCTTGGATGTCTCATGTCCATTGAGTAGACAGTGACATATGCAACTGCCCAGCTCGTTTGTGTGAGCGCCTCTCCACCAAGTCATTAAGGGATTTAGGTAGCAATTTGCCAAGACAGAGATATATGTGTCAAGTTGCATAGACAATCCCATGGCAGTAGTGGTCTTTCCAGTGTGGAGTCAAAGGTGAGGGCATGAGGGCTCACTTGCACTCCCTCAGATGCACATGCAAATTGGGATTCAAACGGATCATTTGGTTGTTGTTATCTTCACTTGGGCTGCACTTGGTCTGAAATAATCAGATCTGCTCCAACGTGAACTCTCAAATTATGGCTGTTAACTCAGAGACTATTGATCCGTGCATCAAAATCCAGAGGTCTTGGGTCTGACCCTCAGCCACTCATGTTCAGTAATACACTAGTTTTCTTTGGACTTTGCTAGATCCTAGCATGCTCCACAAAAACAGTTGTAAGGGACAGACAGCGTTTGCTACCCCTTCACCCACCGTGGAAACAAAACCATAACCAAAGTAAAATGAATCTGCTCCTCACAACCAGCAGGACAGATGGTATGGTCCCAAGTACCAGATGCCACGTCCATCTGGGCAAGATGTGTAAGATGGTCTTTCAACATTGTCCTCCCCCTTGCTCTCAGACATCTAACAGGAGGGCAGGAAGCACTGGAAAGGATTGCTTTGGATTTGTGAGAGTCTGCAATACTGAATTTTTTTAAGAACCTGTTAGAAAACACATGTCAAGAACAGGCTGTGGAGAGATGATCCCAGTTTGTGAAGGAGGAACAGACCAAATGCTTCTTGATATCCAGCCAGCCCCAACTTCTTTGATTCTGATCTCTCTCTCTTTCATGTGCGCTATCTGTGGTCATGTCTGTAGGACAGATATGAGCATTGGATTGAACTAGAAACTGGTAATGGTGCCAGCATAGGTATTGCTCTGCTATGAAGCTATTACAACACAGACGTCTGAGATCAGCAACCAGGAAGTGAATGAGAAGTGAGATGGGGACTGTTCATTTGATTAGCTGCTCTCTCCATGGGTCCACGAGAGGGAAATCCAGAAAGCTGGCATAGAGAGGGATTAGCAGAAATGCGGTTATTGAAATACAGAGATAAATGGAGTAAGCCTTCACAGGCCTGAGTTACTGAGTAGGGCGAGTAGCAGCTTAGAGCTGGGCTGTAAATCCTGAGAGATACCTGCCTGTTAATTAAATGACAGTCCTTGGAGGAGGAAGGAGGGCTTTGCCTCTCTCTGTCAAGGTGCAATTAGGGGAAGTCAGCGTTTGTAGATTGAGGTGTCATTTGGGGTCAGGAGGACAGGAAACCATCTCCTGTTAAACAAGGAGGAACTCTGCCAGCTAATGAGAGCACGTCACAGTCTGGGCTCAGGCATCACCAGATCGACTTGGAGGGGGAAGGCGTCTGGGGAAGGCCATTAGCAGGCTGTGCTGCAGGGCTCTCGCTGCTGCGGTCTGTGTGCGCAGGCCTGCTCGCGCTCACACAGGGGTATCTCCACGACTGGCAGGAGGTGGCTTATGATCAGCGACGCGAAAGCAATCCGATCTGCCTCTCCTCGGATCCCTGTCTGGTGGGGACTGTGGCTTTGTCCATGGCCACCCCGTCCTTGCTCTGCTCCCTACTCACCCTGCCTTGGCACTGACAGCCACGCACTTCGCAAGCACTGAATCCTCCCACCCTTTGAAGATTTTCCCTTGCTTTCCGTCAGTCCCTGAGGGTATTTGCGTTCACACACTGCAGCTCAATAGCACAAGAGACGGGCGAAGCAGGACCATTCATCCTGCCAACGATTTTTATTGGCACACCATGGCAATCCATTACAGATCAGGAAGTGTGTGCCCGCTGTTTTTAATCCCAGCTGCCAGCAAGAATAATCAAAAGCATCCAGTATGTCTGACGGCATCTCAGCACAACCGTAGGTAATAACATAAGAAATCAATAGCCAATTAAAGCTGATCCACAGCATTTGATCTTTCATAGTGCAATGGCAACGGTAATTAATGGAGCTTCCTTGAGACAGTCACAATTCAAACTTCCTGCCAAGACAAATGTGGCTTCATTTTAAATGGGCTTTTCTTCCCAGAGGAAATGCCAGGCTGAGATAGCCTCAAGGTGTTTTCCAGCCAGGTCACTCCGGCTCTCAGCATTCAAAGGATTTAGGAGTCAAGGTCCCAATAAAATAAAGAGAAACTGAGAAACTAAATGCCTTCAGGGTCTTCATCTGTATTGATCTGATTCTCAAAAGGAAAGCAGATGTTTTCATTCAGGTCTGCGTAGTCCCCCAAGGTACAAAGCAGGAAGAATTGCTACAGCAGTAGGGAATCAATTCTAGCAAAGCACCAAGCCCATGCGTTGGCTTGATGACACCCTAAAGGCAGAGCACAAGGCAGAGAAGTTCAGCAGATGTCTTCAGAGGAGAAACCTGAGACCAACCCAGACAGCAAATGCGCACGGCTTTGACATACCTTCAAGAGACCCATGAGAGTACGCAGAAGTCTTCTGTGCCCTTCAGCTTAACGTGCTGCTTGCCACACTGTTTGTGCACTTCTTGCCCAGTTTGCCTGCAAACTGGAGCTACCAGGAGCTAACTGGAGTGACCAGATCCAGGCTCTGTCATCAGAGCAGGCAGTTGGGATAAAGTCAGGCAGCCATTTCTTTTGCACTGTGAATCCTGGCTTGCATAAATTCAGCCACGATGTGCATGCTCGAAAAATCACAGAGTAAATCATTGATTTATCAGCTGCCAAAGTGGGGTGTGGAGGCAGGAATGGTCACCACAGGGTGCATTGTGGGGCTCTCAGTCCAGCTGGGCAGGGACCGTCCCTCGCGAGCAGTCACTGAGGGCCCTGTACCTGGTCCCGCAGCAGGAGAAGCGACGCTGCACG
>Ga0181612_118652_pt1 | contig 10805 bp, 6 predicted proteins | sample HoacroProtozoa21_FD_119630 | JGI IMG/M metagenome (GOLD analysis project Ga0181612, IMG submission 119630) | Hoatzin crop microbial communities from Cojedes, Venezuel. Combined Assembly of Gp0051906, Gp0051904, Gp0051908 | reverse complement strand
CATCGGAGCACCAGTGAAAAGAGTCGCGCCCCATCCTCCGGACATCCACCCTGCAGATATTTAGAGGCATTTCTAAGGTCCCCTCTCAGCCTTCTCTTCTGCAGGCTGAACAAGCCCAGCTCCGTCAGCCTTTCCTCATAGGACATACGCTATGCTTCTTCATGCTATAACTAGAGCATGTGGCTACAAGAGAGTTTTTGTAAAGAGTGAACACCAAGGGCATCCATCAGCTGGTGGAAATATCCCTGCTGATGTTGATAGACTCTAGATTCACCTCCTCTAACATTAGCACCTAAGATGCCTGTCTCAAGCTCAAGTCCACAGAGACATGAAAGCTTCCTGGAGAAGGTTCAGCCCTCACCTCCAGATAAGGTGGATTCCCCTTTGAGGGTGCCAAGTCTCTCTGCTGACTACATAGGCAGTCAGCATAGGGGATTGAAGCAAAAGGAGATGTATCCTGCTGTGACGCTATGCAAGTCCTGCCAGGGGGTCTTGAGTACTGTGTGCTTATTATAGTTGAACGGATTTCTGTAAATAACAGCAAAAGAAATAATCCTGTAGCTCAGGTGAGAGACTCCAGCTCACCAAGCTTCAGTAAGGTGCATCCAGCTCCTTTGAGAACCACAGTGCAGCAAAGTGACACAGGTATTTTCAGAGGCAGTTCCGTGACAGCAGAATGGGGTTTCATACAGCGTGTCCCAATATGCTGGACATTGGAAATAATTGGCTTTTACATTGCAATCAGAAAATCATGTCATTTAGACATATCCTAAAAAGGTGTAAAAGAAATGCTAGCACCCCAAATTCAGCTGCTACAGTATGTTAGTACGTTTGCTACACACATTTTTCACAAGTAATAATGAGTGACAAAAATAACTGACCTACTTATAACTCTGCAAATACCTGTACCTCACATTTGGAGACAGTGAAATCAGCATGGAGACATTTAGAACAAGTCTATTCTTGAATACCCTTTTTTAACTCTCTTTAAATTATTCCAATTTGGACAGTTTTTAATGTAATTTTTTTGTACAACTTGCAACTCCCTGGAGCTGTTTCTGTAGTTCCAGGCACGTCTGTACTGAGTACAAAACCCTGATGATCGTTAATATTAGAAGATTTGGGCTCCCCCAGTAAAGAAGAGTCCATTCTTGCCATCATACTTTGCTCAGGGGAGCCCGTGGACCTGTGCTGTGCCTCAAACCAAGCCCAACCATTTTGTTAAAGGCAGATTTTTTCCTCACCTCCCAACGATGGGAAAGTTGCCTTTGAGTTGTTGCTGGCCTTCTCCATCACATTGACTTTCGCTCTGCACATGGTGGGAACTAGGTGCAAGACCTCCTGCATGAAACTAGAGATCAGGTAACGTCCTTTCACATGAGTACAACCCAAACAGGTCAGGAACCACTTCCAGTTTGGTCAGTGCAGGACCCATCCAGCAGAGCAAAGACCAAACCTGTGATGCCCACCAAGCTGTACAATACACAAAGAATTCCTCATCAGTTGCCCACATCCTCTGCCCTCCATCACAGGATCCTTTTAAAATTCCCCACATTTCTTCTTGGTCTCCTCACTATTTTCCTTCAGAAAAGAAAACGTAGATTTTTGTTGTTTGCTTTGTTTTGTCATGTTTCGGACAGCTTTTCCTTCTCCTTGGTTCTTGTGTGGATACAATGACACAGAGCGACTATTGCTCAAGATTTTTTAGGCCTTTTAACAGAATTATCCCAAGCCTGCAGATTGCTACAGACAGAGCCGAAATGCTTTAGCTTTGTTATTGTTTTCTCACACAGATGAGTCCCAGCTCCCACATTAATTATCATTACCAGGTCCTTCCAGTCTCCATCCTACTTAAAATTCCTGCACAGCTGCAAAGCAACTGTAATAAAATGTACTCGGGCAAGTGGTAGATATAAATCTGATCTCCCTCAAAACCCCCTGACGTTTGCTGCTCCCAAACCAGCCTGGTAGCACCAGCCCGTCAGTCTGCTGATCACTGTAGAAATGGCTTCCCAGAGCTCTGAATCTCTCTGGAATGGCAAAAAAGTCACGGTCTTGCATTTCAGTCCATCCCATACGGCATGATTTGATCCACTTTGAAATAATCATTCCTTCAGGACAGATCTGACCAAAGCAAAGCTCCTGTGGATGTTGCTCTTCTTGGTGTGTAGGGACTGACTTGTTGCATTTCTCCATACCTGTCTCTAGGGGCCAGTTCTCCCTGGGAGAGGTTTTGGGGACACAATGACAGAGTCCACAAGACCTGAATACATTGACCAAAATCTTAGTAAGAATGGACAGACCCATTCCTCTGATATAATACCACTAAAAGCATAAATAGGTATGTTGGCTCTTCCAATGCTGTTCAAGGATGGTTGGAAGAGGAGTAAGTACCACCAATACTATTACTGAAGGAAAATGCTTGAGTGAGGGTGTTTTTTTCCTGCTTTGATCAAATTAAACATTGTATGGAAGGGTCATTTGCAGCAATTTATTTTGGTTCTTCTGAAAAATCAGGCAAGCTATCCAGCGCTGACTTCCCACTCTTTGTCAAAAATCTGCTAAAATATGGGGTTTCATTCTTCTGCAAAAAGCAAGAATTGCCCCCGTTCATGTATCCCTTCCTCAAAAATTGTTGACAGAATCTTCTGTTCTCTGACAATCTCTGTTTGAAACAACAGGACATTGATGCTTGGCCCATAATCAGTTTTTAAAGGAGTATTGAATATGTCTAGCACTGAAGGCAGACCCTTGAAGACTCATATAGTATGTTTCAAAATTTAAGAGCAAGATTTTTTAGTATGACTGTGGATAGCTCTGCTCTTGAGTTCCTGTTTTCACAAGAGCTCTGCACTTGCAGCTCCAGGTGAAATAAATGCCAGGCCCTGTGTTCAAACGATGCTGTTGATGTGTGAACTGAATTTAAAATCATTGTTTAAATGCGGAAAGGCAGACATCTTTTCAGGGGCTACATTTTTAAATCACTGCCTGGCAGTTTCCAAATAAAAGTTATATTGGAGTCTGTGCCATTAATATTCCTTCCAATATCCTCTTAGCTTTGGCTTTTGAGTCTGGAAATGTGCTTCTCAGCCATGCTGGCTGAATGCGCTGCCTATCCAGTCAACCTTCTCCAGGAAATACTTCACCCCAGCACCTCAGAGAGGCTCATTTCGGGTGCGGATGGAAATGCACATTCCAACAATGGTTTTGGAAAATGCTAAGGAGCAAGTTATCATGAGATAACTCGCTCGAATAACTTTTAAAAAAATATTATTTATCCATTTTTGTTAATAGATCCTTCAGGAATAAATAAAATAATTTTGCAGAAGTGAGAGGCATCTACTTAGAAACAACTACCAAATTAATTCAATGCTACAGGACACAGAGCTCGGTCTTTTGTATTTTGGGTGAACAAAGCTTGGGTATTTTGCATTACAAGGGGCCTTTTAGGACAGATACCTTGCAGAAAGTATACAAAAAATTTTCGTAATCTAAAAACATTCAAGCCTTATTCTTCCTCAGCACCGCTGAGGAAGATCTGGCCTGAGATCGGACAGAGCCTGGCACAGAGTGGCTTAGAGGCACCCTCCAGGACTGTTTCTCGATGGGAACCAGAATCACCCATGGTAGCGATGCAGCTTGGTTCACATATCCCACCCCTCTCTTCCCGGCTTATCAATTCCACTTTCATACACAAAATTACTCAAGCAAACACGAGCATAAAAAACTCAAGATGTCACCACCATCAAGCGTTTCAAGCCTAGTGCTCTCTTCATAGCTCAAAGCAGGAAGACTTGCAAACATCTAATACAAGTAGGAAAAATGAATAATATATGAAAGAAAAAGCAAAAACCAGGAAAGAGTCAGAAGTCTGAGCTGGTAATTGCCGTACATTCCCCATAACAAAGTGGCAGACAAGGAAAGGCTGGGCTGCTTGGATGGATGTGGCAGGCAGCACGTGACAGCAGCACAGTGTTTCCCTCCCTGCACCCTGCACACACAGGGCATGCGTGGTGGCAGTGGCACTGTCCCATGCCAGAGGGGGTAAAGCACATGAGCAGGTGGACTCACATGCTCAGGTACAGTTTGATAAAACTGGGGGCTATGTGCTGCAACAGGAAAATTCATTCCCCACACCAGTTTTGAAATGTGAGACTTGTTCTCCATATGAACAAGTTCTCCTTGGCCCGTTTCACTCCAGCCCTCTTTTCTCTTCCTCTTCTTTTCCAGCTTTGCTGCACTCGGGGCGAGGAGAAATGCAATTGCTGAAATCATTTTCCTGCACATGCTGCGGAGTGAGGTGCCCTCTGTGTCACAAACTGAGAATAAACCAGACCCGAGTGAACAGCCCATTTGGTCCCACAAGTTGATGCGGCCCTGTCGCCATCTGGTAGCTCCTCTGCCACCCCATGTGCCCACCCCACAGCCTTGGGGGACGGTAGTGCTGCAATGCCTTGGGGCACGCGGGCAGAAAAAGCCTGGTGTTTGGAGGACTCTCGATGCTCAAGACAAGACATCTGATAGACAGTGGAATCTGCAGAGAAGTTTCTGGGGATGTGACATCTTTTCTGCTTAAAATTAATCTCCCTTCCTGTCCGACTCTGTGGAATGCTCACCCCCAGCTCCTCCCCCACCGTCACCCAGCAGCAGAGCTGCACCCGCAGCCTTCCCCTCCTGAATGATTCCTTCGATAGCTCTCCATAACTTCAGCAGCTCATTAGTTAGTTGACAGCTTTTATTTTATATTTCACTTTCCGTTTGTCAGCCCTGTAACACGAATTCAAGTTCCTTTTTGATGTTTTCATGTTATCTACAAATGCTGTAAAGTCGCAGCGCTCGCTGGGCTCGGGCGCTCGCGTCAGCCCAGGCACCTCCCTCCAGTGGTCCAAAGGCAAGCAGGGGTTTTTAAAAAATGAAGCATTTTCCAGGTGTTGTGGGTCCACAGGTGCCTGTGGGTGGGGGTGATGGATGGGCAGCATCACCTCTGCAAATGCCCACAACTCCATTCTTTGGGCCCCAACCCATCCAGCTGCTGAGGCCATTGCGGGGAGACTGGGAGACTGTCGCATCACCTCCCTCCAATACTGTTTCTTTTCTCAGAAAATATGGAAATCAGCAGATGACGTCCCGTGACAAAGCTGGATGCGGTCCCTGTTTTGTGGTTCTGAGACTGCAAGGCTCAGTAAACACGGAATAATAATCTAATTCTGTTTTGCACTCTGTGGCTGTAGAGATCACTAGGCTGTAAAGTTAGTGTGATTTAAATACTGTTAAGCTGGGAAAACTGAAATTAAGAGTCTATTAAAATTACACAGTCATGGTCACAGTACCTGAACTTTATCTTCCTCTGGTACTGCAGCTAATAAATGTCATATTTAGAGACATAATACCAGTAGAGGCCAGCGGCTAATTCCTGCCCAGCTGTGTGCACTGCCTTTCCTGTGCTAACATGCTGTGGATTCTCCTGGAGACTGTGTCCAGAGCAAGACAATACGGGCGAGTGATTTAAGCACAGGCATGTTTAGTTTAAGCACTGCACTGGAAAAGCACTGCACGTTTCAGAGTCTAAAATGATTATTTATAATTTTTCAGAACCATTGATGAATGAATTTTCTTCAGAGGTAAGCTCACCTATAACCACATATCTGATTGCAAAGCTGCAATAGGGAGACAAGTTTTCTGAGTGAATTTGAATATGCTTTTTAGTAATTTTCTGGTATGAATATTGGAGAGCAATTTTAGATCTTCTTGTGGAACTTCTTAAACCTATCTTCCTACATAGCTAGAGTCAACATAAAATCCATTCAAGATATTCTGTGAAGAGGATTGCGGAGCTCAGTCTGAGAGCTGAAAAGTTTGGTAGCAAGAACACAGCAGTAAACACCATCTTATAGGCTGTAGATTGGAGGATAAAAGGTCCTATTAATGGAAGGAGACAGGTATTCCTGGATGGAACACTGACCACTTCATCAATTATTCATGGAAATAATAAGAGACGGATGCTATTTTAGACATGGTTTTGGCAAGGGATGAAGACTCTGTAGAAGAACTGGTTGTAGAACATATACTTGGATTGCGTGATCAGGATTTGATTCAGGCTGAATTACAGGGAAGGAAAAAAACCCCAACTAATCCTGTAAATGGGGTTTGGGTTTCAAAAAAGGCAAGTTAGGAGAAACGAAGAAAGCTATATAGGGAATTCAACTGAACAGTAGCTCAGGGAGTTAAACGTGGAGGAGTTGTAGGATTTCTTGAAGTTAAAGGTCCAAATCCATGAAATTTGTAACTCAATGGAAGAGGGAGGGAAAGGTAGGGAAGACTCCCAGGTGACTCCACAAATAACAGCCTCAGGAAGGTTATGATCAGTGAATGATGAGGTCTGAGGATGGGAGCAAAGAGCTGAGCAGCAAAGATGGCTCCATAGGAGAGGTGAGGAGAGCTGACAGCAGAGGAGGATTGCGTCATGCTGTGGTGTTACGGGATCCTAATAGAAAAGATGGTGTTAGGTCTATGAATAATAGAAGGATGAGGAAAGCTGTGGGACTACCAGACAATAAGGTTGGATCAAGGCTTACAATAATGAGGTGTAACAGCTCCACGATAATAGATCAACTTTTGATTAGAAAAGGCTGATAAATGAGAGTTTTGAACTGGACATTCCAGCGCCTGAGGCAAAAGCCTGAATCAGAGCACATAGTACCCTGACTTTCTGTGCTGAACTGAACAAGGTAGTATGGAAAACTGCAGGAAGAAAGCCATTTGACCCCTGTGGTGCATGGGAGTTTAAAACAAATTCAAAAGAAAGATGATTGATGTGAAAGTAGGAGAGTAGAAGGAAAAGGGGCACCTATGTATCCAAGACAGCTCGAGGAAGACTACCCAGTACCTTCTTCCGATTAGATAACAGATACTCTAGGCAAAGGAAGTGCAGAACTCATCTGCATGGGCTTCAGTAAAATACTTGATACAGTGCCTCCTGGGAAATTATTATTTAAGCTGGAAAAGATGGGGATTAGTGCAAGAACTGTAAGGAGCTAAAGACTTAGCTAGAAAAAAACATACACATTATGCTGAAAGGGGAGATGTTAGGCTTAGGGAGGGGAGTGATGAGGTTTCAGGACTCCGCCTTGGAGCAGATCATACTGATCTTCTGTTCAGTGACCTTGGCAGAGGAAGCAGGAATGAGGTCGGAAATTACTGCTGACACAGAACTGGAAGGCAAGGGTGGTTCAGTGGAGGATCCAAAGAATTTGGTGACCTTGAGGACTGGAGCAATAGGAATGTATTGAAATTCCCAAGCAAGGCTTTGGGTCATGCATTTGTGGGCTCAGTACCCAGTACAGAATTTTGCTGTATTATAGGGCTTTCAGCTGGAAGCAAGAGAGGTAGAGAAATACTCAAATACAATCATTTTATTGCCACTATCATGATGTCACTGAAAACTCTGAAAGGTACGAAACAATAACAGAGAAAGTGTTTCCACGGAGGTTTCGCATTTTGACATAGCTGTACAAGCTGTTGATCAAACCTCATCTGAAACACCGTGTACAGCTGCAGTTCAAAAAAGGCAAGTAGAAACTGAAGCAAATGCAACGAAGGGGGATGAAGAGTCTGTTCTCCAGGAGTAGATGAAAAGCTTGGTTTGTGAAGCCAGGCTGGAAGAGAAGTGATTGATCTTTGTAAATTAAACAGCAGAGTAAATTTTAGGGAAGGAAGGGATCTCTAAAGAGCAATGATAGCGCAAGAACAGAGCTGTAGAGACAACTGTGGACAGATTTGGCTAGGAGTTAGAAGAAGGTCCTGAATAGCAGGAGTCAAGTCACGTAAGACTGTCAACAGGAGCCAAGGTGACAGGACACACCATTGTTTTCAAACATGTCTATTAAAGGGATAAAGGTAACGGCCAGAGAAGGCGCAGGTGGGACAAACTTTCTTATTCTAAAATACACTGTGAAAAAATATACGCCCATACTCCAAAAAGCAAATCAAAGCTTTGTCATAACTCAGATGTCTGACTTTTGCGCAATTTTAAATGGATATTTTTTTGCGAGTATCACATAATATTTGTGGTTTTTTCCTTGATGAGGCCACAATCCGAGTGGTCTCTGTACATTGGGACCTAGAGAGCAGCTGTAGCTGACTCCAAATGAAAGATCATTTATTGGCTCTTGCAGGCTTTTAGCTGATCTTCTGCTTCATTTGTTACATGAACGTTATTACCATGCCATAAAAGATGCCAAGTGGTCTTTGCAGGCATGGGCCCATGGGTGCAGTGTGGTGCCTGGCCCCTGGAACCCAGCGGGTCTGCAGCAGCAGCCCTCTGTACCTGTCCCATGTCCACCTGACCCAGCATCATCTGCCGTTATCAGCCCAGGTCTGGGGGACACCGGAATAACCAAAATGACAGTCTGAAAAGGATTTTCTCTTGCGCTGCTGCTGAGAGCTGAGAAGGAATGAGCCTGAACCCAAGCTTGCTGCTCCTGACGGATTCGCCCCACGGCAGCCCCTTGCTGCTCAGCAAATCACCACACACACTGGGGCCAGCCCCAGCGTGGGCAGCCTCGCCCCAAATCGGGATGACCACACAGAAGTCCGGGTGCTTGATGGCAGCTTCTCTAATGGGTGTTTTTAATAAGAAGGGAGGTTTCTCCATCCTCCTCAGGGATGTAAGTATGTTCAGTGCCAGCACCAAGCCGTGTCCTGCAAGTCACCTCCTTTTCCCCTTAATTTCTCTAACGCATTCACTGGAATTGGTGTTGGCACAGGGACATCCGTGTGGCTTTACCACGTGAACATATACCCTGTCCGTGAACGCACACTATCATCCACTTCTCTTCCTTTCCCAAGAAATCAGCTGCCCTCTGTGTAAGGAACTTGCTATTTCTGTTCCCTGAGCCGCGTCTCTCAGGAGAATCAGCCATTAACTGCTATCACATATCCTGCAAATGCTCCTTGCTCTAATTAAGCAATAATTAATGGCTCTAAAGTACTAGGTGGATTCCCAAGTTCTCTGCACTATACAATAAGTATCAAGTCTGTTTTCTGCTTTGCGATTTCAATTAAAAAAGCTAATATTCCCCTTTTAGTGTCCTTGTGTCTACAGTCATAGTACTCATCAGACTTCACTATTACAGCAGTGTCTTACTTGTTCCTCACATGAAATAATACTTTTAAAAAAAAAAGCTTTCCTTCATTTATTTTAGATTCATAGAATCATGGAATGGTTTAGGTTGGAAGGGACGTTTAAAGGCCCTCTAGCCCAGCCCCCCTGCAGTGAGCAGGGACATCTTCAACCAGACCAGCTTGCTCAGAGCCCTGTCCGACCTGGCCTTGAATGTTTCCAGGGATGGGGCCTCCACTACTTCTCTGGGCAACCTGTTCCTGTGTTTCACCACCCTCACCATAAGAAAATTCTTCCTTATATCCAGTCTAAATTTACCCTCTTTCAGTTTCAATCCATTACCCCTTGTCCTATCACAGCAGGCCCTGCTGAAAAGTCTCTCTCCATCTTTCTCATAAGCTCCCTTTAAGTACTGAAAGGCCACAATGAGGTCTCTCCGCAGCCTTCTCTTCTCCAGGCTGATCAAGTCCAACTCTCTCAGCCTGTCCTCATAGGAGAGGTGCTCCAGCCCTCGGATCATTTTCATGGCCCCTAGTTTCCCTCTTGCGTTTCAGGAGGCTTTAAAGAAGAAACCTAATTGATGCGGTCTGTAACTTTAAAAAGATACATCTGTACTGACGTTCTTTTTGCTTTATTTAGCATAGTTGTTATAAATCTTTGGTATTTCCTTTTCCTTGCTCTTTCACAGTGCTTGAATTATGATCTAACTATGATATAAACAATGATTTTGTGGCGTTTTGAAGCTATTTTTGTTAGTTTGCCAGTGGAAGGCAACAGTGTTATTTGGTAGATGTGAGTAATGGAAGATTTCTCATCTTGTGGGTCCTGCATTATCCATCTAACATTCATCTTCTTTGTAGCTGCTGCTTTCTGGAAAAGTTCTTTGGAGCCTTCAGGGCTTTACGCAGAACCAGCCAATGACTGCTGAAATCTGACTTCAAGTAGCTTGTTCCCTTCCCTCCAATCTCCATGTCAGCACACACCCTAATCCTGGATATTATACTGAATGTAGAGAGCTTTTCAAAATTTCTCTAATTCAAGGAGTTATTTTGAATAAGAATACAAAAAGTAAATTTGATTTATTTGTTGGTGATGCTTCTTTCCACTCTAAGACTGCTAAAATACAGCTTTTTGAATTCTGCAAGCTTTCCAGCAAGGGGCTAGGTGGTTTCTACAGATTTTCTTCACATAAGAAAAGCCGATTTTGTGGCTTTCATTCAGCCAGCCTTGTTCCCCAGGGCTCAGTTTTGGGTCCGGTCTTGTTTAATACCTTTATCAATGATCTGAAGGAAGGGATTGAGTGCTCTCTCAGTAAGCTTGCAGAAGACACCAAACTGGGTGGGAGTGTCAGTCTGCTCGAGGGTAGGAAGGCTCTGCAGAGGGATCTGGACAGACTGCATCAATGGGCCAAGATCAGTTGTATGAGGTTCAACAAGGCCAAGTGCCAGGTCCTGCACTTTGGTCACAACAACCCCATGCAACACTACAGGCTTGGGGAGGAGTGGCTGGAAAGGTGCCCAGCGGAAAAGGACCTTGTGTTGTTGGTTGACAGCCAGCTGAACGTGAGCCAGCAGTGTGCCCAGGTGGCCAAGAAGGCCAACGGCATCCTGGCTTGTCTCAGGAATAGTGTGGTCTGCAGGAGTAAGGAGGTGATCGTGCCCCTGTACTCGGCACAGGTGAGGCT
>Ga0181612_108273_pt1 | contig 10805 bp, 8 predicted proteins | sample HoacroProtozoa21_FD_119630 | JGI IMG/M metagenome (GOLD analysis project Ga0181612, IMG submission 119630) | Hoatzin crop microbial communities from Cojedes, Venezuel. Combined Assembly of Gp0051906, Gp0051904, Gp0051908 | reverse complement strand
GCCACAGGACACCTAGGAGTTCAAATGTGTCTCCATCTTAAAGTGAATTTTCAGATGGGGGTACTGAAAGGATAGGAAAATTCAGACCTTTCGTTAACATGATACTTTTGGTCAGTCCTTAGATAGAAAATATGAATCTTTCTACCCAAGGAAGGATAATCACTTCTTAAGTATCAGGTTCTTTATCATTCTGGCAAAGTTTGGAAGTAAAATACAACAGTTGCTTAGAGAAGGATATTGATTACTTATTTTTAACAGTAGATATCTGCATTAATTATCTCTCATTTTATTAGATCCAATAGGAATCTTTCTTTATTTCCACTGCTTCATTAGGACTACCATTGTTAGTAAAAATCCATGAAGCATTTGATGTAGTCCTGTAACGTCACATGCTCTTTTAACACCCAGTGTTAGATTTTGTAGAGTGGTCGTGATGATGTTTTTGACTTGCGTTGCATTTTGGAACCTTGACTGTTTTGTGTGCAGAGTGCCTTGAAAGCTTCAGAAGACAAGTGCCTGCGTAAAGTGTTTCCATTATTCTGTAGGGAACAATCAATAGAATTCAACAATTACAATTGACGCTCTTAAAGGTGTCAAAAAAACTTTACTGTTGCATCAAAATTTTATCTTGGTTAGAAAATGTCCAGCTAACTGTCTGTGTTACGAACTGTAATAGCTAATATGTTGGCTGATTTTTTTTTTTTTTTTAAACAAAAAACCCCAAACCCTACAGATGAATAAGGTGAAGCCTTGTATATGCAGCAGTTAGAAATTCTGTAGTGTTAAACATCTTTGTAGCAATCAGTTTCAGAAATCAAAGCAAGTAAAATCACAAAATTAATTAAATAAGTGAAGATGTCTGAACTTGCTGATGATAATGCTGCCTGTAGGGGAAAAAAGGCAATTTTTAAAACTGTGTTTTTTCTAATGAGTTGCACGGAGTCTATGGTTCCTGTAAACAGTAGAAGTATTTTTCTGGTGAGAGAGTGTATTCAGGGCTGTTATGTTTTAGCTTGATAGTTAAAGCAGAATTATGAGAGCATACCATCTCTTGGCAATAAATTTCTAAATATACAGTTATCAATTTTTTAAACTCTTCCTCTACCCCAGGAGGACCAGGATGGTAGCCAAGGTGTGGGCAAGCGCAAGAGGGTGAAACTAAGCAGCACCACCAAAGGTATTTATAAAGTACTGATCTCAGTTTATGATATTTGCTTTATGTCTATCTTAAAAATTATCTAGGGATATTCATTCATTTCCCAAGCACTGTAGTGCTGCATGTGACAGGTATTAAATATAGCAAAGTCTAAAAAAGAATAGCAAGTGAAATTATGGTAATTGGCAACTTTGATTTCCCTTGAGTGAGTCTCTGTCCAACCAGTCATTTTGTCACCTTTGTGTCATAAGTTGACCTCTAAAAATTCATTCACTTTTCACTGCGTGGCTGTCAGGGTTGCTTAGCAAAGAAATTTTTGATGTATTTGTTCTTAACTGTTTTTTTTCTTAATGCCACTGTACAGTATGATTGTGCTCTCAGCAGGCAAGAATAGTTCTCTGGTTCTGGTTGGTCTTTCTGTACTGTTCTAGTAATGTTTAAGAGAAGATACTTGAATGAAGTCTCCTTTGAAACCACTCCATTATTTTCCTATATTGAAATCAGTTATCTGTGCAATTTCTAGTCCAACACGAGCAGTACTCGCACTGAAGGCAGTGTAAGTTTCAATTCAAGAATGACCATAGACTAGATACAAGGTAGTCCTATCCTGTGCTTGTCCTTGACATGTTTTTGTGCTAAAAAGTGTTTAAATAATAATATTTAAACTCTATTATTAAATAAAGAATACTTTTTTTGTTGGTGTTTTTAATATGAGTATGAGGAGACTAACATAGGAAGCACACCTTTGAGAAAGAACAAGCCTTGAGAAAAGAACAATCGGGTGGAAAAACTGTGGTGAAAGTTGGAGTAAAATTTCTGGGAAGGCTTTGGAGTGAAGGTTTGGAACTTGAATTTGCAATGCAAGGGTTCGTGAAGTCAGTAAAAAGGTATGAAGGTGTTGTGAGGAGTATGGGAAACTAAGATTGATTGTTTCTAGGGGTTTCAGATTGAAGGAAAAAGATTGGGAAGCTGGAAAAGTGGAGAAATAAATGATTTGGCAACAGTGTTGTTAAGAGGTGATCTTAGAAATGGTGTGTGAAAGATTGTGGCAGACAGTAATAATGTGGAAGAGGTGATAGTTTTCAAGAAAGGCAGGAAATTTACAGACATGAAAGGAAAGCTCTCTTCCTTGAATTCTAGATGCTGTTAGCTTGTCCAAAAGATAAGTTAGAGTCAGGTAACATAAGAAAAAAACATGCTGTTTTTCTGATGCATAATAACTGATTATGGGAAGTAGGCAGGGAGGAAGCTCAGGTTTAGAAGCTGGCAGATCTGAAAACCAGTATCAGCAGCGTCATTTCAGGAAAAGTGGTACTTGAATTCAACATTTCATTTTCCCCCAGGACTGTAGTCTTCCCCCTCTGAGGCATCCCAACATGGACTGTGCTCATGATGTTGATAGCTCCTAATATCAGCCCCAGAGGAGGGAGTCTGCCAGTGGGGGAAGGGTAAGTATCTGTTTTTATTAAATATTGAATAGTTTTCTGAAGTTTTCAGTATTCATATTTTATGTCCAATAGGGTATAAAATAAGAGTATGAAAAGAAAATTTTAGAAAACTGAGTATTGAATAAAAACAGATTTACCTTTTCCATATAAGCAGACTCCCTGTCCCATCCTAGATCTTTAGTGTTGCTGTCTTCATAGAGGGTTATTTTGTATCCTGGGGATATCTTGCAGTGCTAAGACTCATATTTCAGAGAGATGTTTACAGCAGTCTATGAGGCCTTTTGTGGCAATGCGAATGAATAAACGGTTTCTTTAGAGAAAATACAGATTTGATACTGAGGATCACGGATACAGGTATGGGACTGAGTATTGTGAGAATTTTTATTTTACTCTGTTTTGAAACCTGCATCCATCTGAAAAACCAGATGTTTCAGACCATTTTAAACCTGCAGGCACTGTTTTTTGGGTTTTTTTTTTTTTTATTTGTTGAAAGAAATTTAAAATCATGTGGTGCTTTTCACAAGAGTGGGCACGTTAGTCCCAGCATTCTTGACAAATTTTCCAAGTTGGGTAAGAGCATTCTGCCTACTTAAATTCTGTAGCTGGTCTAAGTGGATATATGTTCTTCCGTCCCTGCCTGAAACTGCTGTATAAAGAATTTGATACGCACTGTTCAACTGTGATGTGTGTCAGAGAAAGCTGCACGTCAGTGATGGATAAGGTGTTGTGTCATTGTCTCCATGCCCAGTGTTCTCACTCAGGGGCATTTGGCATGTACCTAAATCTGTGCTGTCTGTTCTGTGGACAGAGGACTTCAGTCTGCATGGCTACCGAGCTTTCATGGGCAGTAAAATCACATGCGCAATTTCTTAACGAGACGAGGAAGAGAACATAAATGATCATCATATGTTTGCTGCAGTAGGTGATATGTAATGCTTTACAAAATATTTTAATATTAAAATATTTTTCGTGACTCTGTGAAGGTAGTTTTTCATTTCAACGCATGTAGAATATATTGAGTAAAACAGATTCTTGTCTTTGTGTGCCTTGCTAGAGTCTTGAGGAGATCCCTATAATTTATTTGTTGTTTCTCATGATCTTTTGCAATTCCTGAGATGTTTTGGGCTGATTGGTCACTTGACTGGCGAACTCTGACCTTTGATAATGGTGGAAAATGGAGGTAATTCTTGCTTAGAAAAAGCACAAATGCCTATCCTGCTTAGGATAGGCACAAAGCTATCCAGTGCAGTCCCTAAAGCTGTCATATTTCAGTGAATAGGCACATCTTCAAGGCCAGATGATTTTCAGCTTAAGTGTTTTTGAATCTGTGCTGATGGGAGCACTTCATACAGTCCCACTGGAATATGGGATTGGGGGGGGATATCCTCAGATCTGGTTGATTTCTAGATATAAAAGAGCATTATTATTATTATTTAGTCCTTTTATTTTTATTATGGGAGTGAATAATACCTGTTGTAGTTTTAAATCGTAAATAATCAACTTCATGAAGAATGATGACAAAGTTCTTATATTTTTATATTTTTTTTAAATTGAGTTAATATTATTTATGCTCTGTCAAGCCATAGCTTCATGAACAGTTTATTCTAGCAGAGGTCAGGTTGTGCAGCTTTGCAATCAGGAAACTGATCTGCTTGAAAATGCAGCTGACAGAATGGAAAAATGACTTGATTCCTACGTAGGTACTCCCAGGGAGGTACTGTCTGTGTGAGTAAGGGGGCAGAGTGAATCGCCAGGAGTTGAATGGGGAAAGATGAGACTCTCTTTTCTGGTACCATCAGGAGCTAGGGCCTGGTTATCTGATTAGGGTAATTTTTATATTAAAAAAACCCAGCGAACTGAAAAATTTGTGGTTGGTCAATCAGTACGTATATTGCTTTAAAAATAAGAGTAACTGATACATTATTGCCTCTATTTAGCTTGTTTAGAGCTTTGTAAACAGAATATGTGTTCTTAGGTGATAGAACTCATCGCTTAATCATAAATTGTATTTTGTTCTTTTGCTATTTGAACTTCAGCTAAGCAGTAGTCTAAGTCTTAGTAGTCTAAGAGTTTCTCTCAATTAAGTGGCTTGTGTAAATGTTGTGCAGATTGCTGTGATTCATTACAATCAGTGGAGCTATTACAGTAAGGTGATACGATTCAATGCAATCAATGAAGACTGGACTCTGTGTGGCAGAGCTGTACTGAAAACTTTCATAGGCTTCTCTGGGAGCTCCTTTTTATTGTTGCAGACTCTGACGCTGTGCAGTGTTGGCCATGTTCATTTTCCCAGTGTTTTTGAAAAAAAAATTATTTACAGAGCACACTAAGACGTTCTTAAATTTTTGTTACTTAATTTTACATAAGACAATGCTACTGCACTATCATTGTTTTTAGTTTTAATAATTATTACATTACACATCCCCTCCTACAACCTCTTATGCAGATCAATCTATCATGGATGTTTTGAAGCATAAATGTTTTCTAGAAGAATTACTGTTTTGGACAATAAAATACGAGTTTCCACAGAAGATGGTGACTTTCTTACTCAACATGCTGCCAGATCAAGATTATAAGGTACTTGCCTTACTTCATTAAAACTTAACTGTCTTTTCTTACTCACATACTTAGTGTGTATTATGCCTTGCATGAGACCACGTGTTTTTATATTTGAATAATAAGCAGTAAAATAATGCAGATCTTTTACCTTGTTTTGAGTATTTTATTAGAAGGTCTAAAGTGTATAGTATTTGAAGAGAAATGTGGACAAAACAAAATGGCTAATTCTGGAGCAGCAGTATTAATTTTGTTCTCGTGGTTTGTTTTTTTCCTTTTTGGCTATTAGTGCGTATTTTCATGTGTTGGGTTTTGTACTTTAATGAAGTAAAATAAACCAGGACAAAACCCAACACATGTAAATATGGTTCTTATCAGTTAAAAGATGTGGATCAGCACTGAATGATTCGTAGTGTGGTATGACTGGTAAATAACTGTGGTGACTTCATTCCTGTTGGAACTGTTGTAGCAGGCAGTGTTTTCTCCATATAGGCCATTACAGTGTGAGTGGTTTTGCTGCAGCTATGCCCTAGGTGATTTTGGCAGCCTTCTGGGTGCTTCCTTACAGAGTTTTGCAGTTGTCCATACCAAGTGTCTCCTGGCCTGGAGTCATGGAGACTGGATGTCATCTTCCTGTTTTAAATCTTGGTGCGCAGCCAGGTTTGGTTGTTTGCTCTGTGTGTTCCCAAGACCTAGTATACATAGCAGTCAGGCTTAACATTTTGCCTCGATCATGTCACACCTTTGAGCCATGCCAAGATTTTGCACCTTCTCAATCCCTGCTGGGAGGCAAAGATCGAGAAATCCTGAAGTCCGGGCATGAGGGTTTCTTCAAAAATGCCTGTTTATAGTGGGACAGCCCTGTATTCGTGCCCCCTTAAAAGCTTGCTGTATCAAAGCAAAGGATATGAAGATAACTTTCAAGGAAGAAAAGGACAAGATACGGGCCTTCAGCAAGACTCTATCCGTGTCAAGACAGCATTTGGATTTGGGATACCAGCATAGATTCATCTTGGTCTTGGATTCAGCTAAGACGCAAGAAGACATGAGGACTTCTTAACTGATGATCCCTTGCCATGAAGCTTGAATTCTTCTTGATATTTGGAGACTCGTGTGGACACCCAGTTCTCCTGATCCATTGTCAGCTAAACTCCCGCCTGTAAAAACACCCAACTGCTGGCAACACGTGGAGAAATCTGGTAAGTGTTGCTATGTTTACCTTTTTGCTGTACTGTGTAATAGCAACAATGTTTAATTATCATGGGATATTTTTTCCTTTGACAATGTCACAGTCTTCGGTGGTTTTTTTCATGATGTTTGTAATCTTTCTTCACTATGTACTCAGAATGGAGACCATCATATATTTGGTTTCTCTACTGGGTGCCACCTTTATCTGGAAATAGTCCATTTTCCACTCACCAATACTATATATTCAGATGAAAGGATTATTTAAACATTCCTTTTTCTTTTTTTAGATTTTGTTTGATTAAACAGTTAATTCCTATGTACAAACTTTCTTACTAGCACAAATCCTAAGATTTAAAATCTTTTAGAATCTGTGTTTATTTTAATTGCTGTGATTGTCTGAAGTGTATTTTTCGGTAGTAAAGAAACTCAGAGCAGGAAATGTATCACACAGCAACACTAGGGTTATTTTTATGTGTGTACAGGAGAACATACCATTTTGGGATGAATTAGAAGAATGTTTTATCTTTCAAGCTTCCATTTCACTTTTATGAAGGAAAAGCTAGTTTGCTGTTTAATCATGTTGTATTCTTAAACAGCAGGAACACCTGTAGGGATATAAACTGTTCAGTGATCTCTCAGCTTTCTGCTGCTTTCTCCCATCCCATCTGCACCACATGTAGCATCTTAATTTTTTCTGTCTCTGCTGGTTGTGGAGTTTGTCTGATGTTTCATGAGCTGATTTAGCTCACTGAATCAGCAGAATTCTGCTAGGTTGGTTTTCTGATGAACTGAGCAAGCTAGCCAGACACAGAGCACAGAGCTGGCTATCTGTGCATGCTCTGAAATTGTTGGAATTGCTGACCTCCAGCGTAAAAGAAGTAGAGCTGACTGAATGCACCATGCCCTATGCAGCAGTCAGTGAGCCACCAGCAATCTCTGTTGCACAGATTTATTTTTGAATAGGAAAACAAACTCTGCTTTCAGGATTCCCAGTATCGAAAAGAGGTGTTGAAGGGGATGGGCTAAAACCCTGGGTTATCTAGCTCTTTCCCCCCTCCTCCCCTTTTGCATATGAGAGACAGCACAACAAAAAGTGTGGTCTTTGCCTTACAGGATTTGTGCCTGAGGCATCCCTTCTAGCACTCTCTGGCATTTGAAGCTTGGAAGACTTACAAGTGAAGAAAAAGAAACAGAAGAGAGCTTTACTGGAGCTTCCGAGACAAATTAGAGGTGTTATAGTGTGGACAATGTTTCTGCAAGAGGAGAAGGGAAATGCCAGAGAAATAGAACTGACCTTCATGTGACCAAGGAGAAGGCAAAGAAGGGGTTGGCAATAAACAGGAAACTGATGGAAGAACGTAAATCACACAAGAGCAGAGCCTTGCTGAAATCTGGAATACTGGAATTAGAGAAATGGAAAAGCAGCTGGTAGAGCTAATGAATCAACAAACATAATTATCAGAAATGCTGTGCCTCATCAGGCACCTCCCATAACGAACTTTGAGGCAGCTATTACAGCAGTAAGACTTCACTATAACCCCTGGATATGCTGTTCTACAAATTCTGTAAAACAGTATTTCTGTTGGAAACTTAATTTTAGCACAGCTTTCTGTGGCAGAACTTTTTTTCTTTGCATGGAAAACATAAACATGGGAGATGCAAGTTCTAACTGAAACATGGGTTTGATGTTAGGCTCCTAGAAGTTCTGGGATTGTTGAGTGGCCACCAAGAGGAAAGGCCAGACGAAAAAATAGCCAGATGAAAAAAACTTTGTTTTTGCATAGGCTAGAAATGTAGAAGCTGCACATGATCATAGAGTGTAAGTGAGTGAAGGTAATTAAATACACAGAAAACATGTCTGTCTTAGGAAGCCACTTCTTGCCAGTGGTTGGAAGCTGAGTAAGTATTTGTAAAGACATGTTGTGTCAATATCTGCATTCTTGCTCCATTGTATATTTTTCCTTAGTTGTGTATACAGCTTTGGCGGCTCAGACAGGTTACTGATTTGACCTGTTGTGGCTGGCTTTGTATACGAACTGCAGTTTACTACAGTATTTCAGCATTTTAACTTCTGGAAATGAGTTTAGTTTCTTCTCAAAATTAGAAAGGGTTCTACTTGTTTAACTTCCAAGTGAATGTAGGAGTAAAGCTTATGTCTTTATTTAAGTGTGTTGCAGAGTCTCTATCCTTCTACTATATTAATAATGAATTTACAGTAATTTCAGAAATTCATTGTTGTGTATGAGTGAGGCACAGAAAGTTGCTTATTTAAAATAAATAATAAAAAATCCAAAATTTGTTCTTAGATGAGGACCATGTTTTTGCAATCAGCTTGAACTGAGTGTTGTGTAAAACAAGTAAAATGTAGTTCTACATCACAGAACCTGATAATCCTATTTAAACTTAATAGAGTGTGAAGAAGTAAAATATAAAGTATACTTTTTTACTAGCAGCGTTAATATACTAACTTCTTAAAATATCAGGTGCGTCATTTGTGTCTGAGGCTTAATGTTAATTGTGTAACCATCTTGATGTTTGTCGTGTCATTGCCAGTGATTAAAGTTATATCAAGATTTGATGTAAAAGAAATTATATGATAGGTTGTTCTGCCTTGGAATACCAGAATGATAATGTATTAACTCTGCGCAAGTATTGCGAATATGTTGTTCTGAAAACGTTTTAGCTGAAAACAATTAACCATTGAGCTGGTGGCTGTATGTAGAAGACACTTTCAATTATTATACAGATTTCTGTCAGTGTGGACCAGCTAAAGGAAGGCAAGTTAAGCAGTGTTGTAGTGTTCTCTGCAGTGACATCCCCATCCCCACCCTGATTCATTTTTTTGCATGAGCAACTTTATTTTTTAGGATATTTGCTGGAAGAAGCAGTCTTTCTGCCCAACAGCAGTGTTACGGCATCATGATATTTTTGTAAATATTTTCGAAATGAGAATACCGTGGTAGTGCTATGGTAAAAATATGGGAGCACTGAGTCAGGCAGGTAAAATGACGAAATGATTTGTGTACAGTCTGGTGAAAACACAGCTGATTGAAGGTGGTTTTAAAATTTCTAATTTTATGCTTATGAAAAGTTAATACTTCCAGAAGGAATAGACTGGGGATTTTAGACTTTGAGCTGAAAATTTTCATCACTACACAGCCTGTATTATCTCTTCTTACTAAGCCAAGCACGTCCAGATGGTGTTAATTCAGAACTTAAAGTACGAAGTAAGAGGTCATTTCAAAGCTGGCAGATATGCACACGTGTATATGCAGTGCGAAAAGTTGGTGTACAATACAATTTGAGGCTAATGGAGCGGGACTGAAATTGTACTAGGATTTATATGTATGTGTATTGATATATTTAAATACCAATCTGGTTTGAAAAACACCCAAACAGTTGTGTGAAGAATAGTAAAGCTTGCTAATGACTTTAATTATTGAGAAGAAAGCACTAAAGATTTATTTAAAAAAAAATAGGATGTTATGATAGCAGCTGAAATTCAGTGTTGAAATGTCATCCTTGACAGAGGAATGAAAACCTTACTCTGTTTATAGATGAGCACAAGTGGTAGGTTAAGGCAACTTTATTAGGCACCGCTAATCTCACTGGTCATAGTGTATCATTTTAGGATGTTAGTCTCTTGTTTTAGGATGTAAAAAATTTAGGATAAATGAATTATTAGAACTTTACTGCTTTCACAGGTATGCTGAGACATATATTCCTTGTTTCAACATTTCTTGATTTTTTTTTTTTTAGTGTGGAAAGGATAGAATGAGAAAATTAGATTTTTTTTGATAAGGTAATAAAACTGGTTGTATAAGTTACCCCTCTCTATAGATAGGTCTTTTCACGTGGACTGTTTCTAGAAGCGAGTCATGGGATACTTAAACCATCAATTTTGGTTTGTCATGGCAACTGGTGTTTCCTGGGATATGTTGATTGTACTTTTGTAAAGGAATATTTTATAACGAAAGAAAGCTACGATTTTTGTGTGGTGCTTGTTAACGTCAAAATTTCTTTATAATTTGCAGATTGCTTTTACAAAAACTTTTGTTCAGCATTATGCTTTTATTATGAAAACACTGAAGAAAAGCCATGAATCAGACACAATGTCTAATAGAATTGTGCATATCAGTGTTCAGTTGTTCAGCAATGAAGAACTAGCACGCCAAGTAACAGAAGAATGTCAGCTGCTGGATATTATGGTCACTGTTCTTTTATATATGATGGAAAGTTGCCTTATTAAAAGTGAATTGCAAGGTAGGTTGATTTGTTTGTTTGTTTGCTTGTTTCCATGGATAATTAATTGATTATAGAGGAAATTTAATTTCTTTCTCTGGTAGTCAGTCCGCTTCCCAACCCCTTTCCAAAAATATACAGGATCTAGCAATATATGGTAGAGGCTGAGTCTCAAAATTTGCTAGAGATGTAAAGATAGAATCATAGAATCATAG
>Ga0181612_147525_pt1 | contig 10806 bp, 5 predicted proteins | sample HoacroProtozoa21_FD_119630 | JGI IMG/M metagenome (GOLD analysis project Ga0181612, IMG submission 119630) | Hoatzin crop microbial communities from Cojedes, Venezuel. Combined Assembly of Gp0051906, Gp0051904, Gp0051908 | reverse complement strand
TCTATTGGGGACTCCTGCCCAGCGCAACCAGACAGATTTTTGCCATACGGCTGAGTAGGACTGAGGATGGCCTCCCCAGGGAGCACTTTAGGGACCAAGGGTCCACTGTTTTGGAGGGATGCTAACAGGGGACAGGACCTCCCATTTGGTTCCAGTGCTGCTTCTTCAGATTCTGCTTTTTGGTTACTCAGATTCTGGGGCTTCTCCTTTGCTCTCAATTTGAGATATGAAAGCTTGAGTGAGCCTTAAAGTTAATGTTTTCTGAAGGTGATGGGAGAGGAGGAGCTGCTGGGAAATAGATAACATGAGGTTTTCTCGAGTTTCTACTTTTTCAGTATCTGTTCTGTGCATCTCATGCCTCAGGGCTCATAATCCTGTACTGTTTGCAAGCCTTGAATTCACGGAAATATTTTTAAGTGTATTTTGCAAGAGGCTTATTGGGTAGAAATCATTAAAGAGAAATGAAGGGTTCTTTTTGTGATCCTAAAACTGAATTTATCACCTTTGCTCTTTGTAGCATCAAGTACACTAACTGTGTATACCCACAAATGCTGACATCAGTTACCTTTTAAATTACTCGATCTATTGATTGAGTTAGTGCGTCAGAGACAACAAGTGAAAGGTGTTTTCTGCCTGACTTTCAGCAGAAGTATTTTGGCAGAATTCTCTACAAATTTTCCCAATTCCGCAGTTTGCCTGGTACTGTGTTTAATTACCTGTTACTTGAGCAAACAAAAAAACCCTGTGCCTCTGTGTAAGGTTCTGTGAACTGCATCCAATAACAGAAGCTTGGGTTAAAATGGATTTTAGACACCTATTCCTCCAAAGGAAAATGAATCATTCTTGATTGCTTCTCTTTGGGCATAGGTATTTTCAACACAAAAATAAACAAACTTTAGCTGAGACATCTGAAACACCGATCTTGTGGACAGGTGGTCATTTCTGAGACCATAAAGCATCTATATTATAGTTATCTATTATCATTTGTCTTACAGTAGCAGTTAAAAGCCTCAACTGAGGTTGAAAGCAAAATTCTGTGCTAACATGCTGTGAAAGGTAGCTCCTGCCCGAAGAAATTTATTATTTAAACAGAGATGGGTAAATAACACAGCAAATGTGCAAGGACCCTGCGGGGAACATGGAAATATTTCCCATGTAGAAATGTGACCATCTGCAGATCTGAGTGTTCCTTGGGAAGAGCTTTGGTCCCTTCGGTTTCCAGCAAGAGTCAGGAGCAGCCATCATCTGTCCTGATGCTGCTAAGGAGTCACATGGCCCTGACATTACTCTGCAGAAAACAGGAGTCTAAGTGTTGACTCTGTCAATATCTCCCTCCTCTGAAAGCAAAAACTGCAGCCTGCTGCTATCACTTTATTGTTTTTTCACTTGTAGTCCCACTGATTTAAAACCTATATAAAGTGTTTTTCTGCTCAGGGACTCTAATTAGCTTTTAAATGCTAGAGATTCACATGGGACATCAGCTGGGTTCTCTGTCACACAGCTGCTGGGAACATGTTGCAGTGCAGGAGAAGGAGGTAATCATTTTGATTTTTATCATACCAGAAAAATCCAAGATTTAGCTCACTGGGAGTGAGTGAGAGAAGCATCAGTGATTAACAGTGACTGAGAAAGATCCAGCATTTGAATCTCATTTGTAGGCCATATATGCTCATTTGCTTTTACCCTGTGCTTGTGGGCCACTTAATGCCTGCCAAAGGTTATAGGTCAAGCAAGAAAAAATAGATTCTCCTTGTGCTGGGAATGCACTACAGAAAGCTGTGAGCAAGGGGCTGGACTTACAGTGCATGTGAAGAAACATCTTTGAGTAAAAGGTGACTTATTTCACAAAGGGTGCAATTCAAAGGATATGAGAGTGTTTTCAACTGAATTTCTAATGCTGTGAGTCACCTGTTGTAGTAGTAGGTGAGTCCTGAAAGTACCTGTACTGTGATAAGTTCAGAGGTGAGAGTGGCTTCTTACATTATAGCTGGAGAGGCAGACGTACAACCTGCACAGTTGCCGCACCTCCCTCATCTGTCACCATCCTGCAGCTTGCAGAATTCAGATAAGCATTTGTAGCCCATTACAATGCAATCCACAACAGAATAGCATCATTTATCACTTCTTAGCCCCAAACTGGATTATAAACCCTCATACTGTCACTTACTGCAGCTCAGCATCTTCTGCACAAAGATCTGATTGTATGGAAAGGCTTGTCCTGCCTGTAAATCCCATGATAACCTGTCCAGATGTGCCTGTAGCATCACAGATGTGATTTTCAAGAGGATCTAAAAAGAACACATTTGGGAAAGGCAGGAAGTCAGGGCACGTGGTACCGTGTTGGAGCAAGTGCTGGAGTCACATGGAGCCAAGGACTTTTTTTTTCACTGCTGTCCTCCAAGTGTGACTTGTGATCCTCTGTTGGTGTGTCGGGTTGCTGGGTAGGGGAGAAATTACACATGTTGATGGTTTGAAACTGTTGCAGTGCCGTGGTCAACGATATCCTACTGGAAGTGGGGGTCTTTGTGAGGGTATATGTGCTGTATGCCTTTACTGTGAAATTCCTGTTTGTAGTGGTCTTGGTGTTGGCAGTTTCTTTGAAAGTCAGTACTGGGGATTTTAGCAATAGCTGAAGAAGATGTTTTTCTGTTCCAGCATGAATGTTTCTTTTCAGATGGTCATCACCAATGTAAACTGTTTTATTCACCTACAGCTGGATGACAAAATCAACGTGAAGAAGTAATACAGCAAGCTGGAACTAGATGAGAAAATAGTAAATCTGGAATTAGAGGCATAAATCTAAACTGCATATGAGTATAAGTTTTTTTTCTCAAAAGAAATATGTGGAAACCAGACAAGAAAAAATAGAAATGACCAAAGATTACATACTGAGTAAGAATTAATGTGAACCACTGATCAGACTTGAAAAGAACGCCTTTTACTGGATATTACAAATGCTTCAAATATTTTTTTTTTCTGCCTAACATGGCTTTGCCTTTAGTTAGCAAGGACAGTGAACTACAAGACATTTAACTAAAGTCTGTTCCCATGAGATAACCAGTTTACTTATTCAATTTCAAATTTGATGTAGTGTCGAAAAATATTTGTGCTCACCTTGTCATCTTTACTTAATATGTATTACCGAAATATCTTTTTCTGCATACTGTTTTGGATAGAGCTCGGTCCCTGCTGACCAACACATCCCGTTCTAAAAAGGCTCTGACTACACACAGCAAACTTCTGAACCTTGTGGATCACTCCTTGACTAGCAGGGAAAGAAAAGTCCATTTGTATATTTTCAAATTTATATCTGCAAAAATGTCTAGGTGAGGACGGTACAATTACATTAATGACTCTACTTGATGGAGAGAAAGTGTTCACCTTCTTAGCATGATGACAGAACGATGGTTTTCTGATCTGGCTCTTTGCACAGTTCCAGGAAGCCCTGCTGTATCTGCAAGGGTATAAACTGTCATAGGGTTTTGGTTCATGTCTCTTGAGTCTGTCTCTCAAACTCACTTTGACCCCTCTCCTTCAGCAGAATCCAAATAAGTTAATTGATTATCCGGCTTGTTTCTTCCACAAAAAACTGCTTGCCCGTGTGAAGTGATCTACCATTTTGTTACCCTATGGTGATCTGACAAGCGGATTAGAGCCAGACATTTCTCATCCATTTATATTTAATTAGAAGTAGCCATTAGCAAGTTTGGGACTTCCAATAATTGTGTATTTCCTGCTTGCATTTGTTTTTCCTTATCATTGCTTTCCTGTAATTCTTACATTAACCAATAATGATGCAGAAATTGATTGTGAGGTTATAAATAGGTGGTCAGAGCTTGTGAGTGCTTTTGATTCAATATAGGGACAAGCAAGCCTTCTGAGAAACACTGCGGAATACAAATTTTTTTATCTGTTTACACATACTGAATTACAACACTTCAGTTTAGGTACTTCAAATGGCCTTGATGGACCTTAATAACTATCTTGGAATAAAATACATCTCCTGAATGCCAGTTAGAGTGTCAGAATCCCAGCCTAAGCAGCTTACCCAAGACATTTGCACTTTCTGAAAAGTTCATTAAAACATTGAAATCAATTCTCATAGATTTTAGGATAATGCATTTTTATTTCAGTAAATGCCAAGCACCACAAAGAGGTAAGTTGCTGTTAGCAGTTACTCTAAACCAGATTGTCTTGGATACCCTTCAGAAAACAATTTGCACTTATTTTAAAATAGTGTGATAATGAATTGCATTAATTGTTAATGTTCACTTTCAGTGTCATTACAGAACACATCCTAAATCCTTCCCCACAGGACAACCAATTGGCAGCATGTGCTGAGACGAGAAATGCAAGAAGCCTGAGTATAATTATTTGTTTGTAACAGCTCAAGCCCCATTACTTACTTAGGAGAGCGATTTTACTCACGTGCTCAAAGTCTTGCAGCTAAATGAGAGAGGTCCCTGGCAGATTTACACAAACAGCTCACTTTGCATCAGTAGGATTGGCTTCAGCAGACTTTGTACAGATCCTAAATTACTTCAGCAGGGCCTAAATGACTTAAGAAGTGTCAGCTATCATCTTCGGACACTGTTCAGATAACCCATTGGCCTTTTTAAAAACTGCATATTTATCACAAGATTATCACATGAAGCAAACCAACAATTTAAACATGCACCCCAAAACTGCGTACTGTGGGAAGTTTAAATTGTAAGTACCACTTGTCTTCATTCATGGCAGGTTTTATACTGCCTAGGGGTTATTTTGGGTGTAATGTCCTTATTATTTCTCCTAGCTCTGTACCATACTTGGAAGTCCACAGTGTTGGTCTTCTACATGACATCACAAATAACTTCCAAGTTTAAAGGACCTTTCTTCTCTTGGTGGTGAAGTGTTCATTGATTGTTAAGTGATTGATTGATTTGCTAAGCATTCGTTGTTTACTGGCTCCTCACATCCAGGAGGGCTACCCACACACACAGACTAAGCACAAGCAGTTTAGGAGTGGAAAAATGTGATTTGATGTTTAAGTCACAGGAACAGGATTCAGGTTCTAGGAGATACTACTGGACCTTCTTATGCTTTAAATTTTCACCTGAAGAATGAAAGAGTCCCAGGAGTCTTTCACCTGGTGGTTTATGCTTACAAACCATGTTGATAACTGTTTCCAGCACCAAATGAAATAGAGTTTTCCATTCTAAATCTGTTTGGAAGTGCTGGAATTCACTAAATCAAAATCAATAACATTACAAATATGTTCTGGTTTTGCTAGAGGTCTGAAATTTCTAAGGGAAAATCTTCTTTAAAACAGTTTATACCTATGAAAATCTTTTGCCGTGCCTCTGATAATATCCCCATGCTGGCTGACTTGACTTGTACCCTGACTGTCTGAATTTATGCTGGTCATCCAAACAAGAAGCCTGGGGAATGCAGTGAAATGTGAATGTGAATGGTTTCTGAAAGCAACTCTTCCCATGGAACTGCAAGATACAACTTACAGAGTTCTTCTCTGCAAATCAAAGGTCAGGTATGTGGGAGGGCAGATGGGTAAGGGAGAAGACTGAGTGACATTTGGAAAAGGCAGGAAAGTTGAAGCAGTGAAACAGAGGATCAAGGAAAACAAAATCAAATGAAAAGGTGAAAAGTTTAAGCTTCTAAGAGGAAAATGAGGAGTGAGTGCTATACTAGTACAGAACTCTTACATAGCCAACAGTTACCTTTAAGGCAAGAATTTTAGTCCCTTTGATTAGATGGCAGAGGAGAGACATACAAAGTAAGTAAATAAAGAGGGAACCATGCAGAAAGTATTGTAAAATCTCTTATGGAGGAAAGATGAGGCAAATTCACCTGCTGGTGAGTGCCAGCTGCCTTGGTAGGGGAGGACAGGCAAATTCAGAAAATTGCCGTAGCCTACCAAGGCCACAGACTGCTCTGGAGGGTTGGCCCTCACACTCCCGCATGTTGAAGCTGGTCCATTTTCCAGAATGGAATTAGATATTTGCAAGGCAGAATAATACAAGCTTTCTTTCATTTGGTGGTTTCTTATAATTTATTGGCTTCTATTAACATATAAAACATCTCTTCCCCTGCCTGCAGAGCAAATACCCTGAAACCGTAGCAGTCAGTGACACAGTGAGAAAGGCATGTCTCACTGCCGAGCGTTAGCAGAGTCATGCTGGTGCCTAATTGCTTGTCACGGTTCATATGCTCGTTTGCAGACTGTCTGAGGAGTCTGGGACACCAGCTACCAGATCCTTGGAGCGCTAAAGTCTTGCTGCACGCTGTGATAGCAAATGCTTGCGTAGGTTGCACCGTATTAAGGGAGTCTCATCAAAGTAGCTGTACTGGAAGCAGGGTATTTATGCTGAACAACAGCAGTTTATGGGTAGGTGTGTTTGAAAATCCCTTCAGTCTTTTGCAGCTGCTTTACACCACCTGAGGGCCGTGCACATTCTTAATCTGTATAATTATCTGTACTCGTTATGTTAAACCTCTAGTAGGGTATGAATTAGCTGAAAGAAATGGGGAACATTCAATAGATGGTGCACTGGAACACTGCTGAGCTTGTGAGTGTACTGAAGTGGCTCATACGTGTAACTCAAAGGCATTCCTGTTTAATTCTGGAAAAATGACACTTGGGTGACAAATGACCGAAGGTGGCAGACTTAGCAATACACCATGAACACTCTTGCTCCGATGTGTGCCATGATCAGATTTCAGGTAGGCTGCAACTAATCAGAAAGGCTTTTATTGAAGCTGCGAGTAACACAGAAGCACTGCACTGACAGCAGCACAGTTGCCTTAGCAAAGGGAAGGTCAGTAAGAGGTGCAGATGTTCAACCTCTCTTGGGGTCTGGCTCAGGTGCAGCTTTGGGATAAACAGCCCAAATTCACCTAAGGTCTTGCTCTTTTTCAAGCATCAACAGCCATGTCTCATCTTGCCAAAATGTAAATGTCTGTTGTGTAAAGATGCCAGGCACACATAACACACAAGATACTTTGCTATTCACAAACATTACTCAAATGCTGGCCTGGTAGAAAACATTTTATTTTCCACTTTGACTGAGTGCTGTGGAGCCTCAATATACCAAGCCCCTACTTCTGCTAAAATCTGAGCCCAGTGTGAGCATGTACCTACCTCTACACCAAAACAGCACAGGCAGACACTAACTGCTGGGTCTTAAGACTGTGCCTCAGTTTACCATCCAAACAGATATTTTACACAATTTAAGGACTTCGCTTGCAAGGTGCAAATGACAGCCTTAAGGCATGCTCTGTTCTTAAAATTTGAAAGTTCCAGTTCCTCAGCTGAAAAGCAGGTAATTTTCTGTAAATGATCCCCAGCTGCTGTGAAAGCAAAGCAAAAGGATTCAGCTCTATCCATTTCCATTGCCTCAGCTTTGCAAGGAGCAATGTACCTGTAAGGTGATAGTATTTCTTTTCAGCAAGAAGTGATAAAATCTCATTTTCTCCAAGGATTAGTGGGCATTCAGGTATTTTACAGGAAAGTGGACCACACTGATGGAAGAGCGTTTTGGACCAATGAATCCTTGATTTTTTTCATGCAGAGAGCAATGGACTTCAGGGTGCTCTCACCTTCCCTCATTGAATGGGTGTCCCATGCATGAGGAAACTACCATTTCCTTTGCAATCTCAGCACAAGGGGCAAGGCTAGGTCTGATTAGAGCTTTATCAGGTAAGTTACCCAGAGATGTTATCTGTCCAGGTCATTGGAGTGATGCACTCATGCGTCTTTACTGTGGAGAAGGGAAAAGAAATACCTTTCAGAGGCTTATGTTAATTACACAGCTTATACAAGAAGCCTGTGCCTATGTCCATTTGAAGGGGCAGCCTTGCAGAAGGATATATACTGGATAAATGTTTGGCTCCTCGTGAAACAGAGACTTCAGAGGCAGATTATGAGGGCAAAGCAATAAAAGGAAGTTGCCCATGTGGAGGCTCTAGTCTCCCTGCCTCACTGGTACAACCTTTAACTAAGCCATGTAGTCTGCATGTTCCCTCCATGTAGACCATGCCAGGTCCCATCTCTGGAGCTCTCCTACCTAAGCAAAGCCCACACACTTTTTGACGTGATTTCTTCTGATCGTGCAGTCATCCTTCTCATTCTCTAGAGAGAAGACGAGGTTTTTCTAACTAAGCCTGTATCTTGTAACCTCCCAGGAAGGTGATCTCCTTGCTATGAACGCTGGGTTGTTGGCAGGGCAGCTTTCAGCTCGTCTTTGCTAGCTGCCTGCAAGGTTAGGGTTGTGATTTATTTCAAAACTGGATTTTCCCAGTCTTTGCATGTTATTTGAAATACTCAAAATGCTTTCTTTGGGGTAAAGAAACTTGTTCTGAAACAGGTTGCAAAAACAACCCTGAGAAGTAGAGCTTGATCACTGTAAGCTCAGCAGCATGCTAATGTGTAACCCAATTTTCCAGGAAAATTTTCTGCATCCAACAATATTGAGAACTAGGGGGTCAGACGTGCATCTGAGTATATTTCTTCAGAAGCCTAAGTTTAAAAATGTGTATGTATACATGTGCACGTGTACATATGCACTGAAGGTGACTACAAAAAAAAAGCTCAAAGTCATCATTACTTTTTCAGGAAAACCATGAAGGTCACACTGCAGCTCTGGTAAGGACATCCTGTACTCCTTTCAGCCATACTGTATGAAAACAAGTAAACCAGAACCAAAAACCCAGCCACAAAACATGAAAGATATATTGCTCAGAATTAAATAACTGAATAGTTAGTGCTATCCTCCAAGGTAGGAGAGAGGCCACATTTCCCTTTCCAGAGAAGTCTAAATATATTGATTCAAATTGCCTGGAAAAATCTCCAGGCCCTCAAGAACTGTTAGTACTTATTTCAACATTTTCCACACCTTTAATTGGTGACAGAACACAACCGAGGTGTGACTCAGCCAAGAAGTTACTGGAGGATGGGGGAAGTATCACAGAATACCTGTTCTCACCATTTCCTACCAGCTCTTGGTCTTTGTGGTAGACAGAATAACAGACAATTGCCCAGTGAGCCCTTTTTTAGCCTTACTTGTTCTCATGGTCAAAGCACTCACAGCCTGGCTCTCTTGAGAACATCAATAATGCTTTGCCTGTTGACAGCAGCTGAGGACAGGAGCAGAACAAAATATGAAGCATGTTTATTAAATCACAGGACACAGAGTGATGGCTAAATACGCGGCTCATTTCAGCCTACGAAATTCAGAGAAGGACTCCAACAGGAACCTAATGCCCACATTAAAGCTTCAGCTTTGGGATGAGTCTGTTTGGTTTACACTGCATGGGAGAAATGCAGGCTTTATAAATCCGATCTGTCCCACTGAATGACCCAGCTGCCATCTCCTCAGGGTTTGTTCTCCAAAAGGACCTTTGGGAGAGCTCAGGTTTGTCTGCCAGGTCCTAATGGCATTGAGACTGCAGCCTCACAATTCATGGTAAGGAATTCACTTGGAAATAAGAAATTGCAAATTCATTTCCTTCCTCATTATGAAAAATTGAATTTCAATTGGCTTTCCTCCCTTTCTCCCCTTGAATGGCTGTAGGGACTGAAAATGTTCTGCTTAGAAATAACATCTTCCAGCAGATCAGACAATCCTGCCAAGCAATTATCAAAAAAGAGTCCTTGGCATAGAGAAGAGAGCTTAACTGCACCACAAGCACCATGAACTCCAGTGCTTTCTGGTCTACCTTTGGTACCTCTTGCCACATCTTTTGGTCATGGCTCAGCAAATGCAGCTATGAATTTATAGCTGAAACATTGCTCAGGCAGTGCATCTGGCACCAGCACATTGATCTGAGTCTGTTCAGTTCACAGAAAGGGAAATGAAAGTGTAAGGTTGCTGAGAAATATCTTTCTGATATTTCAGCTGATACACTGAAGTAGAGGAATAAAAAGGAGCTCCAGTTCAGGGAGAGAGACTGGGGAAGCTGAGCTGAGACAAAGACTCAAGGAGGAACACACTGGAAGGGAGTATGCTTGGGGGGAAGATGGTGATGAGAACAAGAGAGTGGATGAGGGGGTGAAGAGATTTTGAAACCTTCAGCTTTATGTCCAAAGAGATAAAGCCTATAATACGGTTGCCTTGTTTTCAGCACAGTTTTATTCTCTTCCAGTATTTTGCAGTGCATTTAATACTCTAGAACATGGCAGCTGTAAGCTGTCACATGTGCCAGGGCTGAAACATGAATAAAAGTAAAAAGCAACTCACTGAATGGTCAAGGTTACAGTGGCTGTTTCCTTGCAATCACTGCTTCACATCTAATTAGTCCTCAACAAGTTTTATGATTGTTCTCAGCTAGGATGAGCATATATTTGAGGGGGTTAAATAAAACATTGTGACTCGCTTTTAGAGGACCTGAGGCACCCTGCTTCAGACTAAGGCTCCTTGTGAAACATGGTTCCCTCTGAAACAACCTCAGAGCAGCTGTGTTGGTGCACACCTGTGGTTCAAGGTCAGCATTGTCACCAGCAGTGGCCATTAAGCAGGTACATAGAAGAGAGTGAGTACAAGGCTCATGTAAATGAGACTGTCCCCTAATTCTGTTACAGCCTGTGGCTACTTCAGTTCCCCTTTTTTTGCAATGGTTTGGCTGCTAAGATTTCTCAGTGTATCTCTGCCTTTCAAGCACTTGTCCAGTCGTAATTAAAAGAATTTTGATACTATAAAGCAAAGTGAGAAACAAGACTTACCTGAAAAGTGTTCAGGACAGACTGTGAGTGCAAAGCTTCTAACAGGAACAGGCAGAAATAGAAACCCATGACTAAGTCTAGGTTATGCT
>Ga0181612_124891_pt1 | contig 10806 bp, 9 predicted proteins | sample HoacroProtozoa21_FD_119630 | JGI IMG/M metagenome (GOLD analysis project Ga0181612, IMG submission 119630) | Hoatzin crop microbial communities from Cojedes, Venezuel. Combined Assembly of Gp0051906, Gp0051904, Gp0051908 | reverse complement strand
TGCAAAGCCATGCATCAGGAGAGCTGCCTTCTTTTGGGGTTCCATCTTCATTACCTGGTTTTGGTGATCTTTCCTATGTAGGAGATGCCAGAAAAATGAGGAAGGCTATACTCGTCGTGATTTGACACTGTCAGTGTCCCATATATCTATTCCTGCAGCGCAGTACAACAGGATTTGTCGAGCAGCCTATATTTTGCCTGGCAAATCATGCTCAGGAGCTGCTACCAGAATGACAGTTTCAAGCCTGCGTTCAGCCAGCATGAATCATGATGTGGTTTTGTGATCCTGAGTGAGCATAAGGTTTCTTTTAAGCCACTGTGCTAGCCAGAGCACAAACTGCTGAATATACCAGTAGCAGAGTCTGAATGTCGTGCCCCAAAGTTGTTGATTGAGTGGCTTAATTCTGGTGGGAAACTGATCCAGGATTTTCAAATGAAAAATGTTAATATTTTATAGACTTTGCAAATGGCAGTGCCTACAGATTGTCAGCTTTTTAACGGTTCTGGAATAGAATTTCATGGAGATAGCTGCCACTAAAGGCGGGGGGGGGGGGGGCAGGGAACATATCTGGATATTGCTCTTTGGAAGTAAAGATACCGTTTAGCAGCTGTAAAGCAAGGGGTGACAGTCCCACCAGATATTTGGCAGGGATTATGTAGTAGAATTGCAATGCAAGGCACAATGCAAATGTTAACAAACAATGAAGTCCTTATTCGTACAGCTTGTGATCCCCCAAAGTCCTGGTGTCTCGTCTTTCTTATTGGCACTGTAGGTAAATCTCCCGTCTAGTCTGTCTGCAGAGACTTCGGACACATTTGGCTTTCCCTGCTGCCTTAGACACAGGGGCTGCAGTGAAGTCTGGATTGTATTTGGAGCATACTCTTGATCCTTTAAAAGCCATCAGAAAGCATACTTGTGGTTGTGAGTTGGAAAAAAAGGGCTAGGAGGAAGAGAGGTTAAAAGAACTTGAAATAACTTTCTGTGAATGAAGCAAAATCTTAGTTCTGTGGACGAAATAGTTATTTGCCTTTGCTGCATTAACTCACAAATTAATTTTTTTTTTAGCAGTATCACCTGAAAAATGTTTCAAGAAGGTACTCTTTTCCATGACTGTCAACTAACACTTCTTTTATTAATTTCACAGAGTTCCCTTCTGGGGAGCGCATCTAACTTGGTGCTGCAGAGCCCTGCTCACCTACCGTTGCCACAGCAGCAGCTGATGAAGATTGAAAACATCCAGGCTAACAGTGTAAGGCCGTCACTTCAACTTCGACTGTCTCTGGACATTCTTATAACTGCGAAAACAAATGTTTTTCTTCATCTGGTATAATTTAACAGTTTTATGTATCTAAAAAGATTAACTGAATGTGAAAGTTATAAGAACTAGCTACAGACAGATTATTTTAATCATTTACACAGTTTTCTATTCTTCCTTATAGAAACCGGGTTTGCTGGGAGAACCTCCAACAATGCTACTTCAGACAGTACTGGGAATAGGGGTAATGCCATCAGTGAGTTCAGGCATGGGAACCCGCGGAGAAGCTCTTAAGTGTAAATTACATTTTATTTCGTACCAAATCAGTAGAAATGCTCAGCTTGAAATTCCGCACCTTACTTTCTCCCACTGTAGCAAAAGCAGTAACACGTTTGAACCTTACCACTGCACAGTAAGGTAGGCAGAGGGCTGGACAATGATGCACGTTATATAGCTGTATAGTTAAGCAGGGTAACAGGTTATGTATCTGTATAACCAGCCACAACCTGCTGGTTTAAGCAGGAAGCAAACTGGAAGTATCCTGCCTTGTTGCCTGGCTTCGCTCGTCTGTTTGTCAGGGAAGGAAGAGCACACTGTGACATTGGTTGAATATTTGCAGGCTGTTAAATATTCTGCTTGCTCAGTTACCACCGTTTTTAGTGCACTCGGAATATGTTTTTATTCAGGACCAAAATGTGGGGGTTTGTTGTTTCAAAGCAGATAAATCTGAGTAGCTGAAAGAGACGCTGCAAGTAGGTTTTTTTGCATTCATTTCATTAAGCAATAGACTTTTAACATCCAGTCTCTGACGGATGTCAATTTTGAATGCAAATTTTTGCACCGGTGATGTCCTCAATTTTTATGAGGAAAGATCATTTGTGATACTGCTTAGTGCATATTTTTTGTTTCCTCCACTGAGAGCCATGTATTCTGCTGTTCTAGACACAGTCTGGGTGATGACAGTAACCTGGAGCAAGGAAAAGCTTGCAGGGGGCGAGAAATGGAAGACACTTAATTCTGAATGGCTAGAGTTTAATTTTGAAGAATGCTTTTTAGCTCTTTTGTAAAAAGAATTTTACTAATGCCAGTTGTGGTGGGGGTTTTTTCCGCCCTCTATTCCAATACAGGATCCTCTAGGATCATGTTCACAGGTTTTTTTCTTTTGAAGGAGAAAGGAAATGCAAAGTAACTTATTATCTTGGTGAACGTTGAGAAGAGTCAGAGTTTTCTTCTATTGTATTAGCTTTAAATAGAGTTGTTTGCTCCTGAGATGGTAAAAGAATAAAAACTACTGTCAGAATCCAGTCTTCCGGGACAGCTGTAAAATAGATGTCTAAATGTTTTTCTCATCACTTAGTAAAAACCACAAACAAAACGTACTGATAAATCTTGTCTAACAGAAAAGTTTCTCCATTTATGGTTGACTGCAGCATCTAATCTGACTCCAATTCAAACAGCAGCAGCAGCAGCAGCAGGGGTGGGCATGCTGCCATTCTTTCCGCATCAGCACATTGTTGGACAAACTATACCAGGGCAAAATAACGCTCCAGATAAACAATCGACTACCGAAGCGGTTGTCTCGGGATCACAGCCTTATCATCAGACCTTAACGAATCTTCCCGCGGGAGCTTTGCGGGCTGGACATGCCAAACAACAAAATCAGCTAAAAAGTGCTGATACAAGTGTAGGGGTAAGGAACGTTGGACAATATTTTCCTTTTTCTTGTGTGTAGATTTTCTCTTTTATTTTAACATGCTTAAGAGTTAACTGCAACTGCTTACTGTAGTTCTTCGCTAGAAAATTTGCTAGATCACAGGATCATTCATGAGATGTTTTAAGGTCATTTCAGCTATGAATAATAGGGAGAGAACAATAACGCTCTTTGGTGGTCCAAATGAATTAACAAAGGAATCCTTTCACAATGCTGGAGGGTTTTTTTCCCATGTGTATGCCTCATAGTATTTGATGATGAAATTATCTGAAGGGCAGTGTCCCTTTTAAAGACTGAAAATTGAACTTGCAGTTGAATTTCATGACTAAGCAGGAGCAGTTCTGGTGGTATGCAGGGCCTTTGGGTTTCCAGGAGTTGTGTATATTTATGTGTGTATGTAAATTTTCCACTTTCAATCTGTACCCTCTTAGCCATAGCGGTCATATTCTTAGTCTACATCAGTTTTAATATTTATTCCCTTGAAGGCGGGGGCTAGGAAGCTGATGGGATGGGATTTAAGTTGAACCAGAATGGTCTGTTTTGTTCAGAAGCTTTTTCCTGTCATTAACGGAATTTACTTTATTTTTAATAATGTACATAAATACTTTGACATTTATGGGGAAACATGTTCTTAGTTCAGATCAGAGCTGTGTTTTCCCGACACACTTCCTGAAGCATCTGACGTGATTAGATTGTATGCAGTATTGGTGTCTGCCTTGGCTAGACAGCTTTGACAGATTCGGTCCTACTTCAGAAAGTACACTTTGCATTTTTAAAATCATTTTTTACTGTAATGAAGTGGAATTTTACCTACGTATAGATACACATGGATAAAATACATAGGTTGTATGTGTATACATATATAAAATGAGTGGTTTATTTCAGCATTGCATCTAGTTAAAAGGAAATGTAATTAAATCATTAGAAGTCTAGATAATTAATTTATTTCTATGAATATTATTTATCAGGAAAAGTTCTCTTTTGAAATCCTGGTAGGTGTTTTAGTTGTTTCCTATTCTGCATCAGTAGACAGAAGGCCCAGTTTGCAAAAATCCCTTCCTTGACAAGAGAGCCACAGGCTGTATGCTGATACTGAACGGTCATGGTGTCTTAAATGCCGGCTTTTGCGTCCAGATGAAGAATTTCAGCAGTCTTTTGAGGCTTTTTGTCTTTAAAAACTGGTCGCGCTGTTTTTGAGAAGTTGTTGATTAATACTAATTTACTGAAAATAGTATTAATCCATTAAAATAATGGATTTTTTCCTTAATGGGCTTTGAAGAAATGGACAGAATAGATGTAGAGTAGAATACTGTATAAACAAATGTCTTTGAGCTATGCATTTCAGACTTGCTGTAGCTACTTCATCCTGATTTGCATTTGTGCCAACATAAGCTAAAGGGAAACGAGCTGGTAGTGAACGCTTGCTCGTCCCTCACCGGAGAGCCTTCGGGTGGTTTGGAGGAGTGAGTCGGTCTCGCCACTTCCACTCAAACATTTTCCCCTTTTAAGTACAGGCTTATAAATGGAGGGATCAGTAAGATGTGTTGTAGTGGCAGACTGCAGGCAGCGTGGTCTCTCCAGGGCAGGGTTCGTTTCTCCTTCATTTGCTGGTGGCTCTGGGTGAAAAGAGTTGATTTCGTCTTGGCCGTGTACTTAATGCTGACTCCCTGCATCTGGAGTCGTCACGGTGGTTATTATTCCTTTACTTAAATGTAAAAAGTTTTCTTTCTTTGTTTTTTAATAGCCTTTAGTAACTTACAGTCTGAAGAGAAACATTCCTACAAAATTATTTGGCAAGAAAAAAGTACAGGCAGTGTGTCCAGATAGTTGCCCCCACTATTTATTTTAAAAGTTTTCCTGTTACATTTCGTAGGGCTAAGCTATTTTTTTTCAGACTCCTGCTGGGACACTTACCTGATTTCTGACAAATACTGTATGAATATTATGCAAACTGGACCTGTCCAATTGTTTCACAGACTCCCTTGAAAAAACAGACTTCGCTGCTAGGAGAACCACCGAAAGAAATACGCCTTAGTACCAACCCCTACCTGAATCTGGCAAGCGTGTTGCCTGGTTTATGTCTTCCAGGTAAGCAAGCATTTAGCAGTCTGAGTTGCAGGTTTCCTTGCCCAGAGTGATCTTTCAGGAAATCTTGTAGTCTGTCTTAAAATTGCAACGTAGTCTATCCTCATAGTTAAATATTTTGTTTGGGAAGGGTAAATTTTCAGAGTTGATGGGCTTACTGATGTAGACAAACTTGTAGAAAGCCTTTCGATTAGTAGTAGCACTGATTAATTTTGAGCACAGCCTAATCTGAAGTAGCAAATTTCCATTTTAATGCCAGCATAGTGCTAAACAAGACTGCAAGCTAATTTGTGCAGTTTATACACGCTGTGCTTTCTTTGTGTTACGAACAGCAATTGCCAGCAAAGCCTCTAGTCCAGCGCAGCAGGCCGGACTTTCGAACAACGTCGTGGATGCTGCTGTGTCTCAGGGAACTGCATCACAACCTGCGATGGAAAATTATTTTAATTACTCTCAGCAGCCCGGGGAATACCCACAGGTACGTTGTTTTGCAGCGCTTTCTTCGGAAGCCTGGTCTGTCACTCGGAGCTCTGGTAGCAGGGGTTTTGGCAGAGATCTGCTGGGACATCCCCCCTCCCCGAGATGCTTGTTGTTTTTCTCTGTGTACTCTTAATCCACTTCTTGGTACACGTGGTCTGACAGCCCTGCATGCGGTCGAACAGCATTGCCCAACATCACGAACATCTTCAGCGGTTCCTAGGCTTTCCTGCAACTAAAGCCCACCCTCTTCTTCACACTGAACCTTGCAGGTCCTCTTTGCTGCCAGTTTATCTCTTTCAGTGTACCGAATAGATTTAGCACAAGGTACACCTGATGCCTGTCAAAAAAAAGCCTCAGTATATTCCCCGCTGCAGTATCGTAACCGTTGAAAGATTGCTTCTTGAGAACCTCAATTCAGTGCAGTCAGCTGAAAAATCACTTCTTGTAACTTCTTGGCTTTTGTCTGTCTTCATGAAGTTTTTCTCTTTTCCTTCCCAAAAAGTTTTAAAGTTTTCTTGAACCTTGGCTAGATCCCAGAGGAGACGTGTTCTGTCTGCCCGAAGCTCCCATGTAGCTGGGGAACTGCTGCAGTCTCTGCCGGTTGGTTTCGCTGCCCGGGATTTCTTCCCCACGTGCCCATTTGGTGATCAGAGCATGGCCGTTAAGGTGGAGGGCTGCCCTTCGTCTGGACAGTGTTTTGGTGTCGTACTGAGTTTCAGACATTGGGACGTTCTGTGAAACAATATTTTCTTATTTTCAGTAGCCATCGCTAGTCTGTGTAGAAATATAATTGTGTCCAAATCAAATACGAGAACTGGATTGTAGTGCTGTCAGGTAATCTGTACAAACATGTTGGGTCTGTGCTGGGACACCCACCCTGGCTCTGCCGTGGGTCTCCCTCTCTCCCGCCCTGTCCCCGTCGCCTCCTCCTCCCCAGAGTCGCCCGATCTCTCATCCTGCAGCAGGGAGACGGAACCAAGCTGTCTGCTCTTCTCCTGGGCTGCTGGCAAGGAAATCCGCGTTGCTCCAAAACTCCTGGGGTCGAGCAGGGCTGCTGCAGGAGTCAGTTGGGTCTGGGGGCCAGAGAGCGAGTGGCCACGGGGCTGGGTGGTGTTAGGTGGGTCTCGTCCTGGCTGGGAGGGGTGGATGCGCCAGGGTCGCTGCCCAGCGTTCGCTGCAGCAGCAGCTTTGCCAGACCCATCTCCCAGTTGGACCAGACCTGGTGACCAGGTGACCAGACCAGGGTTAGAGAAGCGAGAGGGATGTGCTGTGGGCTGCTGTGCTGTCTGATTCGTGTGAGCACTAACGCAGTCTTGAATATTTTGTTGGAATCTGATTATTGGCTGTAAAGGCATTTTGATGTCTGCTGGAGGTAGTTCCTAACCCCAAATCCTTAGAATACTGTCAAAAAACATGAGTAGTATTGTAGCATTAGTGTTATTGGTATTATCTTCAGTAACGTGAAGGACTCGGATGATGTCACTTGGGTGCAGAGATGCCCACGTCATCACTCAGCTCTATTTGTACCGTCTGTTCCTTCCACGTAACAAAAATTACATTGTGCTTTCATCCACTGCCAAGGCAGTGGTGCCTTGTCCATGTCTTAAGCACTTAACGTGTTTTAAACGTCTGCTTTGAACTTTATCACTGGTGCTAAACGTGTTTTGATGCTTCTCGGAGAGCTTTGCCTTTTGTTCGTTCTCATGTCCCTCGAGGATTTTCATTTCAAGTGATCTCAGGAGACAGCTGATGGGACGAGGTTTTTTCCTCCTTTATAGGAGGCTGTTCAGCAGTGGTATCAGCATTATGCTCAGGCATATAACTCTACCCCGGCAAGAGTCGATGAATTTGAAAATGAAGCCTCTGAGGTGAGAAATAATTTTGTTTTCTTCCCGTCTCCACTGGCCGTTTCTCCCATCAGCTGTAAGGCTGCTTTTGGACTCCGGACACCGGCTTTGCGTGCTGGTAGTGGCTGCTGCCGTCGGTACTGCAGGAATGAGGGGCTGGAGAGCATGGGACGAGTGGCACTGCATGGTCACCTTCTGCAGGGCTTCCCTGCACGGTTACACTCCCGGGTTCGTACGCACGCTTTGGATTGTGCCTGGCATAAACACTCCTCTCTCTGAAACCCCACAATCCCAAGTTACCTGTCAAGTTCAGGAGTGTATTAAAACACTCCTGCCAAGACACAGCACACTGCAACGTTATTTCCCCGTGAGTCTGCTGAAGGATTGTCTCTTGCCCCAGGCCATCAGATAGCCCGAGGTTTCTGTGACCGGCGAGAAGCACTTTTTTTTAAGGAATTGTGTAAACCATCACGCAAATCCTACACTTTGCTCAAGAAACTGCTGCATGCCTGAGCTGCCGTGGATTGTACACTCCTTTTAGCCATTGAGTGTGACTCAGTTATTTTCACATCCGCTGAGCGCTCGTTACTATATCAAGTAAAAACGAATTATTAAACCTGCTTTCTTTCAACTTCTGGTTGATCGTGGATCCCGTTCTGCATTTAGGAATCTGCAGGTGGATCTTACCCAGACTACAGGACCTGCTTGCAGGTCGTGCCTACCCTTTACAGTGGAGCCCAGGGATCCTGCCAGCCAGGCAGCTTGCACCTTCCTCCGCAAAACCCAGTGAAGAAGGTGAGACGGAGCAGAGTGGTTGCAGATGCTGGGGGAAGCGCTTCTCACTTGTCCCATGCTGCCACCGAGTGGACTTTGGACCCACAGCAAGCCGAGGCAGAGCTTTTCCACTGCACCCGTGCTCCTCGGGCCTGCGAGCTGCTCAGGGTCACGCGCGGTGGATGGGATGCATAAAAGCAGTGGTCAGGCAGGGTGTGCCGGTGCCAGACCCCTCCGAGCCCTGCAGCACCCTGGAGATGAGCGCTCCTCACTGCCCACGCACCTCCAAAACTCACGGGCAGAGAAAGGCCGGCTGTTTGTGAACAAACTTCTTGGAAAGATGGTACCTGTGAGGGTGAAGGCACACAAATGCCCTGCCGTAGGCAGATGAAGTGGGAAGTGAACAGAGGAGGAGGAGGCAGTTCGTGCTGGGTGTAGGTGGGGTTTTTTGCCTGACTTTCAGATGTTTCGCAGCGAGTGCCGCTGCGCTAAAACCTCCGAAGCGGAGTTAGCAAGTCATGGCAGCGTCTGGGTCACCTGCAGGTGCCACTTCGTAGTACTGTTGCCTGGATTGTGGGAGGAAAAACCTTTTAAAACGGCTTTAATGTGAGATATCTAACAGATGGCAGATGCAGCCTGCTTCAGCCAGCCTCATGGAGCAAAGCTTCCTTTGCCTGACGGACCCAGCAGACACTTCGTTTCGTCAGTAAAGGATGCAGGAGGGATAGGGAAGGCGACAGAAGCCATGAGGACCAGCTGACAGGAGGCTGGAGTCTGGACTCGCACGAGGCCAGTTTAACCCAGGCCGAGACCGTGGGGATGGAGGGTTTGTCCAGTCTGAACGTAGCTCTTCTCGTTTCCCAAGTGCCTTAGGTGTCCTGAGGAATTCAGACTCTCGTGCCGTAGGTAAATCACGTTTCTCCTGTTTTTACTGATGGGAGAGATCTTAAAAGCCAGATTGTCCTCTGCGCTGGAGCGGCTGCAGGGAAGCCTGCGGTCCCCTCCACGGCCGCGTTGAACCCCTTCGCTGTGTGGAGGTTCGGAGCTGGGTTCCGCACACGATGTTCCGCCGTTCAGAAAGTCACATCTCGGCTGTGGCATGAGGTGCCCGTTTTTTAGAGGAGATTGAGAAGGAACACACAGCTGTAGCAATTCCCGACTCCTGGACAGGAGACAAGGCCTGGCTGGAGCTGGCTTTGCTGTGTCTTGGGGTGAAGATGGCCAAGGCCTGAACACGTTGCCGTGGGCTGTGAGATCTCCAGCTCTGTGCAGCGAAAGCGCTTTTGGGCTCCTAACAGCTCCAACAGGACTGAAAACAAGTGAATTTGTGACGAGAGAAGGAGATGGAGTGGAGTTGGAGCTAATGAATACCTTCCAGTTTATTTCCAGTCTAAAGAGGAAAGCTTGTCTGCGGAGGTGATGTCGGGCAGCTTGCTTGAGAGTTTGTCTGAATGCCAGCGGCCATAAAAGGCAGAAGGAGAGCGGTCGGTCCCTTGGCGTAGGCTAACGAGAAGTCGTTTGCCTCTGCGGCGAGGTGCTTTTCTCGTTCCTGGAATCAGAAGATAAATCTCTGTGCAGAGGGCACACAGGCGTGTCCCCAGGAGGCTCGCTCTCGGTTGAGAGTGCGTGCCCGTGTGTGTGCGCTCGCTGTAACCCTGCACCCTGTTTTTCTCCCGCCGTGAGCTGCGGTGCGGAGGTTCGTACGGAGCTCGCAGGCGCGATGCTGTGCTCTGCCGCACGAGCCAGGACATGGCAGGGGGTTGCCAGACACGTGTGGCATCCCAACGGCTGTTAGAAACGCCGGAGAGAGGAGGTGGGCAGCTGAAAGGCTTTCCTCAAGCAAATTCCTATTTGTGATGCTGCTAAGTGCACACTAAAATTAAATTAGACTTAGCAGAGAGTAATTTGCATTGTGAATTAGCAAGGGGTGCTTCTGAGAGCTGCTGGGAAGTGCTGGGCTCAGGGATGTCTGGTCAGCACAGCTGTTCTTCTGAGGCGAGGAATTAGTGTCCCAGCTTGTTAAGGTTTCTAAAATATTCACTCCAACAGGAACCCAAACCTCAAATCTTCTGATCTAGGAGCCAGACTTAACCCAGGAGACGCGGTGTGGTTGAGCAGCACGTGGCGAGACCCGCGCCGGGTGGTTGTTACAGGGGACATCTTCAGTCCCTTAGAATGAGGTGGCTCCTCACGCCATCTGGTAGTGGGAATCAGTGGTAGGTGGGGGGCGAGCGAGCGTGGTGGAGACTCGCTGGTGAGGGCGGTGGGCTTCTCAGTCTGTAGGGCTGTGGATATTGCAACGTCCTGCCCTGATGGATCCCCGAGAGAAGCCGCCGCTGAGCCTGGCGTACCCTGAGGGGCCCTTGGTGCTGGAGCAGCCTCGGGTGCCCTCACCAGGAACTCTGCTCGGGGAACTGTGGGACTTTCGGTGTATCAGAGTGAGGCATGGTAGTCAAACTGAAGTTTCAATTAAAAGAGTGGTTACTGCTCTCTCCTTTGCTTCGGTACCACATGTAAACTCAACGCCTGCTGTATTCCGCAACACGAACCCGCTTCGGCATGGCTGGAAACCAAGTCCTTCAACATCTGACGTGTTGGGCACAAACTGAAGCACAAGAAGTTCCGTCTGAACGTGAGGAAGAACTTCTTCCCTC
>Ga0181612_121415_pt1 | contig 10806 bp, 9 predicted proteins | sample HoacroProtozoa21_FD_119630 | JGI IMG/M metagenome (GOLD analysis project Ga0181612, IMG submission 119630) | Hoatzin crop microbial communities from Cojedes, Venezuel. Combined Assembly of Gp0051906, Gp0051904, Gp0051908 | reverse complement strand
TTTGTCAAATTCATATGTCTGTTTTTTTAAGTTTTGTCACCCAAAATTACAGACTTTGGGGCTGACTCGCAAGGGTTGGCTCCTTTTTTATTAACCCCTATTGATCAGACACACTTTTTGGGACAGTATCAGGGACGTACACATATCCTGGACTTAAGAAGGATGACTTAATGAGAATAAATAGGACGCGTTATCAACAAGCATCTTCACCAAAAATCATTGTCGCCAGCATGACTAAAGAGATAGAAGCGTATTACGATGATGGCACTTATCTCGCAGGAAAGTCTACGACAATAATACAAGGAGAAGAAAAGAATCTGAAACTTCTTTGCGCCATACTTAATAGCAAAATTGTATCTTTCTGGTTTCGCATAAACTACAATTCTCTGAAAATGTCAGGAGAAGCAATAAATATCGGTCCATCCCAACTAAAGAGCATACCGATTCCCCCAAATACCAACTCCAGATTTCTTAATTCAAGAATTTGATGAATTAATAAAATCTGATGAAGATGAACGTCAGGCAAGAGCAGAAAGAATAGATAAAATCGCATATCACCTCTATGGTCTGACCTACGATGAGGTTTTGATTGTTGACCCCGCAACGCCGATCACTCGCGAGGAATATGAACGCGATTGAACTCACAGGACGTGATAATTTCACATTGGAAGCTGGCACAACAGCGACAACGTTCCCCAGTGGTGAAAAAACTGCTAGAGAATATAACTGTGATAATATCGTTATGCATCAGGGTAAAGGTTGTGTTGTGGAGGGTGTGGGGGTGTTGTGATATTTTAGTTGGGTGAAAGTTTGGTTGGTAAGGGATTTTTTATGTACCTTTGCGGCGATTTTTGAGATAATGTACACTGTATTGATTGAAAATTCTAAAAGACAGAGGACATCATGTTGAAGGAAAAGACGATGCGGTTGCTGCTGTGCCTGTTGCTGATGATGACGGGTGCAGTGGTGACGTTGCATGCTCAGAATAAAGGTCAGGTGACTGTTGAGGCACCTGGTGGCTTGCTGAAGCGCAACAATGCTGACCTGAACAAGAAGCAGGACAACACGGACAAGAAGCAAGACAAGAAGGGCGGCACATCGGCCACGGGCGAGAAGAAGGGCGATGGCAAGCAGCGTGTGGACCCTGACGACAAGGTCGAGAAGATTAACGAGCTGGATGATGACCGTCCCGACACCAACAGCGACAAGGAAGAGAAGAAGAAGGAGGAGACGACCAAGCCGGTGAAGCCCAAGCGCAACTACACGACCCAACAGACGATACAGTCGCGCACGGTGGGCTATCGCATCCAGGCCTATGCCGACAACAACACGCGCACTGCCAAGGCCAAGGCTCAGCAGCGTGCGCGCGACATTGCGATGAAGTTCCCCCAATATCGTTCCTACATCACCAACAAGGGTCCGACGTGGCGCCTGCGCATCGGCGACTTCAAGTCTCGCCAGGAGGCACAGGCGGCGTTGCACCGCATCAAGAAAGAATTACCCAAGTTTGCACGAGAGATGACCATCGTGCGTGATCGCATTAATGTCTGGGGCAATGATTAAAATGTTATTTACCGACGAGGATTTGGCCCTCGCCCAAAAGATTGCAGAACACTATCGCGCCATCCTGGAGCTCATCGGCGAGGACCCTGACCGTGAGGGTCTGGTGAAGACGCCGCTGCGTGCTGCCAAGGCGCTGATCGAGAACACTCGTGGCTATCACGAGGATGCCGATGCAATTGTTCACAGTGCCATCTTTGAACACGATGGCAGCGAGATAGTGATAGTGAAGGACATCGAGTTCTACTCGCTGTGCGAGCATCACATCCTGCCGTTCTTTGGCAAGGTGAGCATCGGCTACATTCCTGCCGGCGGCATTGTGGGCCTGAGCAAGCTGGCACGCATCGTTGACACCTACTCGCGTCGCATGCAGGTGCAGGAGCGCATGACGCACGACATCTGCGAGCTGCTGACGCGAGTGCTGCCCAACCGTGGTGTGATAGTCTTCTGCGAGGCTCAGCACATGTGCATGAAGATGCGTGGCGTGGAGAAACAGGACTCGACGACGGTGACGTTTGAGTACAGCGGCGAGTTTGAGGACATCCATCGCCAGAATGAGTTTTTCACGTTGCTGGGCGTGAAAAAGTGACTGGCTGCTGTCACGGTGCCTGCCGCGTGAGTTAACAGGCAAGGCATCAGTGCGGTGAGTGCAATCAGGGCATGACACGGCTGGGACGCCGTGAGGGGTGCTGAAAAAATATTTTGCATTTTTTTGGCCAAAAATTTTGCCAGTTCAACAAAAGGCAGTAACTTTGTCCCCGCAATTTGGGATGGCACCCTGTTGTGATGATGCGAAAGTAGCTCAGTTGGTAGAGCGCGACCTTGCCAAGGTCGAGGTCGCGGGTCCGAGTCCCGTCTTTCGCTCACGATGATGTCCAGGTGGCGGAATTGGTAGACGCGCTACTTTGAGGGGGTAGTGAGCAATGGCTTGTGTGAGTTCGAATCTCATCTTGGACACGACAGGCAAACGCTAATAATCTAGTTGATAGATTGTTAGCGTTTTTTATTTGTGCTTTTTGCCGACTTCCTGGCGACTTTACAAAATTATTAGTACTCTTTTAGCGACTTCTTGCCGACACAAAAACTTGACACCGCCAAACGTCATGTTCAACGGTGTCATGGGGTCATGTGGGAGGATATGCCCCACCCTCACTGGCAGGCGGGGTCATCGGGCCAGCATGTCGCGGCAGTCGTCGAGCGAGCCGTCACAGGGCGATGGGGTGATGCCCAGCAGGTGGCACAGCAGGGGATAGATGCTGACATTGGGCAGGCGGTCGGGCTTGACGTATCCCTGCTTGAAGTCAGGGCCAACGGCGCGGAACCCCACCTGCATGTCGGCCGCGGTGTGGTCAAACCCGTGGCTGCCCAGGCTCTTGTAGGGCTTGTAATCCATGAGCCATCCCACATCGGGCAGGACGATGACGTCGCCCATGTTGACGTTGGAGCCATAGTTGAGATAGGCCGGCACCTCGCCACGCCGCCATGCCCTGATGTGGTCCACGTGCTGCAAGGCTTGCCAGATGGAATCCACATATTGCGGCTGACTGGCATAGATGAGCAACGGGAAGTCGTTGCAGGCACGGCGCACCCAGCGCTGCGGCAGCACGTCGTTGATGTTGATGAAGTGGTCGCGGTCCATGCGCGTCATGCCGTGGTCGCCAGTGACAATCAGGTTGATGTCGGCGGCAATGGGCAACTGCTGCAAGCGGCTCCACAACACGCCCATGAGCGAGTCCATGTATTGCACCGAGCGTCGCGTGGGGGCACTGATGGGTCCGTGGCGGTGGCCGCTGGCATCGGGTTCCTCAAAGTAGGCCATCACCAGGTGTGGCCGCTGGTCCTGGGGCAAGCTCAACAGTCTGATGACCTCGTTGACACGCTCGGGGAACGAGATTTTCTCGGTCATGTAGTCGTGCCAGTAGTTGGCGTGCATGCCCTGAATGGCGACATCACTGCCCACCCAGAAGACCGTTGCCGACGTCACGCCCTGACGCCGCGCCGTGAGCCACACGGGGTCGCCGCCATAGTAGCGCGGGTCGCTGCGCGTGACACTGTCGCCCAGCGAGAACACGCTGCCCGTGCTGCGATCCATGAAGGTGTTGGCGATGATGCCATGGTGGTCGGGCACGAGGCCGGTGGCCAGGGTGTAGTGGTTGGGGAACGTCTTGCTGGGGAATGACGGCTGCACGACCGCCTTGACACCCTGTTGCGCCATCTGGTCCATGCACGGCACGTCAAACGCATCCAGGTAGTCCCACCGCAAGCCGTCGAGCGACACGATGACGGTGTAAGTGTCCCGCCCGGCTGCCATTGCCGAGCCAACCATCGAGAGCAGTGCCATGAGCACTAGTGCTAAATTCCTCATCATGATGACAATAATAATAGTTGAGATGTTAGTAGAGCACACAAGCAACGTGATGTGTCCCGTCACGATGAAGGCACCGTCCGGGGCTGCAACAACGCGTGACAAAGGTAGCATTTTTTTGTCACGCGGGCAAGCAAACAAGCCCATAAAATCAAACCGCCCAGCACCACATGGGTGCCTAAAAAGCACCACACCCACCGGTAATAAAAAATAATGTGCCCTTGCCTATCCATTTATCGATTTTATTCTGTACCTTTGCCGGACGAAACGCAAAACTAATGCATTCTCATTTAATGACTAATTAATAAAGTATTGAAATCATGGGATTTTTAACAAATGACAAACTGGTGATTGTCGGTGCAGCCGGCATGATTGGTTCAAACATGGTACAGACCGCATTGACGATGGGTCTGACAAACAACATCTGCCTGTATGACATTTTCTCGCCCGAGGGTGTGGCCGAGGAGATGCGCCAGAGCGGTTTCGGTGACGTGAAGATTACCGCCACCACCGATGTTAAAGAGGCCTTTACCGATGCTAAGTACATCATCTCGAGCGGCGGTGCTCCCCGCAAGGAGGGCATGACGCGCGAGGACCTGCTGAAGGGCAACTGTGAAATCGCCGAGGGTCTGGGCAAGAACATCCGCGAGTATTGCCCCGACGTGAAGCACGTGATCATCATCTTCAACCCCGCCGACCTGACGGGCCTGGTAACGCTGCTGTACAGCGGCTTGAAGCCCTCACAGGTGACCACCCTGGCCGCCCTGGACACCACCCGCTTGCAGAGTGCGCTGGCCAAGAAGTTCAACGTGATGCAGAGCGAGGTGACGGGTTGCGCCACCTATGGCGGCCACGGCGAGCAGATGGCAGTGTTTGGCAGCCATGTCAAGATTGACGGCCGCAACCTGACCGACATCATCGGCACCGAGGAGTTCCCCGCCGAGGAGTGGGAGCAGATGAAGAAGGACGTGACCCAGGGCGGTGCCGCCATCATCAAGTTGCGTGGCCGCAGCTCGTTCCAGAGCCCTGCCTACCTGTCTGTCGAGATGATACGTTCGGTCATGGGCGGCGAGAGCTTCCGCTTCCCCGTTGGCACCTATGTCAACAACGACAAATACAACCACATCATGATGGCCATGGACACCACGCTGGACCAGAATGGTGCCACCTATCGCGTGCCGCAGGGCACCGATGAGGAGAACGCCAAGCTTGACGCCAGCTATGAGCACCTGTGCAAGATGCGCGACGAGCTGGTAACGCTCAACATCGTGCCTCCCATCAGCGAGTGGAACAAGATTAACCCCAATCTGTAAACACGACTGCGCCCTGTCCCTGCCTTGCAGGACAAGGGTCAAATCACCCCTGCACAGCGTCGGCATGCCCCTCAATGTGGCAATGCCGACGCTGCTTTTTGTTGGCATCAGATGGCCATTCATCATTTTTTGATAAAATATGCGTCAAAAAATAACGTAATAAATCAAAAAAATATTAACTTTGCAGCGCAAATGTGTCACACAGGCTTGCTTGAATGGCACAAGAGTGCAAGAAATTGTGGAAAATAACGGAAGAACCATTTATTGGCAACAACCCGCCTGGTGGATGGTTTGTTAGCGGGCAACCGCCACACGGCAGACCAAACGCAAACATGGCAATCGCGATGTCACCCCCTGGAAGTCAAGCAGGGGGGCGCACACTATCAGCATGGCACGATACCGATAAGGATAGGCTTTCTTTTATTTTGACTACGACCTTCACTGCTCCCCACACATGGGGGAATGCAGGACTAACATGAACGAACCGACAACTGTCATGATGCGAACAACTCGCACACATCACGACACTGTGCGGCAACACTGCCAGCACACCACGGGATGGCTCACCAGTGTCACCCTGTGACGTGGCATGTGCTGTTAATCGCAATTGTACCGCCTTACCAAACCAACATTTTAACTACTACTCAACTATCAACTATCAACCTTCTCAATACCCCAATCCAGAAAAGATGACTAAAACGAACCCTACCGGACCGAAACCACCAAGGCATCCCAGCCAACCACGCCAGCAAGCACCACAACCTGAGCCCACGCTGCACATCGGGCACGAGGTGCAGCAAGAGATGGCCAAGCAACAACACAGCGTGCAATGGCTGGCACAGAAGCTGAACTGCAACCGCACCAACGTGTATAACATCTATAATCGTGCTAGTGTGGGGACAGGATTGCTGCTGCAACTCTCATGCATCCTGCAACGCGACTTTTTTGCGCTCTACTCGGCCCAGCTGCGCAATCAGGAACAAGCTCAGCAAGACTAATCCAACATCTGCATCAAGCGCTCGACCAGCCGCGGCACGGCATGCTGTGGCAGGTCACTCTCGTCCACCCACACATAGCCATCGGACAACACGGGGGGACGCTGTTGGGGCTGCGCCAGATAGAAATCGACCAGCAGCACCCTGTGGGTCAGCACATGGCGCACCCCACTAGCCACCAGCTGCAACGGATGCAACCATTGCGGCATGGGGTGCCCGTCCTCGACCAGCAGCGGTTCCCACAGCCCTTGCCAGATGTCGCCCGGCGGACGACGACGCATCATCACCTGCCCATCATGGCGCACATGGACATAAGCGAAACGACGCGTCCTCACCTGCACTGCCTGGGTCTTGACCGGCAACTGCCCAACACGTCCCTGCTCACGAGCGACACATGTGGCAGCAACAGGGCACTGGTCACAACGGGGTGAACGCGGGGTGCACACGGTAGCCCCCAGGTCCATCATGGCCTGATTGAATGCCGCCGGAGCGTCAACGGGCAACAACTCTTGAGCCAGTTGCTGGAACAACCGCTTGCCGCCAGTGGTGTTGATGGGCGTGTCTATGCCGTGGTGCCTGGCCAGCACACGATAGACATTGCCATCAACCGCCGCCACAGGCTCACCAAACGCCAATGACGCCACCGCTGCCGCGGTGTACTCCCCCACCCCCGACAATTGCCGCCACTGCACACTCGTGTGCGGAAATTGACCCATCGCCACAATCTGCTGGGCGGCAGCATGCAGGTGACGGGCGCGGCTATAGTAGCCCAGCCCCTGCCACGCCAGCATCACCTGGTCCTGTGAGGCAGCTGCCAGGTCGTGCACCGTGGGAAACCGTTGCATGAAACGCACCCAGTATCCAGTGCCCTGCTCAATGCGCGTCTGCTGCAATATCACCTCGCTCACCCAGATGGCATAAGGGTCATGCACCTCACGCCACGGCAGTTCTCGCCCATTGAGCGCAAACCACCGCAACAATGCTGGTGTGAATGTCGATTTTGTCATCGTCATGGTCCATGTTTGGGCAAAAATATCGCAAGAAATTCATTATTTCAGCATCAAAAACGCAATATCATGCAAAAAGTCCTTGCAAACGCTTTGCCATGTCAAAAAAAAGTTATACCTTTGCAGCAAACCTTAAATCTGTTAATTATTCATACTATTTTTCCTAGGGCACCTCGTTGTGAAACGGAGTGCTTTTTTCTATGTGTATGGCATTGCTTGAATCAGAGAGCGGTCCATTGCATTACTGTACATAGTCTAACGATAGGTGCGCAAGGCTGGCTGGAAAGCATTGGGAATGTACTGGAACTTGAAGTCTGGCCCACGCCCCACCACAATCACCACGTCATACTGCACCGCCATCTGCACATGACTGTAACGGACATAGGCGTTGGCGGCTGCCACCAGATTGCGTTTCTTGACAGCCGTGATGGCCCGCATGGGGTCATAGTGTTCATCACTGGCACGGGTCTTGACCTCGACGATGTGCAACTTGTCTGTGCCTGGCTTGTGTGCCACGATGTCGATTTCCAGCTTGCCCACGCGCCAGTTGGTCTCGCGTATGGTGAACCCTTGTGTGATGAGGTAGTCGCACGCAAGCTCCTCACCCGCCTTGCCCAGTTGATTGTGAAATGCCATGGTGTTTAGTTTTTATCGGTTGATGTGGTGCCGCCAGCCGATGTTGAGCTGCCCCACCGCTGTTGCTGCCGCGCCGCCATCTGGGCCTCGGCAGGATTGTCCTGTGGTTCCCACAACTGGGGGTGCTGCAACTCCTCGGGCATGTATTGCTGTCGCACAAAATGCCCCGGATAGTCATGGGCATAGCGGTAATCTTTACCATATCCCAACTGCTTCATCAGCCCCGTGGGCGCATTGCGCAAGTGCAACGGCACGGGAGCGTTGCCGGTCTGCTGCACCAGCGACTGTGCCGCAGCGATGGCCAGATAGGCGCTATTGCTCTTGGCACTGGTAGCCAGATAGATGGCACATTCGCTCAAGGGGATGCGCCCCTCGGGCCATCCAATCTTGTCGATGATGTCAAACGTGGCATTGGCCAGCAGCAAGGCGTTGGGATTAGCCAGGCCGATATCCTCGGCAGCCAGGATGCACAGCCGGCGCGCGATGAAGCGCGGGTCCTCACCACCAGCAATGAGACGCGCCAGCCAATAGACCGCCGCATCGGGGTCGCTGCCACGTATCGACTTGATAAACGCCGAGATGATGTCATAGTGCATCTCCCCACCCTTGTCAAACGCGAGCGGGTTCTGCTGCAAGCGGTCGGTGACCAGAGCATCGGTGATGACCAGCGGCTCGTTCTCGCCCAGCGACTGCAACAGCAGGTCCAGGATGTTGAGCAACTTGCGCGCATCGCCACCGGCATAACGTAACAGCGCCTCGGTCTGCTCGACGCGCACCTCATGACCATCAAATGCCTTGTCGGTCTTGACAGCGTGGTCAAGCAGCTGCAACAACTCGTCACGGTCCAGCGGATTGAGCACATACACCTGGGCACGCGACAACAAGGGACGTATAACCTCAAATGACGGGTTCTCGGTCGTGGCACCTATCAGTGTCACCGTGCCACGCTCCACAGCACCCAGCAATGAATCCTGTTGAGACTTGTTGAAGCGGTGTATCTCATCGATGAACAAGATGGGACGCCCCTTGCTGAACACGCTGCTGGCATCGGCCTTGCAACGTTCAAGCACATCGCGCACGTCCTTGACCCCCGACGTGACCGCCGACAAGGTGTAGAACGGCACCTGCGTCTGGTGGGCAATGATGCGAGCCAGCGTGGTCTTGCCCACCCCTGGCGGTCCCCACAAGATGAATGACGAGATGTTGCCACTCTCAATCATGTGCCGCAACACAGCACCCTCGCCCACCAGATGACGCTGCCCGATGTAATCGTCCAGCGTGGTGGGTCTCAATCGCTCGGCTAGTGGTTCATAACTCATGACATGATAATTGTTGTTATTAATGCCGCTAAATTACTCAAAAAAAACGAAGTCACCACCATCTTGCACCGCTTTTTTAGCACGACCCGGGTTGACCAAACAAGGGACAGCAAAATAAAAAAAACAAAAAAAGCACAAAAATGAGTTGTATGGCAACAAAAATGATTAATTTTGCAGTTGTGTGAGCGCAGTGAGAGTTTGCACCTCATTGCCCGCCCCCCTAACGTGAGCAAAACATCAACAGTTGCAGTGTGAGTGACTTCAAGAAACAAATCTGGCGACCGGGCACGATGATTTATCCGTTGCCTGCTGTGCTCGTGAGTTGTGGCGCGACGCCCGACGAGTACAACCTGTTCACCGCGGCATGGGTGGGGACCTTGTGTTCCGACCCCGCATTGTGCTATGTGTCAATACGTCCCGAGCGACACAGCCACGACATCGTGGAGCGCAACATGGCATTCACACTCAACCTCACCACACGCCAGCTGGCACGTGCCACCGACTGGTGTGGCGTGCGTTCGGGACGTGACCACGACAAGTGGTCCACCATGGGTCTCACTCCCGTCAAGGGCGAGGCTGTGGCGGCACCGCGTGTCGATGAGGCGCCTGTGAGCATCGAGTGCGCTGTGCGCGACATCATGCGGCTGGGCAGCCACGACATGTTCATTGGCGAGGTGATGGACGTCATCGTTGATGAGCGTTACATCAACCCCGACACAGGGGCACTGGACCTGGCAGCAGCCGACCTCATCACTTACTGCCACGGCCACTACTACACCCTGGGTGATGAGCTGGGGCACTTTGGCTGGAGTGTGCGCAAGAAGCCTCGCCCCACTAGCGACAAGCAATGACAACCGTATCAATTCACAACACATATTAACCTTGTAACTTAAACAAAAACCAAACAAAAAAAATTATTTTATGGAACGAGACAAAGCGATTTTTGACATCATCGAGCGTGAACACCTGCGCCAGTTGCATGGCATCGAGCTGATTGCCAGCGAGAACTTTGTGAGCGACCAGGTGATGCAAGCCATGGGCAGTTGCTTGACCAACAAGTATGCCGAGGGCTATCCTGGACACCGCTACTATGGTGGTTGCCAGTGTGTTGACGAGAGCGAGACTCTCGCCATCGAGCGCATCAAGCAAATCTTTGGTGCCGAGTATGCCAACGTTCAGCCTCACAGTGGCGCACAAGCCAACATGGCGGTGTTCATGGCATGCCTCAAACCGGGCGACAAGTTCATGGGTCTGAACCTGGCTCATGGCGGACACCTGTCGCACGGCAGCCCCGTGAACTTCTCGGGCCTGATGTTCCACCAGTGTGAATACAACGTCACCCCCGACACCAACCTCGTGGACTATGACATGATGGAAGAGGTGGCCCTGCGCGAGCGTCCCAAGCTCATCGTGGGCGGTGCCAGCGCCTACAGCCGCGAGTGGGACTATGAGCGCATGCGCAAGATTGCCGACAGCGTGGGCGCCATCCTCATGATTGACATGGCACACCCCGCTGGTCTGATTGCCGCCGGTCTGCTCAAGAACCCGCTCAAGTGGGCTCACATCGTCACCAGCACCACCCACAAGACCCTGCGCGGTCCCCGTGGTGGC
>Ga0181612_106917_pt1 | contig 10806 bp, 5 predicted proteins | sample HoacroProtozoa21_FD_119630 | JGI IMG/M metagenome (GOLD analysis project Ga0181612, IMG submission 119630) | Hoatzin crop microbial communities from Cojedes, Venezuel. Combined Assembly of Gp0051906, Gp0051904, Gp0051908 | reverse complement strand
TGCCAGAAATTTATTTTTGGTCTTGTAGCCACTACAGAAAGACAAAATGGTGTGTAGAGCATCAAAAAAAACTACCTACACTTGAAAGGGCAATAAACTAGGGTCCTTTCCGTATGTATATGTAACTGTTTTAAAGTCATGCATATTACATAATTGCTATTGTGTAATACACATTTCTTTATGTACATTATTAATGTATATTATCACAAATGTAAATTTTCAGGGAAGGAATTTGTACACTTCTCAGTACTCTTACATTTTCTCATCATGTCCTTCAACTATGTCTGAGGGGTTTGCCCGCATTACTTGCAAGCAGATGTAGGAAAGAATAGCAGTTCTCTCTACCAAAGACTCAGAGTGTGAAATACGTAAATGCATTTTTCAGATCCTAAAAGTAATTTTTAGGGTTCTTGGTTCCATGTTTAAGTGTCAAGGATATCTCAAAAGTGGTACTTGAGGGACACTGACACAAATTGTCTGTGTAAGAAAATCCAGGTAATATATCCTGGTAGGACGTAATTCACAAATCTGCTGAATAGTACTTAAATAGCATGAAAGAAGTTTGGTGAGGTAAAGTAAAAAATGATTGCCATATTAGCATAAGGGTAAGGATTGATTAGGAGTATCAGCCGTGGGTAAAAGAATGGAGATACTTTGTACTTTGCAAGGGAATAGATGTTTCTGGGTAGTAGAAATGCAATAGAATTCGGTATATTCAGAGAGGTATCTACTGACTACCAAAGTGAGGAAGGGAGTTGATTAGGTTGGGTTTTTTCTTTATAGCTAGCAGAATTAGCTACAGTACAACCCCTTGGTGTGTTAATGAGATGCTTTTTACCTAGATTTCAAATGAAGGAGAAGTACAGGGCAAAGATTGTTTGACAAGCCCTTGGGTTGTGTCGCAGATAATATTTTGACTGACACATTTCACAGATAGATAGGGAAGCTGAGCTTGGATGAGTCTGGACTGTCAGCACTGTAAACAAGTGACTTGAGAAAAGTTCATGCACTAGGAAGATAGAAGAATTATCAAGAGCACATTTTAAAGATACTGCAGTAAGCAGTAAAGTTATCTAATTCCCTATGTTTAGAGGTCTAGATTAAGTTAGACCGGCAATATTACCATTCACAGAAACACTGCTACATTATGCATCTTATTTCCATATGGACAGTGGTATACCACACAGAGGCATTGGCTCACATGGTTTGTTCTTCCATTTCTGACATGAAGCTCATGTTAGATGTTACATACTTAGGGCTGGCATCTCTTTTTTTATGTTACTCTTCAGTGCTTTTCCAAAGAGTAGTGCTTCTACTAATGCAGAGTACTAGGTGGCAGCAAAATGCTTTCAAGTACCTGCTGGGCTGTCATCACAGCCTGTATCTGTTTATCACACCACACCCTGGCTGTAGTCTCACTCACAAAAGACCATATTACTCTTATTGCTGCATTCTTGCCTCCCTGTCTGGTGGCCCCTCTATCCACCTGCATCACCCTTAGAGCTGTAGGGGAATCATAACCGGAGTTTGAATCATCAGGATCTCATTGCAGGAAAAGCGTTGGATTGTATGAGAGACTTCTGAAGTGACTTTTTTACGCTACCATATTAGGCCAGCCTCAGCTGGCAGTTTCAGACCCTGCATTAGAAGAAAATGTGTAAGACAGCAGAAAAAGAAGTCCAGAAATCAGCGTATCTGGTCAAAATACATGATCTTAAAGGAAAGATTAAAGGCATTAGGTGGGTTAGTGTGAGCTGCAAAGGACAAGTACAGAAAAAAGTAACTAGAAAAAGGAAAGGAGCCCACTTTCTCCATATCTACTCTGAATACAGCAAGAAGCAACAGGATTACAGAGCAGCAAAGCGGAAAATAGGCAAAGCTTTTTAAGTACAGCAATAACTTAGCACTGGAATACTTTGTTTGGTGAGACCATAAAAACGATGTCATTCAAGATTAGACAACTGTGTACTGTCATGTTTCAGAAATATATAGCTTGAGATCTTGGAGGAATGTGATATCTACATAATGCCTTGAATACTATATCCGTTCTGTTGAGGCCAATCTATGAGATGTGGCTGGAGATAGCTAAACCCTTCAGTGCCATCTGCTTCTGACAGAGGGGGACGGCTAAGGCAATATAGGTAATTTTGTGTTAGACTGTCAGCACATGAAAATTGCAATGGAGAACAAGCAATCAATACCGAACCCCCACGGCTGTAGATTTTGCAATTGATTGATGCATGAAAAGAAGGAGGGCACCATATGATTGTACGGCTCATGCCCATCTGTTTCTTCTGTGTAAACAAACAAATGTCCACTGACAGTTGCTTGTTTTGAATTTGTGATTTTGGAGGCAGCAGAGACTGACAAGACATTCTCAGCTTTATCCCTCATGGGATCTTGCAATCTGACGATAGCAATGAGAGGGAAATGGCAAGCCTCACAGGTTACTGAGCTGAAGTGCAAAGGCTTTGAAATGCACAAAACACTCCACACCATGCAGGCTGCTGGTGCAGCCTAGTAACATCTCTTCTACTTTTCAGTCTTATTTCACGTCATGCCATCTGTATCATGGAAGTTCATCCAGAAGCTGGCAAACAGCACAGCAAGTGCTGGAAAATCTGGAATCTCTTTTTGGTTTATTGCTGATTTGCTTCAGAAAGAAAATCTTTTATATGTAACTGCAGCAAGGTATGAGAATTCATGTGTAAGGAGGTTTAAAATCCTAGCATGAAAGGAGCTGCAGAAATCACAACAGAGTAAGTGAGATGATGTGTTACTGCTCGCTGCAGAAAGGAATCAGGAGCTGCCCCTCCATGTTGTCTGAGACTCTTCCCTACAACCAAGGGTCATTCTTTAGGGCCAGTAGCCAGGGATCCTGGTGTGAAAATGTTGTTGTACTTTCATACAGTGGTGGTTTCAAATCATACTGCTGTCCAGGCTACGGTACAAGCAAAGGCCACGACTATAGATCAAGTTTAATATACACAATATCAGTGACATCTTGCTGTCTATGAAGTCAGGATAATCTTTATTTTCATCTCCCCTATCTTCATATTTTTTGCATAGAGAAAAAACAATGACCTTCAGTGGCTCTCAGAATTCAGGTTGTTCAAACCCACCTGAGATTAGGTAGCCATGCCTGCTTGTAATTTCTAAGACTCTTTGCTGTTGAAAAACTTTACCAGCCTGGGAAAATACAATTCAATTCTCAAATAGTTTCTGAGTAATTCATTCAATCTGTGCCCATGTTTCATCTGTTTCATTAAATAACCATATAAGTCAAAAGTAGTGGAAAGCAATTTTATCTTCATTTTTTTGCTATACATTTCTTGCCAGTTTCAGAAGACTTTTTACAGTGTTGTGCTAAGAGCAGAAAAGACAATATGGAGGAAATTGTCTTCTTTTCTTGCAATGGAAAGCGACTTCCTCTGTGCATCAGTGTCCCAAGCTGCAAAAAAAGGACCCAGGGCGGGGGGGGAGGGGTTGCAGGATGATGAATACTCTTCACTTTGATGCTCTATTTGAAGGTCATGTTGGAGGGGTACTGTCTGCAGGGACAGTATTTGTTTGCCTAAGTGCTTATTTTGTGTTGTGACTTGGACTCTCCTCTCACAGATGCGTTAAACCAAAAGCCAGTAGGAGTCAACAGTCTTATTTGCTTGCAGTGAGACTAGACTGGATATGAAGTCCCTAGCATATAACATGAAGTAAATAACTCTCGTTATCTGGGCTCAAGACCAGATGGGATGCACCCACGAGTGCTGTGGCAACTAGCACATGTCATTGCAAGGCCATTCTCAATAATCTTTAATCAATCATGGCAACCGTGAGAAGTGCATAGAGACTGGAGGAAACCAAATGTCATCCCCATCTTCAAAAAGGGCAAGAAGGAAGACCGAGGTAACTACAGAACAATAGGCCTCACCTTGATCCCTAGGAAGGTGATGGAGCAGCTAATCCTAGAAGCCACTTCCAGGCACATTAAGGATGAGAAAATCATCAGGAATAGTCAGCATGGCTCCACCAAGAGGAAGTGTCATAGTTTAACCCAGCAGTTGGCAACTAAGCACTAGCGAGCCACTCGCTCATCTCTGCCCTCCCGTCCAAGCAGGATGGGGAGGAGAAATGGACAAAAGGTAAAACTTATGGGTTGACATAAGACAGTTCAATAAGACAACAAAGTAAATACTAATACTACTACTAATAGTACTGCTAATAAATAAAACAATAATAATATTAATGGATATGCAAAACAAACTATTTACAGTTTTTCTCACCACCCATTGACCAATTCACAGCCAATCCCTAAGTAGCAATCCCAGAAATTGCAAATTTCACTAAATTCCAAAAAAAGTTTGAAATCCTGGACAACAGAGGATTGAAACTCATGGAAACAAGAAAGCAAGATTCCTAACCCCCAGCCAATCCCCATTCATAAACTCAGCGTGACGTCTATGTTATTGAATACTTCCGTTGGCCACCTTGGGCTATCTATATGGCTATGTTCCCTCTCAGCTCCTGCACACCCGATCATTAGCTGAACATGAGAAACTGGAAAAAATTCTTGATTTCTGAGCAACTGAAAACATGAGTGTTATTAACATTGTTCTCATACTAAGTCCAAACCACAGCAGCTACTGGGAGGAAAATTAACTCTATCCCAGCCAAAACCAGGACAGGAAGTCATGCTTGACCAACTTGATAAAATTCTATGATGTAGTGACTGGCCTGGTAGATGAGAGGAGAGCATTGCATATTGTCTACCTGGACTTCAGTAAGGCCTTTGACGCTGTCTTCCATAACATCCTCATACAGAAACTGTTGATGTACAGGCTGGATGAGCAGACAGTGAGGTGGTTTGAAAAGTGGCAGAATGGCCAGGCCCAGAGGGTAGTGATCAGCAGGGCAAAGTCTAGTTGGAGGCCGGTAGCTAGTGGTGGACCCCCAGGGATCTATGTTGGGTCCAGTCCTGTTTAACTTCTTCATTAATGATGTTGATGATGGGGCAGAGAGCACCCCTAGCAGGTTCGCTGATGTCACCAGACCAGGAGGAGTGGCTGATACACCAGAGAGTCGAGTTCTGTTAACTACCAAATTCTGTGGATTCACAAGGAAGTACATGGGTCAAATGCCTAGTAATATCTCTAAATGTATTATTTATAGAATGTTATATGTCTTTGCAATTTACATGACATATGACATATAATTTAATATCTTTACATGGAGATTAAAGGAAATAATTTCTTTTGGGAGTTTCTTCAAAAGATTAAGAAAAAGATAGCTAAAGACTGAATGCCATGTAAGACAATGTAAATCAATATTCTGTAGTTAAATCTAGGAACAGTTCCAGTATGATTATTTCATCTGCTACTTTATCTTAATGAAAGTATTTGTATTTATTTAAAAGGGTATAAATTAAGATTAAAATAATGCTTCATGTTTTCTGACCAGGTTGTCTTTGAGCCATTATATCATTAAGTCAAGGGTAATTTTTTTCCACTTTAGAATTGATTAAACTATTTAAAACTGGTATTTCAAAACACAGCTAAAGACAAACATTTATTATAAATCAGACCCTTCTTGGCTACCTTAGAAGAAAAGAACTGCAGCGCAGACCTTTATCTCTGAGGGATTTTGTACCTTTTTTAATCAACATTTATCAAAAGCAGCATCAGTTTTGTTTCATGTAACACTAGATGTGGTATATTAATCATAAAAGGACTTTTACAATGATGTTTAGCTGAATAAAAGGATGTTTGTTTAATATAATGATTTGTGTCACATTTATGTCACAGAGACTCAAGTTTATCCTTTCAGAATCTCCACATGAAATAACCTGCTTTGAACCAAAGAAAGTTAAAAGAAATAAATACTTGCAGGCCTTGTACACATTCCCAAGACTCAGCCACTCAACCAGACACAACTACTCCATATAATTTCTTTCCAAGTTGGGACTACTACAGCAAAACAAATTATTTCCCTGCCAGAATTATATCCTGCCAGCTCTATATGAGAGACAAAACCATTATTACAGAAAAACATTTTTCTACAGCATCATCAGGATGGTTGCTATGAAAGGTAATTCACAAAGTGCAATTATCTTGACATGAGAGGAACTCAGACTGGTAGGTGTGAGACGGCATGTGGAGATGTTGATCTGAAGGGAAGGCTGGGTTATAACTGGTGGAATCTGCTTTTAACCCAGATTGTATACCCAGAAATATACTCCAAGTCAAGCTTTTTCTTTCAAGGAAGCAGAAGCTGAACAAGTGCACTCACAGTCAGGAATGATGTCTCTGAGTTGTAGAGAAGAAATAAAGGAATGGGTTCATAACCCTTCAGACTTCTATTCATTTAAAAGTTATCATCTTCTCCGCTTTTGTGAAAGAAGCCATTCTTAGGTGCAACTTTACTTCTGGCAACTTAAAACCGCTCAGTGCAGAAGACAACCGCTTACTACTGTAAAATTACGTATCATCTGCCATTTTGGCCGGTGGGGGGAGGGAGGAGGGTTGATATTTGTTTTGTCCTCACACTATCACTTGAAATACCAGGACAACATTTTCTCTTTTGAACAGAGAAGAGACTATGCAAAATGACATTCTGCATTCAAAACCCTAGCCATCAGAAATTATGCTAGTTTGAAAAATCTGTCTTGTCTAAAATGTTTGTCCCTTGACCCATGTGCATGTATACATTCATTGTGAACTGAACTTTTCCCTTTAACAGGCTGATTGATTGAGGCTTCAGTAGAAAAGGAGATTTATGAGTCATTCTTTAAAAGTATAACTCAAATTTAAAAAATGAGTTTGAAAGCCTGTGAAAAATGTTAGCTAAAATGTCATTTACTCGTAGAAAGTCTCTTTTTGAAAGCTGAAAAGCTTTTGAAAAGCTGAAAAGCCACCTGATAAATTCTCAATAGTCTGGGTCTGCTTCGATTCATGTGGTTTTTGTAGTGTATATATATTGTAAAATCTCAATTATTAGTTAAATTTCCTAGACTAAACCAAATTCTAATTATCCACCTGTTTTCAGGTAAAGTTAGAGGGAGAAAAGGTAGAAAGGAAGAGACGTTTTCACTCTATTTCACAATATTGGCAACTGAAAGAATTTTTGAAAATATTTATTGGATAGAGAAGACATACTTGGTATGTCTAATGTTCTCCACATTTCTCTACAAGTTTTTCTCCAGCAATGAAATAGCACAATATCATATCACAAAACACAGTCTAGTAATAGACCCTATAATTCATGAAGGAAGTAATTTCAAAAGTTACCTGTACTTCAAAGGTAGACGTGCTTCCTGGGAATGAATATGATGGAGAGGAAAAAAAAGGTATGTTGACAAGTATTTTTGTCACTCACTTTTAATTCCAGAGCCTGGTAGAATAACTATGTTTGTTTACTACAAGCGCAGTATAAAAATAAGGATGCATTTAGTAATTAATTGCCCTCTTTTTAAGTGACTGGATTTATGGGTCTCAAGTCTAATTGCTATGCCATCATTTGGTACTCTTCATTGGATTTCTGAGCAAACTTTATAAGTTTGTGTAATTATTTTGGTTTTGACATCAAACAGCTCATTTTTTCTCAGTTAATCATCACTACAGTTCCTAAACAAACAACAGCAAGTGCATAATGATACCACTGCACAATACTTTACAAGCAGAAGCTCAATTTAGACCAGCTCTTAGCCAGCAATAATATGGGGGAGTGGTTCCTATTGTAAACAACTGGATTAGCATGACAATAAATGACATATTGTATTGTAACTGCAGCCCTGGATAGAGGAGATAGAGTTTTATCTTTAAAAATGAACTTAAATTATAGAATTTATAAGTATTTTAGAAAGTGGATATATGAAGAAATAATTCTTTAAATCTTGGGTATTTTGAAAGTTCTACCACCAGAAAATCCTGTTCTCACTGCAGGTAGAGATTCATTTCAGGGGCTTGTGTTTCTAAGGTCCTCCAACAGCTTTAGACAACAAGGGACATATGGATTTCTTCTACTGTCCCTCTACACAGACCCTAACTCAGATGTACAAAGAAGGGAGATTTCTGATGTCACAGGGAAAACAGAAACAGGCTCGTGAGAATAGAGTTACAGATCCTAAGATTATTTCAGATGCTGTGATTTCAGTCACACATGAGGAGTTACACCTTATCTAAACTGAGGTAGGTATAGCCATATCTTTTCTAACAAGTTCCACACTCCACCTCCAGTGCCAAGTGATTGCTTTGCAAATACTAAACTTCATCTGTATCAATTATCTTCCTAAGAAACTGGTTACATGGTTAGAAAAAGTATATATATATTTAACGGGCTGCATCTGCATCAGCTTCTCCATTATGCTACAAGAGAGGAAGTGTAACATATGCAGGTGACCAGCAAGGACTCACCTTCCCATTGCTCTGTGACGTGTCCTGGAGGAGTACACAGCACTGTCCTGGTACTGCCAGAGGAGAGGTAAATGCCTTTCCTCTGTTTTCACCATCCTTTCCTGCCACCCCAGCATCCCATACTGCTGCTATGACCCTCTGTGTGGCCCTCTGTGCTCCATCACTGTTTTCAGAAGGACTGGACACCAAATGAAGATGTGCCCTCAGAGAAGCAGTAGTTGTAGACATCAGCAGGCAGCACCTCAGAGCATCAGATTCCTGTTGGGGCTAGTAAACTGCAGTGCAAATAAATAGCATTTGAAAATAAAGCCATATAAGAGATGAACGCAGCTTACAGCAAAGGGGTGTCTTTTTTACACCTGCCTAGATGACATACTAGCCACCAGCACCTGTGTGTGAAAAGTGTAGCCAGACCTAAAGCAGGTATGTCTGTGCCAACTTCAGAACCAGCCATAGAGACAAAAACAGCTTAGGTAATAAATTCCTTTACATTTCCAGGGTTGTGACACTTTGCTTGTGACTTCTGGTATTTCTGAGCAAAGCCACTCAACCTGTTACCCTTTGAGCACAGTCAAGAATGCACCTGGGAGGCGGACCATGTGAGAAGTTTGGCTCACTGCCTACAGTATTGAGTAAGAAATGCCTTGCTGATATCTACTTGCCTCAATTTGTGCCTAATTTTATCAAGTGAAGTGCAAAATTCAGATGAACACTTTCATTCATATTATGCAAAACAGGCAACACTGATAACAAATGTTCATAAAAAAGAAACAACAGAGGAACATGCAAACTATAACTCGTGTAATCACGCCATAGTAACACCACTAATATCTCTGCTTTCCACATGCATCTGATTTTTTTCCTTATTTGTATTCATCCAATGATCAAATAGAAAATTTTCATTAAAAACCTCAATTTTATTGTAAGTCTGTAATATGCATTGCAGTTTCATGTAACTAAGTGATAAGACAGTGCAACTAGAAGATCAGACTAGGGGGGCTTTCATCAGAAAGGAGTTCTAGTACTTCTCTTTGAATTTGCCATTTCCTGTGTTATCACACAGCAAAAAATAGGTGGTTAGTGGTGCATCTACTTTATACAAGCCAGTGGTTTCTCATCAAATCAAGTGTTAGCACATTACAAGTGAAGCCAAGTTTGTAGAATGTAAATCCAGTAGAAAGCACAGGTGAGTAAAGTCTAAGTGATCAGGTATGCAGTTAGCCAGAGCACCCTTAAAGGTTAGCTCACATTCAAAACTAACAGAAGACACACAGGAATAAAAAGAAGCCATAAAACTTCATGGCAAGACACATGAAGACACTGGTCTGAGGACTGTGGGCTGAGGGGGAGGTGATGATGCCCCAAGTCCTGTGTGAGGACTGAGCAATGACCGGTTTTCTCAGGGTTAGCTACAGAGAAGGTAGGGAACTACTCCGCTGAAATCTTTGCATTCCACAGAGTGATTAATTTTGAAGATCATGCTAAGGTTAGTTCTATCCTCCATCTTAAGTTTTGAACACTTTATTATTTATTTTTAATGTGTTTGGCTGAGAAACTTCTGGAATTTTAGTGTAACTCTCTTCAGAAGTTTTTATTTTACTTCCTTTGTGATCGGTTTTCTTGCAAATGACTCCCCACTTGCTCTAGTCTTTAAAATTTCTTTACTTATTCTCAATATAACTTTTGAGGCATTACAGCTGGCACTGTTTCTTGCAAATTCTCTTTTTAGAACATAAATTTCAGACAATTTTGCCTTTTATTCTGGACAGAGTTTCCAGATTTGTTTTGGAGAAATTCCAAATGTTTTATATACTCCAGCATGTAAGTGCTTTGTTCCAGCAGGTTTTACTGGCTTGTTATTTAAATTTATTCAGGTTTGCTCTTCCAAAATCCAAACATTAGTTACAAATCTAGCTTTGCTTGCTGCTTTATTTAAAATAAGCCTGCTTGTGATCATGTTTTTCTGAGGGTATTTGGTATCATCAGTCCTCTGTAATTTCCTCATTTCTTTCCAAAGCTAGAAGACAAATACCATCATCTGTTCTGACTGATTTGGTGATGATTTGATATGGAAAAGTTTTAGCTAACACATCTGAGAATTACCGGACACTAGCACTACTGTTCATGTTCATTTATCAAGCTGTACCTGGGAAGTGAATGTGCCACATATTAATGCTATCCCTGATGATATCTATCTTCCTGATCTCATAGACTGAATTATCCACTACCCTTCTATCCGTCTATCTGCAGACAGACAGAACTAAACCTGAAGTTGGAGGGAAGGGCAGCTTTTATCATCCTCTTCTAAAATGCTTTGAATCCAAATAGGTCTTATTTGATCCATGCTTTCGATTTTTCCTTTCTCTGCCATCCTTTAGGTCATTCATGTCTAATGAAACAT
>Ga0181612_172140_pt1 | contig 10807 bp, 7 predicted proteins | sample HoacroProtozoa21_FD_119630 | JGI IMG/M metagenome (GOLD analysis project Ga0181612, IMG submission 119630) | Hoatzin crop microbial communities from Cojedes, Venezuel. Combined Assembly of Gp0051906, Gp0051904, Gp0051908 | reverse complement strand
GTTTGCTGTTCTGTTAAACTGCCCTCATCCCAACCCACCAGTTTCTGCCTGTTTCTTTCCATCCTCCTCCCCACCCCAGCAGGGGGAGGGGCAGCAGAGCGTCCACGTGGCCCTTTGGTTGCCGGCCACAGCCAAACTGTAACACCAGAGATCAAAGTGCTGCTTGTCTTCACGCTGCGTATCTGGAAAGGTGCAGTCTGATTCAAGGTGAAATTACATTCCTTTCTGCACCCTTGCAGTGGACAGGGATCGGTGAGGAAGCCTGTAGACAGCGCAGCCATGGAGTCCGTTATGTACCTGCATGCCACCAGGAGGTCCATTGTCCCTGTGAAGGGTCAAGAACCTAGTTTAGATGGAGAGAGGGCGAATGCCTGAAGAAATCTAGGAGAAGTAGATTTGAGTCTTGATTGTTTGGAAAACATAGATCTTTTCCTTAAGCATGAAGAGGAGAGGTTTTGTTTTCAGTATTTAATATGCCAGTGTATTTCCCAGAGGTGTTTCTCCTTTACAGTCAAGACTTGATTAAGCAGTAGGTAACCAAGCTGTGCTGCACCCTTGGCACTGACCAGAGAGGGTTTTCCTTCTCAGGATTTACCAGCAGGGTTTTTGTCAGTGTGCAGCGTAGTCGGAGGACGTACACTAGCTGCCATTTCTGCTTGGGCTGCTTCTGAGCCTTCACTAGGCTGGGGGATACGAGGAGACTGGTATCGCTTGAACTGTCTTGTGTGCTTCCTGACTTTTGCTGTTTGTGACCAGTGGGTTCAAAACTAGCTATTTTGTTACTTAGTTTAGTTATATTTCTTTGGGGGATGTCAGTCTTTTGGGGTATTCAGTGCTGAAAACTTACTGCTTTTCTCAGTGCTGTAGTATAAATGGGGTGGGCTATTGGCTTTGCAGCCACTTTTGGTAACTCAGCTGATGGCCACAGGGGGAATGTAAGCTTGGGCAAACTAAAAATTGATTGATGTAAGTGAAGTAGGAGAGGTTTCTTTTTGGCACCAAAGAAGGCATTTAGTTCTTGTTAACTATGTTTAAACAGCACCCCTCTCCCCCTTCCCCCAGGTTAATTGGTTTTGAGAGTGCAAGTCAAAACAACTCATGTTGTGCAGATGCTTTTGATGAAGTACTTCTCAAGCCATTGTGACTCTAACAAACTTAAGATATGGAGGTAGGATAAGTGTAAGAGATTCAAGACTGAGACAAGGCTTTCCAAATGTCCTGTCAGAATATAGATAAACTAGATGGTTTGGGTCCGGAAAGACTGGGTGGGAGGCATGGTTCCTTGGTGCTCTCACAGCATTCATTCTTTTTACTGCACCTGGTTGCTGTAAGATGAAGTAAATAATGCACGTGAAAAAGAGTTGCAAGCTGTCTTCAGGGTTTTGCTTCCTAACGGTGTGTTTTACAGTTCTAGCTGGAGAAGGATGCTGGTCCTGCACTTTGATTTCTGCTCAACAAAGCTTGTAGGTTTTGAGTACTCGTAGTGTAACTGGTCATGTGATCTTTGCAAATATAGTAAATGTTAATGAAGTTTGGCTTAATGGCAGTCTGATTTGATCTGGAGCCTGTACTTGAGACTTTCATTGTCTGTATTTACAAATAAAAATCTATCATTTTGAACCTGAGAGGTTGTTGGTGATATAGTAAAGTTTTTAAGAGAGTGAAATGCAGTTGAAGGTAGCAGAAACTACAATTCCCTATTTGTGCTGGGGTTTGCTGCCAACCTAGTCCCCGTAACTGTTCCTGTGACAAAGGGACCATTTGTTTATTACATTTACTTGCTTCTGTAGTGGTAAAAATAAAAGTGCTCACCCTACTTCTTGTGTTTCTGAGTTTTGCAGTCCCAGTTTCTACTGTGTAACACGCTGTGCACACATAGTATTTGATACTGGCTGCTGATTCCTTATTTTTCCCCATGAGCAGTTGCATGACGATGAGATGAAAGTGAGGGCAGACGAGACGGATAGAAGCAGAAGATGAACGCGTTCCATGGGCGTGTCATGTTGAATAAGGCCAGGATACTGTAGGGTGGTTCTCTGGGCTTGATGATTCTGTGTGGGCAGCATGGGCCTGTGGTATATTGCCCAGGCCTGGTATGACTTTTGCACTGGCGAAGAAGCATCTAAGATACGCCAAAAATCATGGGCATGGATGCAGTGACCCATGTGAGGCTGGATTCTAGAATATTTGCTGGTCTGAGTTCATCTGGTGTATTTCAGTTAGTGACCACTGAAGGTGGGTTGCTGGAGCTAATCTCCTAGGAAAATAGTTGTAAGCAAATGCTGTGTGGCCTATGTGTAGGACAGGTGAGTTGAAGTAGTGAAGATGCTATTGAGAATGCTAGTGAGGTGAGTGCATGCAGTGCCTGTGTGGATGGATTCCTTTGGAAATCAAACTTGTTAGCTCATCATCCTTTGTACTGGGAAGCATAGGTAAATTTTTCTAGTTTGTTGCTCAGATGCCTTTACCAATTTCCTGGATTAAAATAGGAGTATTCTTTCTAAAAGCAGGCTTCACTCCACAAACAAAGGCCCTTAGCCTTACAACAAAATAAACAGTTTAAAAACTCCTGTGAGTCTCAAATGGTGTACTTTGTTAATTGACTTCTCTTCCCTGGCTTAGGAGTAGCAGAGAATTTTATGGTCGTGGAGGATGGAGTTAGAAGAGAAGTTCTTGCTTTAGCTGTTAATGCTGAACACTTGCAGCAAGTTACAGAAGTGTTTAGTGCATACAACAATGTTGTAACAAGATGTTTTATTGTTATTAAGCACTGCAACATCTCTCTGAGCAAGTTTGTGACATTAGTGCCGCCTCAGTCACAAAGCCTTTTGAAAGTACCTGATGCTGTGCTGCTTTTTTTGACCTGTGTCAATTTTCCCCCCCTAAAATCTTCCCTGCTCCTTTTAATGTACAAAATAATAAAACGACAAATAATGTGAATTGTATTATAAAGTTTTCCCAGTTGCTTTAGGTATGCCTGTACTGTGTAGTGTATTGTAGTGTAGGAACACCTGAACTGCTAGTGTTGAATGGGACCGACTGGGAATCAGAGGTAAAGTAATGGTCTGCCATCTGTCGGCTAATTAACCAAGGTGCAGCATTTAACCGAGGTATGTAGTTTTTTGCCAGGTCCAACAGTGAATAGTGCTGGTTTTGCTGCCTCTGCCACCTGCCTTGGGTTAGCTGGAAAATCTTGTCGTGATGGATTCATGGAGCCATGCTGAACTGAGCTGAGTCAGTGCATCTTGTTGGCTTGTGTGTGTCTGCTTGCAAATTCTGAGATAAGCAGTTTATAACTTTGAAAAAAGAGGCAAAAAGCTAGGGGAGAGACCAGGGAAAAACAGGCACATTCAGTAGCTTCACAGTTTGCTCAGCTGGGTTGGGGTCAATGCAGCTTAGAACTTATTCCCCTGCTGTAATGATGAGAAATCACTTCGTTCGTTGGAGGGCTGCTCTTGCTGATCACAGGCTGTCAGTGCATTCATCACTGGGCTTGGACTTTATAGTAACACTTTTAGCAGTTCATGTGCTCTCAGTGAGTATAATTTAATCGGGAAGGTAATGCTTGTTTAAGCTTAGTGCTGTGTGTTGATTTCTAGTTTGCAACAGCTCCTTTTAAAAGATTTCTTGGATTTTGAAAGTCCAGTTATCAGAGGAGTGACTACTTTTCCATTTCGGAATGGCAAAGCGCTGTGATTTTATTGTCACATTTATATTCTAACCTTTTTCCTTTTACTTTACCTAGTGAAAGAACACCTTTGGTGTTGGAAGAGAAACCTCGGAAAGGAATGGGCCCTTTTCTTTTGAAGCTGTTTGCCCTGATCCCAGGAATGCTGTAGAGGTCAGTGATGTGGATGCTTAAGAGCTTTTGTAGAAATTGCCTTTTGGTTTGTAATTGGCACGCTTAAATAAATTCTGTGTGAAGCAGTTCATTTGCCTGTCACAGACAGAAAGGGAGTTAATTCAGGCGCTACCTGAATACAGTCAGTTCAAAATTGCTCTACTCAAACAAAATTTAGAGTTTTGTTTATCTGTGTAGATGTTGTACAAACACATAGCTGGGTGGTCACAGAAAGTTGTGGGGTGCGATACATGAGCAGAATTAAGCTGTGTTAAACTCAGAGGTTTTAATTAATAGGTTTTAAAAAAAAAAGGTGAGAATGATCACAATACATGAGATCATAACACATGATTATCTTTTGAGTTTTTCAAGTCTCTCGTTACTTTGAGAGTAGAATAATCCTGCTCTTTAGTACAGTGACAGGCTGGGAGAGGTCCATTCTGTATCCATACAAAGGTATTACTATCTCTGCTTCTGCCTCAAGTGACTTGTATTTTGGTTTTATATCCTGGAGTCTGAATTACATACAAGCTGGGTAGACTGCTTGCCGTGAGTGTTTTTCCCCATAGTTATATAGTCCTGCTACAAATACTATGGCCTACAAGAGGCTTCCTCTTGTGAGTAGAATATTCACTCTAGTTTACTTTCACATTTTTGTAAAGCTAAAGAGGTTTAAGTGGATTTATCACCCAGTGGATTTCTTCTGAACTAGTGAAGTCAAAAAAGCTTGTGTAACTATCAAATTCAGTAATGCTTTGTTTTGCTGATGAAAAATGAAAGTAGCGAGTAAAATTTGATGAAGCAGGATGAGGGGAAGAGGTAAGCATGCTGAAGTGCTCCTAAGCAAAGAAGTGAATTTGCATAGGAGCAGTTGAGTTAAAATCTATTAAATCTGTCTGGTTACTGTAAAGGATTTCAGATTTTTGTGAGCTTTAAAGGCACAGATGTGTGTGGTGTGGCTACTTAAGAGTAATGTCCAAGCTTTGCTAGGACATGCTTTAACATATAGACCCTTTTGGAGCAAAAAAGAAAAAAAAACATGGTGAAAAAAATGCTGCAGCATGTTTTGTTGGCATCATGATCTGCTGTTCAGATACTTATGTAGGAAATACTTCCTTGGCACTTTATGCATCCTGTTCTTCCAGTTCCCAGGACATGCAAGAACTGGCAGAGCTTATTAGCTTGGATTTAGTGCCGCTGTGGTTATATTCCTTTCAGACCTGAGCCTGCTGTATTTGATTCGGTCAGGCTTTCTGTGTGCCATGTTGAGTTTCTTTCCAGCCGTGGCATGACTTACCTGCAGCTACATGGATAATAGTAGAAGTTGTGATGCAGTTTATAAGCACATAGAAGACAATGAGATAAGGGAAGACAGCCAAACAACGTGAGTTTGTTAGGAGGAAAATTATATCAAGCTGATTAGTTTGCTTCCTTGACAGATGAACTGGATTACTGCATTATGGGGGGGAGGGGGGAGGGGAAAGGATAGAAGTGATAATAACTTGAAGTGTGTAAGGTTTTGAAGGATGTTCTTTTAAATGTCATACATGTAGTGATTTTTTTTTTTAATGGAATCATCTGTACCGCAGGAGCAAAATTTATTAAAAATGATTCAATGGAGCAATTAACAGGGATTCGGGATCACCTGGAAAAGCATTTAAAATAGGCTTCCTTACTAGCTTGCTGTGTCTGAATTTGTCAGTAATGGCATCTGTGATTCAGATGATGGAGTAGAGTCTGCTTACAAAATGTGCAGATGATGTCAGTTTGGGAGTAGATGGTATAGGCACCACAAAGGTTTTATATTAAGGTGTTTGACTTTGTAATTGGGGTAAGCTAAGTGTTAGCGTGTGTTTGCTTGACCTGACTCACGCGATGTTTACTTGTACCACAGTAACTCAGCCAATGTATGTAACCTAAATATATTGAGCTTACTGAGTTGGGTGGCCTCTTCCAACACTCTATTTTGTTTGTGCTACTTTTCTTTCCTGTAGTAAAATTATAGTACTGAAGCCTAGTGCTTGAGTGGCTGTTTGAGGTTCAGGAAGGATAGAGAGGCAGGAGGTATTCATGATGTGGGTTATTGTTTGGCTTGTTGAAGGTGTACATGAGCAACAAATAACTTCTGTACCCCTTTTGCTAGGTTGTTGGAGGAGTTATCAGTGCTTCTCTCAGCATCTCAAGCATTTTTCATTGCAGGACTTTGCCCTAATGTTTGTTTATTGGTAGTAGTTCCTTTAGTCTGCTACAGAGAGAAGATGTAGGGAGGAGTGACCATATTTTTTTAAGAGCTTTAGTAGAATCAGATGTGAAACATGGAAATAATTTTTGTCTGGCATGGTCTTAGAGAAGTCTGACATGCTGCTTTGTTTTAAGCTTCCTGTGATAAAGGGATGTTTACATGCTGTGCTTTTGCATACGCAATGCACTTCCCATAGTTGTCAGGTTATAAATGAAAGATTAATTTGCTGGCTACCATAGAGGTAAGCACCAATATTTCACACTGGGCCAGTAATTTTTGCTAGCAATCTGTTAATGCCTGAAACTCACTTTGATATGTTCTCATCTATTGGTGATGTCGTAGTCTCTTATGGATGTGAAATGTAGCGAGGCAAAAAATTATCTCTGTTCAGGTTAATTCTGTGGAGGTGCTGCTCTTTGGTTCTGTAATCCCTACTGCTTTTTTCCTGACATCTTGGAGTATGGCTCTTGCTCTTTGGTATCCTAGCAAATGTTTTTTCTAGTAAAACTACAAATTAAGTTGATAATAGATACACCTTAGCAGTTCACCAGCAGTGTACTTGGAATAGCAAGAATCATTTGAATGTTTGTGCCTCATCTTATGTCCCAGATAAGAGGGTATTGGTAGACCTACTACTGAAAAGTGATAGCCTGTGAAAGGCAAGCCTTAGGCAGTCCCGGGGAAAGTCTCTAGGTTCCATGACTTCAAACAAACTGGAGTAAATGTAGTTTTAGAGCTTTCCCTTGTTTGATTGTAACTTCAAAAAGCTGCCTGGAAGAAATCTCAAAGGCATTGCTGTAGAAGCAGGAATAAATGTTCAAAGTGCTGAAAGGTGAAACTGATGTGCAGCAATTTTCTGAAGTGAGGAAATAACAGTGGAGAAGTGAAATAACAGTGGAGAAGTGGGCTGCTGTCTGCCTGTATTGCAGCGAGAGTTGGTTAGAAATACTGTTTACTCTTCAGTGTTGCTAAAAGGTCACCTTTTTTTTTTTTAAATAAAAAAAAGACGATGACAAAAAAATCACCCCTCTAATGCCTGCATGAGAGAAATGCTAGCAAGAGTCTACTACTCTCTGCTTTGCTCCATGGTTGAGGATGATGAAACTTTTTCCTGTGGGTAGAGATGGATATCTTACTGCAATCTTGTATTTAGTTCTCTAGTATGGAAGCCGTGAACAAATACTTCCTCTGGTAGGGAATGTACAGCTACTGTGAAGGGCCCTGTATCTTACAGTGAAGTGCATCTTTGCTAATAAGTTGACTTTGCTTCTGTGCAATTTGTCAGAGTTGAACCGTTCACTCTTTTGAATTATGCCATCTCTTTAACTTTTTAACAAGAGTGAAGTCAATGCTGTGACTGTCTGGTTATGTTTCAGCATGCAGGATACAGTTTTGTGCTGAAGACTGTTGTTACCTGGGTGGGTTGTGGGAATAGGTGTGTATATGCACATATGTTTTATGTGATACCTAACAGTGCTTAAATGTATCCCTTTACTTCAGGTACCTGAATATTGCTACCCCTATGAGGTCTGCGTAAATTACTCGGCTTTTACAGCATCCTTTCTTTGTTCAGATAACAGCTGTTATCAAACAAGTTGAGGTAAACAGCCCAAACACTTTCCTCTCTTACTCCTTGTTCCCAGATTGAACAACTAGAGAAAAGGAATAGCTTTGAATAAGTCATGTTCTTCTCATTTGTGGAGAGCAAGTTCTGTCCGCAGGTTCTTTGCATCCAGAAATGGCCAAGCACTCTGCGGGATGTCCACGTTGAGTCCATAGACTTTCACAGATGCACTGCAAAAGCTAGGACTTGTAATAAATAACTAGAAACTAATTTCTGCAGCTGTGAATGACATTGCAGTACGTTTGATGTACAGTTACTGTCTTTTTTTTTTTTCCTGCTTGTTGGGTTTTTTTTTTATTTTTTTTTCCCCTACAGCAAGGTAGGATGTTTCCTTAGTGTGTGTATTGTATGTAAGTGTAGATGAATCCAAGGGGAGAATGGGAATAAACTCTGCTTCGGTAGTTGTGCTTTTACTGTGTGGATGTTCATGCTCTTTTCTGAGAGAAATTTAGTTAAAAAGCAGTGACCCCTGTGGTCAGTTGAGCATCCTTCTGTTGCACTGGAAGATTTTTTTTCAGAGAGCTGCAGCTTCAGTATTGATTTGTTTTCTGTACTTTTGGTTATTACTGGAGAAAGGGCTAGTATAGTGGTGAGAGACAATATGCAAGTAACCATAGTTATTGATAATGGATTTGCTTGGGAAATCCCACCACTTCTGAATAGTTGCTCTGGTTTCTAAAACAAGACAAAACACCTGGCAGTGTTGATCTGAACCAGCTGTCCTGTATTGTATGGTGCTGTGCATGAAAGTAGCATTACAAGCTAGAGTAGTAAACACTGTTAAAAAAGTATGGAAAAAAAAGGTAGAAGATTTAAAGTTAGGAAAACCCACATGCCATCTGATCTAGATTCTGTTGAGAAGTGTCTCTTGTACTCCTTTTATTTTTCCAGAATAATTAATTCTATTGTAACTGAAATTTAAACAAATTTACTTTTCTATGAGATAAGAAAAGCAGGAAGAATGTCGTCTTACAGATTGATTTGTAAGCTGATATACATCATTTTCATTTGCAGTGACTGTGTTGGAGATCAGCTGTCTTTACTCAAGCATACAGTTTTTCATCTTATTCTGCTGCTTGTGTGACTTTAATATAGCTGCTTTATAAAACTAAATCAGTTACTGTGGCCTGGGCGTTGTGAGGCAGAAGGACGAATCCCTTCCCTCAGCTGCTCAGTTCTCCCCTTTCCTGCATCCCGGTGCTCCCCGGGAGGGACCAGCTGGCACCACAATCAAACCAGCCTGGGCACTGGTCCGGCGCTGGGAGATGGTGGCACAGAGCTCCGGATCCGCCTGACTGCCAGCAGGATGTTTGCTAGCAATGGGCTGGCAGTGGCTTGTAGGCAGAGAAACTTGCTGTCTGCTATTAGTAATATCTTACAAGGAGAGGATTTGAAAACTAAGATGCTTGCATTCAACTACAAGAATTTGAGGTAGGATGACCTACATGACTAAAAAATACTCATATTTCTTTGATACTTCCAGTCAAAATACAGTGATATTTTGAACAAAGTAAGTAATGTAACTGTGCATAATTTTCTGGTTTTAGGATGTTCGCTGTATAAAAACAGGTGAAAAATAGATTACATTTGCTGTTCCACCTAAGGACTAAACCAGTTGATATTAGTTTGTCATGTGTGTAGTTTTCAAAATACAGCTAATATGAGCCTGTTCTCAAGTGTGGTAGTTCTGCTGTGAAGCAGCCTTGCTATTGACTTATATTAGACAATATTCTTGGAAATATAATAGATTTGGAGAAGAACCCATCACACTGAAACAGTAATTTCCCTGTCTCTAAGTGCTATAGACTTAATTTTTTCACTATGAATCAGAGAAACTCACTTTTTGGGGATTGCTAGCTGTCCTATTTAATCTTACAGTATACTGCATAAATTTCTGTTGAGAAGGCATTTATTAATTGTGAAATATAGCTTCTATCTTGGCATTATTGCCAAGCAGCAGCAGAATATGGGCGGTGCAAAGGAAAACAAAACAGTTTTGAAAGTAGTTATGGTAAATAATACATACACAAACCCTGTTACTAGCAATAAAAGTAAGCTAAATAAACATGGATTTTTCGAAAACGTTGCAGCTTTGTCCTGTATGAGACACCAGTTTTAATATCCAAGAATATCTGTACCCACTCTGGTCACTTAAGTGTGCTAGTGAACACCTGAAAAAAATTTTCAGCAGTGCTAAATACTTGATTGAAGAACTGGAGAGAACTGGAAGAATGCATTCACCTGAGCAATTAATACTGCTTTAGAAGTCTGCAGTTTTATAGTGCTTGTAGGTTTGTGTTTTGTGATTTTTTTTTTCTGTTTGTTTGGTTTTTGTTTGGGGTTTGTTTTGTATGCGGTGGTTTAGTTTGTTTTTTTCAGCTGTATCCTGCCTTGGTTCTGTCCCAGTCGTCCTCTGCAAGCCTGGTAGCCCTTTTGACAGACTGTGTTATCATCCGGGAGCAACAGTGTCTCTTGTCTGTTAGTGGGGAGCTAGAGCTGTTTTTTGTAAGGAAAGATTCACAATCAGCTATTTTGTCTTTACTCTTCACTCTGTGCGAGGTTCATAAGAAGTGTCTCCATGTGCGATATGGGGAGGCTGTTTCCAAAGCCAGGGCTGGGAGCCCAAGATGAAGTCTAGCTCTGCCTGAAGTCCTCAGGGCACAATGTGGCTCTTGAAGGCTGAAGGTGAGACTGGGAGGGGTCCACGGTCCAGTTGGTTTTCTGCAATTTGTGCCTCTCATGCCCAGAGTCTCCGCTGCCACCCAACAGAGAGTGGGCGGGAGAGGAGGAGGAACGGAAGAGAGGGAAGGTGAGAAGAAAAGACAGTGCTTCCTTCCCCCCACCTCCCCCTTTCATCGTTACAGTACTTGCTTAGTTACATGAAACACAGGAATCGTTACTGGTTTTCCCAGTGGCAATGCATCTGCATGAGCAACGAAGCTGGTGAAGTGTCTAGAGAACAAGTCCTAAGAGGAGCGGCTGAGGGAACTGGGGCTATTTAGTCTGGAGAAAAGAGGGTCCTCAGGGTAGATCTCACTGCTCTCTACAACTACCTGAAAGGAGATTGTAGCAAGGTGGGTGTCAGTCTCTTCTCCCAAGT
>Ga0181612_163101_pt1 | contig 10807 bp, 4 predicted proteins | sample HoacroProtozoa21_FD_119630 | JGI IMG/M metagenome (GOLD analysis project Ga0181612, IMG submission 119630) | Hoatzin crop microbial communities from Cojedes, Venezuel. Combined Assembly of Gp0051906, Gp0051904, Gp0051908 | reverse complement strand
CTGCCAAAAGTTTGATATGTGCTCCACTAAACCTTGTCACAACAATGCCTCCTGCACTGAGAAATCAGAACTTTATGGAGATTCTTATGAATGCACCTGTCCTCCACCATTTTCAGGTATTTATTTTCCCCTCTATGACTAAATGTTACATACATAATACATTTTCCTTAATGAATAATAAAGCAGCGAGAACATCATTAGCAAGGATTTTGTATAATCTGATTGTCCTTTGCCACTACCTCACTGATACTGAGTCTCTTTTGCACAGTCACTTACAGGAGACTGTGCAGTCGTTTGCAAGAAGTTTATACTTGCTTACATACATCTGTGCATTGTGGGGAATAATTGAATAAGTTATTATCATGATTCTTTCCCATTTAAGTACCAGACACAAGTAAATACTTGTGAACTTAAAGAAGCCACCAATTTTATTTCATTTGTTCAGCAGTTCAAGTTCTTACTCGAAATAACATTGCTCATTTGAAGTAAGCTCCCCAAAAAATAGTTACTTCACCAAGCTGCTGAAAAATAGAAAACAGTGTTGTTGAAATGAAAATTTAATTCAACCAGCCACAAAATCTCCCTTTTCATTTTAAAGACCTTTTAAATTACATTACAGAAATTTTTAAAATCAAAATTTGTTCTTAATTAAAAAGTCAAACATTTCATTAGAAAAGGAATCAAAACAGAATGCTTCTTCTTCCAGTTTGTTTTGCATGGTAAAAATCCTTTCAAAAGGCGTTTGCTAAATATGTTGTTATCACCAAATTAAGTATTTCACAAATGAAAAATTATTACCTAATTCTACCTAGGAAATACTGCTGTACTTGTACCTATTGCAGAAATTGAATCTGGGTTTGGGACTGGACTTCCAGAGCTACAGCAAGCAGTACAGCATGATTAGATACATGCATACCTAACTATTTTCTCTATTTCATGGAGGAAGCAAAGGGGATAAAGGAAATTATGGGTATATTGTTCCTGCATTCAGACCAAGAGAGTTCGGGAAACCTGTGGAAAGTACCAGAAATATTCATTCACTTCAAAAAAAAGGATTGTTGTAGCTCTTTCTGTACTTGTGAAACAGAATTCTAGCAAAGTTCCTTTGATGGATTGCACTTCTGTGCTCTTGCAATAGCAATGCTATGTTATGAAACACAGCTGATGAGTCAGGAGCAAGTGAGGTTCACAGAACACAGGAGTGAAGGTTATGTTGTATAAAGTTTGCAGTAATTTTTTTAAATTGTTTTTCAAGCTACATAATAATTAGGATGCTAATACATGTGCAAATAGAAGATTATGCAGGTATGAATAAGTCAATGTTATGAGAAAAATATTTTTATAACTATTCAAAGTTTAGTAAAATAGTGGAAAACACTGATGGTATGCAGTATGCTTTCCATTTCTTTTATGATTTCTGGGGGCTGTGTAAAATGCTTCAAAAATCATAATAACAAAAAGCATCTGATACTACTTTAATTCAAATTAATGGAGAGATTGACAAATATTCTGTTAAATGCAGTCAGAAAGCTTAATGTCATCAGCAAGCAATGCTTTAAATATTCTGTTAACCTATGTGGGACAGTGTTGGCTAATGCCATAATTTTGTACAGGTGACACTGGTCCAGTACATAAGCTGTATGTAAACAAGAAGATTTAGGAGATTAAACCATCATGTGTTACGGACATGGCTACACAAGAATAAGGAAAGAAAAAATTGCCTCCCGTAATACAAAGTCTATTAGAAATTTGAAAAGTTGCTGAAGTGTGAATAATGTCACAGCAACAATTCAAGTGGCAAGCATAATTATACGGTATTTAGACCTGTATGCTGTAATAGCATAAACAACTTATAATTGGAATTGTTATTTCCAGAAAGCTGCATATTACAAAAAATACAGACGAATTGGACTCCATGTGAGAACATCTTTTGTTCACAATGTTAGAAGTAAATGGAAGCTAGATACATGTCAAAAAGAAACAAATACTACAGTACTAACAGCATTTCTCAATTTCAAATGTGTGTGGATTAGTAACTATATGGTAGATGAAGTTGAGCACAGTAGCTCATATTACATCTTTCTAGCAACCAACATTAGCACAAATACCCATCTATCCATCCACCTATCTATTAAATATAACTTTTTATTTTACATATAAGTTTGACATTTCAGGAAAAATATAAATATTTACTAAAATTCAGTGTTCCTATTATCCCTTTTAAATAGGTAAAGATTGTAGAGAAATAGTTGGACAGTGCCAGCCACATACGTGTTTCAAGGGTAACTGCAGCAATGTTACTCCAAACACTTTTCTTTGTGAATGTGACAAGGGCTTTACAGGTAAGAAACACCTTTGTATCCTGTCTTACAGTAACGGTTTCCTGTGTTATAATAATAGTGTGAACTTTATTGAAACAGTTATTTCTGATGATTGTTGAGAGTTTTCAATTTCTTCACATCTTTTTTTAAATACGTTTTGTAAAATAAAGAAATCTGAATTCTATGTGACTATTCTAAAATAGCCATGTACTAAAGTAAAACTGTATAAATGATAGAGGCTTTTCATAACTGGATCCCATCCATGAGTATCTTTCTTCTGTTGGCAGTGTGGCAAAGGAAGACTTATAGTCACTAACTCACTGGTTCTGAAATAAGAATTCACAAGAATAGAATCAGAAGAACTTGCTGGATGATTTAGAATGGTCATACACCTGTATTCATAATTTCAGCATCTTCTTAACAGATGCACTAGAAAAACAAGATGGAGATAATTTAAAGAGTCAATAATCTCGTGATTTAGTGGTCAATCTTGATTAAAAAAACACCAACTTTCAGAAGCTAATCGGTTTACTTATGATATATTGGACATAGAAGATGCTTTCATGAGAAAAATTCAAATCAGAAAATGTATCTAAGGCCATCCTCTGGCAAACACTTTTTCTTGGGGATCAGGATAGCAGCCAAACTTAAAAGACTATTTATTCTTGTACTTCACAGCAGAGATTTACTGTGTTGGTATAAGAGAAGTAGCAATACTCAAAAGAACATCCTTTAACAATGAGCTAAGTATAAAGCTAGCACTTGAATAGCCAAGGACAGTAAAACTTCTAAAAATGTCTCTTCCTTGGAAGCATCAGTTAACCCTGACAATCACAGAGTGTAAATAAAACATTACATTGAAATGCAGAGTTCAAAGAAATGGAAAACAAAGAAGAAAAAAAAGACAGGAGGAAGTAAGAGGGATCTAAGAGCCAATCTTTATTTTCATAGCGAAAGACTGAATATTCTTATTAAAATTTTAGTTAATTCTGTGTAGAACTATAATTTTTAAAAACAGGATAGAGAATATAAATTCCTAGTAAATCTGTTTTAGATTACTCTCTTTCTCCTCCCTTTCCTTCATTGTAGAGGGCATCATGACAACTGTCATTCTGAGAAAAGTGAAATAAATCCTTTGTTTTTCAAAGGAGGAAAGTCCATCAGTAAAGTTTTCTGCAACTTTCCACCGTACATGATCTATATCTTTTTAAAACCCTTACTTTTGTTCCTTTCACCCAGATTGTGTGGGCACATTACTTATGAAATTATCCCCACAAAAATCTTTTGTATGTTTGAGATTTTGACCTAATGAGGGAGAGGAGGGGATGAGAAAAGAGGAACACCCTTCCACAGACAGTAAACCCAGACACTTAATGTCCTGAAAACAGTTCAATACACTCAACTCTGGTGGATGGCAGCAATCATTGCAATCAACGCTCCTGGTAGCTGGTAAGGATTGCGAAGAAGCAAAGGAGACTATGAATGTGAATTAACTTCCTTTTTATTCTCCAGTTAACTAAAAGAAAATCGAGAATCCTTTCTTTTTTCAAGCATAATAAGTACCATAGGAGGAGAAGGCAGACTTTTTTCAGACCCCACATGATAGGAGCAGACTTTTTTCCTACTCTGGTATAAATTGACTCAGGTTCTGCTGCAACAGGAAAGTATGTAGTACATCAGCACACCTTGCAACAGGACTGACTGACTAACATGTAAAATAATTTTGCAATATTTTTCTGACCACATATGGTTGTTTTAAGTGATTATTCCTTCCTGTGATCCTGTGTAAAAGTGTTTGCTAGTATTAAGGCAATTTCAAGAACAGTTACCTAAAATACCCCAGTCCTTGTGGAAAAAGACATTTGTCTATGAAAACAGATATTTTTCTGCTGTTATTCCATTGTGTCTATATTGTGTTCTCAGACAAGATGAGCTGTGTAATTATGAATCTTACATCTTAAATGCTATTCTAAGTATGCAAAGTTGGCAGCAAATTCAAAACATATCTCTGCTTTGATATTGAACTTATACACAGAAAACACAAACAATATCAAGATTGCCTAAATAATGTTTAAGATTTGATAAATTTTGACATATTTTTTTCTAGAATGAGGCAAGACACTGCCAGTAACTAGTTCACATGAAAATATTATTGTTACCATAAACTGATGAGATGTAAAATAAATTATAATAAATTTTTATACTTATATTTGTGATTATTATTTACAAGTATTTATTCAAAATAAGTAAAGGTTGCTTTGTCAAAGTTGTTCACAAGATATAATGATCCTACTAGACAAGCAATGTATGTATTCAAGCCAGTTACATATTTTTATTTTTTATTGTTTAGTTCAGTCACAGAGCTCTGAAAACTCTCTTCATTCTTTCCTGAAGGAATATTTTTAACGTAATTTAATAACAAACAGCTAACATTAGGCATTTCATTATTCTTATGATTAAATACTCCACATAAGAATTTCTACCCTTGAATTTATTAAGGTATGTTCAGAGGAAGGGGCTCTGGGCTAAACAAGGACAGGGAGAGTATAGAGAGGAAGGGGATATAAAATAGGCTGATAGTGAATGAGCAGTCACTGGTCACTACATTTCTCTAACTGAGCCTTGTACCGAATCACTGTAGCCTGTCCTTTCTTCTTAATAAATCTTTTCTTAACTCTCTTTCCATGTAATCTCAGTCTCTCCCCATCTGTGAGTGCTGTAAGGTCTAGATGCCAGAAACTGGAGAGATGAAAGTTATTGAATTTGGGGTCTGCAGCTGAGGTTAGACCACTGGTGATAGTGGTCCTAATGTCTGTGGTGCCAGCAGTAGGAGTAAATGAGGGTCTCAGCATCAGCAACTGAAGGGAGACCCCACATGATAGGAGCACATGTATGCAGCGAGTGAATTTAGTGCCAGTGACCAGGTTCAGACCTTGAGTGATGGTGGCTCCCGTGCCTGGTGCCTGCTGGAAAAGGTGAGAGTCCTAGCATCAGCAAGTGGGGAGAGGATCATGTGTGATAGGGCCTGTGTGCCTGGGCATGAGTCACTGGGAGGACCAGAAAGTTTATATTTTCCCCTAACCTGGTGTGTGTGCGTGTGCATGTATGTGCATCTGTAACTCATTAGCAGACTTCAAGCTGGACTGTCTGGTAAGTAGGAGGCCTGGGATCTGGGCATCAATATTCAATGGGCTGAGGTCCCATGCTGTTATTCAAGGGACCCACAAATCTGTCTGTCCTTTTGAACTGGAGAGTAAGGGGCTGTGTGTTTTCACTAGCGAGCTTCAATCCTGATCTATCAGAGAGGAGGACTGGGATTTGGCTGTTTGTACGCATGTTTTATGTGAGTTCTGGTAGTGATACATGTGGGTGTTCTTAAAGGTAGTGCCCTGTCTGAGGGCAGTCTATGTAGCTGGCTGTGTTAGTGTCCTCTGCATGTTTCTCTGGTATGCATGTTCATCTTGGCTATTTTGCTGAGACTGCAAACAGGAAAACAACAGCTGCACCCATTGGTCTAAGACAGAGGGACTCCCAGGTCTCTGGGTGCATTGGGCTGGGCTCCAGCATCTGGGAAGCAGGATTCTCAGGCCCCACAGTCCCTGAGAGGAGGTGCCTTTTATACATTCACTAACAAAAAGGATGTCTCAGAAATTCTGATGGACGTTGTTGTCCTGTTCTGAAGATGTACAGAAAATTAATGTGACTCCTTCACTACCTACAGGAAATAGTAATATCTTAACCACCTCTGTAATGGTAATGCTTACCCTAGACAGTGTTTGGTGAATTAAGAACAGTAGTTTTCCATTTAAATATGTTTTGTTGAGTCTGGGGGGCTTTTTACTCCTTACGTGGGAAGATGGGAGATAAAAGAAGTGCTTAAATCCAACCCCTTGTAGAGCATTTGAGATTATTGGTTTTTTTCACATATTCCTGCAAGGGAGACCTACATTTTCTGCCTTCTCCAATGGTCCAGTTAGCCTGTTCACAGGTCATAATGAGTTCCCTCCTCATTTGTGGAACAGGAGATACTGTAAGAATGAGGTGGTTTTGCTTTGAGTCACTTTGCTAGAGCTTCCATCATGCAGGTGTTTTAGTTTAAAATGGTCTGTTCACTTACTCACTGAATTACAGATGGGGTACTGTAAAGGTCATAATCGTAAAAGGACTTCACCATATATATATGGAGGGAAGAATTTATTATTTGTACAATTAACATTTTAACAGCCTTATAGTTAATTTTGTCTAATACGAACACTCATAGCCCAAAGTAATACCCAAAGACTTACTAATAATAACCCTAAAATATTATACAGAAACACCTTCCTAACATCTGTTTTTCACTTTGGTATTATGCTGAGCTTTCCAGTGCTCCTCTTGGTCCCAAAAGCACCATATCAAGCTCCCTCAAGAAGAGGGTGCAAGTCTTGCAGCAGGTCATCAGCATCCTGAGGTCTTCATTGGGAGAAGTGTGACATTCATACTGGAAGTTTCTCCCCTGTCAGTCAAAGGTCCATCTCAAGCTCCTTTTACATGTTTTCACACCATTATCTGCTTCCTTCTTCCAGGCTGCCAGCTGCAGCCTGGTAGTGGTCCCCAGCTCCAGGCGTACAAAGGGCGATGGTTTGTCAGGTGGTGACTGATGTGAGGATGGCGTCACCTCCTTCCCAGAGGGGCCTTTCCCAGAGCTCAAGCTGGAGCAGGGGAGGCAGCAGTCATTGGGCACAAACACAGGAACTGAACCAAATCAGACAAGTCCTGAGTGCTTGCACTGTCAGGTCAGCACAAACGTCAGGCTGAAGAGATATTCCTGCTATGGAATTTGTTTTTTAGTGTTTCTCTAAGGGGCAGCAATGGGGGAGAGAAGGGTGCAATTACAGATGATGTTTTCCCAGGCTATTTAAATCTCACTTGTGATTTATTATGTTTTTCATTTTTATTGTGTTTTCTTTTGTTTTTTCTTAACTAACTGACTATGGCTTAATAAAACAGATTGTCAAGGGTGACAGTTTCCTCAGAGGAAGCTGTAGATTATGGGGATTATGATCCTTAGTTGTAAAAGACATCCTGTTAAATATTCCCTGACCGCTGCTCAGTGTCACCAGAATTAAGAAAGAATGGTCAAGATTTTTGGACAGTTTTAATAATGACACCAAAATGGCCATAAGTCTTTTAGTGTTAAGGAGCAAAATGCAAGTTGTATTTGGAGTGTTAATGAAGTTATTGTGATTCTTTTAATCTCATCACTTCATGTATATTTCATGATTGTTTCAAAAGCACTGTAAAATCTGTGACAGCATGTCCAGAATAAGTTTGCATCTCTGTCCTGATTCAAATATCACAAAAATATTTATTTTTTTAATATAAAATATTCTGTGTAAGAGAATTCCATATGATTTTTTTCTTTGCCCTTTCTACAGATGCTTATTTTTAACCTACTTTTGAAACAATTTAAAGGAGAAGTTTCAAAGTTAGAGTTTTAGTCTTTCTGACCATCCTTTGTTACATTTAATATCTGTCATAAATGACCATTCAGTAGACACTTTGCTCCACTGTACTTTCACTGTGGACCACAGGCAGTACTTGTCCTCACTTTCTGTGTATCCAAGGGAAGCAACTTCATGACTGGTGAAACTGATATGATAATTAAGAGACTCTGCTCTTCTCCAGACTACATACCTATTCTATGCCAGAGATCACAATATCTTTCAGTCACATAGGACCCAGATGTGAAAATAAAAATGAAAGTCCATATCCTTGTTCTCTGATCCAGTTACTACACATGTTTCTTTAGTAACTGTTTTAAAGTCAGAGTTAGTAGTTCACAACATTTTATTCGCATCATGTTTGATTAGGGTCCGTTAATTAAGACTGTGTTTTCTAGGGGCATGTGTTTCCAGAGAGTGATTCAGGGAACCGAGAACCTGAAGAGACTGTTTCAACAATAAAGGAATATTCTAGTTTGAGAGTTAAAGTAAATGCCCTTAGGTTAGGTGATGACACTATGTGACGGGATTTTTCATATGTGTTTTGAGACTAAAGCAGTTGTCACTTTACTGCTAGATAACTCTAGTAAAAATAGCTATAATTTACTCTTACAAACACAATACAGATCAATCTATTTTAGCTAGTAATAAAGATATATATACAACAAAGTCTTGTTGAAACTACACCAAATGACACAAAATAATTTGTCTGACCTGGTATGCTTAAGTTTTCTTAAATGTACTCTCCTGGCATGATTTTGTTTCACACTTCAGTAGTCTATTTTTCAAAACCTCCTATGAGTTTCGATAATCTTCCTGCATTGCACAATGTTTTTTTTGCCATTATTAATAGAAAAACATCATTGATTTGTAAATAATTTTCATATTTGTTGAGTATATCAACTCAAAGTTAAATATACTCAATCAATACAATGATTGAATTTATCTCTGATAACAGTTTATGATAGACAAGTACAATTGCTCTGGGACAACACCAGACACATATGCTTCTTGTAGTTTACTGTTAATTACTAAATAGAGTACCTTCAAATGCTGAGCTGTCCAGTGATCATTTTACTTCGTGAGTTAGCTAACTTGTACTCATATTTTCCTATTATTAACTTCATGTCAAGGCAAATTCCAGTGAGCTTTCCCAAGGTTAAATGCAAATCAGGACTTCGGGGAGTAAATAGTACATTTCACTGACACTCTTATCCAATATGACAACTAGTAAGTCTTTAATAAAATCAATTGTAACAAATTATTGAAAAAAAAAAGGCTGAGGAAGATTACCAACCATGAGATGAACAACAATACTTAGTTCTAAAGTAAAAAGTGGAAATTGTCCTGTTACAAAATAAGTAAGACTGTCAGCTCTAAAATAACTTAGAAATACACAGCAATATGCAAACATTCATGGGTGCTATAAAGATTTATAAGTATGTGATTTCAAGACACTTTGGGGATGTATACTTGAGCTGCGATCAAGTGAACAGTTTGGCTGATGAAATGCAGTGCAGAATATTAAAAGATGACTCAATTCAGAAAATGTGCTTTTCCTTGTCTTTTCAGTTTCATAAATTCACACTGTTTGACAATATTAGCAACAGTGTCATCTTAAAAATTTGGATGAACAAAAGGTTATCACTTTCAGTTTATATTTAATTATCTGGGCTTGTAAAAAGAGTCTTACCCTGACATCATGATTGGAAACTTTATTTTCTCGATTTTTAAAAATAAAATAATCCTTACGATATAAAAACCAGAAGAACTTATATGATAGCTGCTTTATTTTAAAGCAAAGAAAAGGTAAATTTATGTTTTATTAGCATCATAAAATTCTTTAAAAGCCGAGATCCCACAATACTGAAGCTATATGTTAGAGTGCATAGAATATATTAACCTGTAGAAGATGCTTTTTTTGAAGATATATATATGACCACCTATCTCATTTATAATAACTGATGTGACAGTTTGGTTCAGGATAAATAAATTACTGGTATTCCCTGCCCCACCAATAATTTTCTGATGTATTCTTCTTCAGGGAAGGGCTTTTTTCCCTACAAGATTATTAATATCATACTTCACATTGAATTTCTAAATTAATAACATTTTTGATTACTTTTATTAAATTAAATCTATCTATTTTTGAATAATTGATTGTGTTTTTTTCAGTAGTTGGAGAAGCAATGTACTTCTTACTATATCTTAACTAAATTAAAGCACTAAAGCAATTGCACTATACACTTATTAAATGAATGAGTTTGTTGCAAGGTTACAGAACTTCCACTATATGTGATGACTGAATATAACATGATATTATCAGGCTGCAGATCAGACTAACTCTTCTGCATCTCTTTACAGACAGAAAGTCTCCTCACTCTTTGAATACTTGTCCTTCACTGGAGTTGTTCACCAGTAATTCTTAAATTACTTTCTATTACTGGCCTTGCAAAAGGTAATGAGTAAAAAAGTTTTGTATTTATAAATGTTACCAGCTCATAAAAACTGATAGCACTGAACACAGATTTAGAAATAATCTGTCAAAGACATTAAAGAGTAAAATTACTGAAACTCTAGTGTATGAATGTCCATGTGAGTGAAAAACCCAAATTATCCTATCCCCCTTATGACCTCTAAATTTGCTGGTTTTCTCCAAACTCCTCCTGCTAGCTGAAAACACACATTTTTCTTCCAATTTAGTAGTAGTCTGTTAGCACTAAGCTTTTTTTAATTACAGAAAGAAGTGAGTGCAATTAGTTGTACCAAAAAAACAACTACTTGTAATATATAGTTGCAGCTCTTCTCCTTGTTATAGTTCCAGTGACATCTGGGAAAAGAGATACTTGGGTCAGGAAATGGAACAGAATCACAGAATCACAGAATCACAGAATGTTAGGGGTTGGAAGGAACCTCTGTGGGTCATCTAGTCCAAACCTTCCGACAAAGCAGGGTCACCTACAGCAGGCTGCACGGGACCGCGTCTAGGCGGGTCTGGAATAT
>Ga0181612_153132_pt1 | contig 10807 bp, 12 predicted proteins | sample HoacroProtozoa21_FD_119630 | JGI IMG/M metagenome (GOLD analysis project Ga0181612, IMG submission 119630) | Hoatzin crop microbial communities from Cojedes, Venezuel. Combined Assembly of Gp0051906, Gp0051904, Gp0051908 | reverse complement strand
CCAACCCCCTCAGCCCCCCGATGTTATCATTTCCCTAATTTTCATCAGATGGGACTGGTGGGAGCACCACAGCACTGCTCCTCAGGCCCCCTCCTGCATGGCCAGAAACCAGAGCGAGCAGACTCTAATGGGGACCAGATGCTTCATCCTTATCAGATCTTGGCTGGGGCTGGAAGCGGACGTCTTTCTGACAAGGATATTTTGGGGGCTCAGCTGTGATAACAAATGGCAGCAAGCGAGGGAGTCTTGGCATGACGCAGGGCCATCGGAAACATGAGGTCTTTCTTCAGCCACAACAGGCTCGTCTCCTGCCAGGATGGCTGACTCTCCCCAGCAAGCCCAGCTTTGCTGGCTCCCCTGAAAACACTCACCATCAGATCAGCGGGGACCGTCAAAGGTCCTGAGATCAAAGCATGGTCCAGCCCTGGATTGCGAGGAGTAAAGCCAGTAGTGGTAATGTGGTGTTTGGCCAGCCCTGGATGACCTATGGGAACAGCACCACTGCTTCACCTTGAGGAGAACATCAGGCTTACTGCCCTCGCTTGAACCACCATGCTCCGGGACATTTCAGCTGCTTCAGATGCATCTTGATGGTTTCTCTATGCCTGCTCCACAGGGCTTTTTGGCATGGGCTTGGCTAGGTCCTGTAGCACTAGGAGGAGGCAGGTGCCTTTGACAAGCTGGCAGGTACCCCTCTTGGAAACCATCCACTGCTTTGTCTCTTTTCTGCTAGCAAAGACTTGGGTTTCTGTTGGTGGGGCTGGGCATGAAGCATCACCCATCCTCATCACCACCCATGCTGGAAAGAGCAGCCCAGTGCCACAAGGATCACCCTGGTGCTGCCCTGAACGAGGGGCTCTTGCCACAGCACTGGTGCTCTGGGTGCTCCCAGGGCCACAGCACCCGTCTCCAGCTGGCAAAGTCCAACCCACCCCAGAGTGACTGGGCACAATTCCTGCCAAACACCCACTCATCTGAGATGTAGCCGTGGAGTGAGAGCTCAGATGTCCCTGCAGCCATCGCTCCTACTCTGCATGCACAGTGACAGACCGTCCGTGCCCTAAAAAAATTTATGGCCAAAGGCACGCTTCCAAAAAAGATTTATACAAGCGCTTAGCTTCACACATTGTGGAAAATCTCTTGGGCCTCAGCGGTGTATTCCTGGTGTAAAGTTTAAGGATGGACATAAGTCTTAGCACAATCAGGATCCAATTAATCTAAGCAGATCTCTCTTCATGCGGTGGAAGAAGGCTTTCAATGACTCTTGATGTTTTACCTGGATCAGCACCTAAGGCAGTTTTGCTCATCTTACATCCGCTATGCCTAGGTGTCTTTGAGAGACGAGCTTGGTCTCTGCCAGACCAGTCTCTGGCCTCTCACCCTGCAGTGGTGGGATTTCCTGCAGTCCCACAAAAATCCATTGCTCCTTCCCACTCTGATGGGAAGAGCATCCCAGTCAGCACCCAGTGCTTACCCCGACTGGTCCTATATCCCAGCACGGCCACATCCCGCTGCTCTGGCTGTAGCATCTGCATCCCTCCTCGTCCTGACATGACTCACAGAAGGGGGCTGGCTCGGGGACCCCATCCTGGCACCAGGGAATGCAGGCGCAGGGGCCACAGCGCAGCTCAGTGCCCACTGTGCACACACAAGAGCCCTGCTGCTCACAGCCCTGCCAGTTGCCAGGATCTGGCCCACAGTGCTTGAACGGTGGATTAAGTCACTAGCTTGGAGATTAACTCATCGAGCTGTGCTTGCCAGAAAGCATGTCTTTCACCTAATATTGAGGGTTTTTTTGTGTCTTAAGGCTTAGCTGCTACTGCTTCACCAGTTTTCATTGGAGAAAGCTCGCGGTTTACAGCTTTGTTTGAATTATGGGGATTAATGCACAGCCATTCTTTATTTGACTTTTCAATTACCACCATTGAATTAATCCTGTAGGTTGTTCTGCCTTTTCCATCCTAGCTTTTCCGTCTCATAGCATCCAGCGGTGACGCTGGCTCCTGGCGGGCCGGTGGCTGGAGGGAAGAGCTTGCCTCCCTGCTTGCCAGCCAGTGGCTCCGCTCAGTTGCTTTGGGCTTTATTCAAATACAATGTAATAGTTCCTGGCCTCTGGGCTAGTATTTCGCCTCACTGAATATGAACCGAGCTTCATTCCTAGCACCTGCCTTTGCTGGGACGTTCAGCTTCTGCCCTGGACCAGTGCTGCAGAGAGTGCAAAGACCTTCATTCAAAGCCACATATGTCAGTTCACAGCAGCTTACTTCTAAGATCTGCTGTCACGAGCCTTGCTTTTCCGTTTCTTTCTTTTATCTTGCAGAAGTGTAGGTATATGAGATGTAGATACAGGACACATCTTTGGAAAAAGCAAGCCCAAAGTGTCCCATGACATCTCCACGTATTTATATATTTCTCTGGCAGCACCAGCTCCCATTCATGGCGTTGGGAAGGCAGGCTCCCAGGTGCTGGTCCTGCTCCAGGGCGCTCCCAATCCCAATGGATCCACCACTAGGTAAGTACAAGAAAGGGGCGGGAACGCTCTCTGCTTTACTGAAGGACGGGCAACCAAAGAAGCAGAAGCATCATGGATTTAATTATTAACTCTGTTCCCTGAGGCAGAGCCAGGAACTGGCTCCCGAGACGCAGGGTACCGCCTTCACTGCCAGATCCTCCTCAATCTCTGCACTGTAGTGGGGGACAGCCCTCGTGCACATGTTCATCCGGCTGGGCTGAACCATTACAGCGTTTCCACACTATGGGCAAACCCTATGAGGCCTCCAGAAGCGGGAACCCTGGACCGGGCAGGCAGAGCCCTGCCCGTAGCCTGGCACAGGGATGGGCAGGGGAGGGAGGTTTGTCTGTGAGGGGGGACCTGCCACAGCTCCCCGCTCCACTGCAGCCCGGGCATTGCCCGCTGACATTTCTTCTGCTCAGCAGCATCAGCCCTTGCCCCATCCCCCCAACTCCTGAGCTCCCCCAGGATGCTCTGCCCAGCCTGTCCCCTCCAGAGGAGCCACCTTGAACCTGAGATGCTTTGCAACACCTTGATGCTCCACAATTACTGCCCTGCGACGATGGTGGAGCAGGACTCGCCCTGACAAGACTGCAGGCTGCTGTCTGCATCAGGCAGGCGCAAGCAGGAGGAGGCGGCCAGGGCCCCTCTGCTTCCTCCATCCTCAGCCCTGAAAATGGAGGGACCAGAGCCACAGCCCAGGTAAGAAACGCTGTGCCCACACTGTCCTGGTCCCACAAACCCACACCCAGCTCCAACCCACACATCGAGCTGGGCCGTTATTCAGTTACTCTCCTCCCTGCTTTCAGCACCTAGCCAAATCCTGCTTGGTTTATTTATTGTTATTTTTTTGGTAAGTGCTCTCTTCCCTGGCTGGAGCTGAAACTGAGACCTCACTGCCCAGCTCAGAGGCAGCACTGAGGACCCCTGGTCCCGCAGGAAGGCAAATGCCTGCAAGGCTTCCACTTTGCTTGGGATTTTGTCAGATAATTTTGGTCACAAAAGTAGAAGGAGCTGGTGAACTGAAGGGGAGCAGAAATCCCTCACCTGCGAAGGGATGGGGAGATTGAGTGCTGCCCTCAGAGGATGTGAGGTGAGGTTGAGGTGGCACAGCCACCCCAGCACCCCACAAGCTCTGGTGCTAGTCAGGGTGAGCTGGGGGTGCCCATGAGCCCCCAGTGCTCGAGGAAAATCTCACGGCAAACGGAATTTTGCTGAGCTGTCCCAGTCCAGCAGTGCTGCAGCAGGAGCCGGGGGCCGCTGCCATCCCCCCCTGGCCTCAGTCAGAGCCAGGACCCCTCCCAGGAACAGGACATGACCCAGGATGCTGTGCTATAGACCTTTGGGATACACACCTTGTCCTGCCTTATCCTCTTCCTCTCTCCCAGTGCCTCCCAGTGTCGCCCCGAGGATGCTGGCACCTGGCATGGCTTTGGGACCTGGCTGCCACCTGGCACAAGCCCCATCAATGGGAAACCCTTGCTGCTGCCCAGGGGCTGCCATGCCCACAGCCATAGCCGTGACATGGCTTGGCCAAGGCCATGGGGCTGGAAAGCAGCATGTGGTCCCCCTGGGACATGGGCTGCTGTGGTGGGACCTGCCAAGTCAGCTGCTCAGGCTATTAAAAATTATTAGCTCGCTGTTTGCTAATGAGCTGGCTGTGGGCAGGGCTCCCCCTGCCAGCGCCTGCTCAGCGGCGCTCCCGCTGCTGCTGCGGCATCGGTCAAACGTGGGAAGTTTCTCTCTTCGCTCCGTCCTCTCTACGGCTCTCATGGGATCAAGGATGGGGAGAGGCAGGGGCGGCTCACACAGCATGGGCACAGCCCTATCACCTGTTACATCCCAGACCCAAAAGAGCCATACCTACAAGCAACACTAATGCACACAAAAGGGAAACCCCAAAAGTCAAAGCTTTCAGCTCAGGTCTATGACCACAGTGTTAGCGGTCCGAAATCAGCTTCAGCCGTTTCTGTAGGCCCTACATAAACATGCTAGCATCATGTCCTTGCAGCAGCAGAGGTGCTCGGTGCCGACACGGCTGCCCAGTGCACTGGAGGGGGATGCTGCACTCCCCTGCGGGAGGTACTTGCAAATTGAGCTTGGAAAAAAGGGATCAGGGATGAATTCCCAGCAGCAGAGCAGCCGTGGACAACCTCCTGCCCACTCCAGCATTTCAGCCTGGATCCCACCAGTCCTTGAGGATGGGCAAGGATGGGCAAAGAAGTTGTTCTCTCAACTTCTTTGGTGAAACTATTGGTTTGAGACTTCACAGAGAAAAAGGGCTCCACAGAAGGGGCAGAGCGTGGAGAGATGAGAGAAACCAGATGAGCTTGGCCAGGAACTAGCAGAGGGAGAGGAGAGGTGCAAGTCCCATGACATTTGGCACAGGCTGGGGACCTTACAAAGTCAAGCTGTGGCTTGAAGGCTTGGAGCCAGTGCAGCCAGCCTGGGGACAAGCCACCCTGCCTGCAGGCACTGGGAGCCATGGTGCTCAGCATCCCCCCAAAAACAGGTCCCAAGAATCACCCCATAGCTAAATTGCCTGCCGTGGGGTCCTGCACTGCGGCCCAGCAGGGACATGCAAATCTCCATCAGCACCCCCAGCCCTCCAAGGCAGGGAAGCCACCATTGGTCATTTTGTGAAGTAGCTTGAACGCTTCCAAACACCTCTATGACTTGAACTATGTCAGTATCAGAATTAGGTTTCCAGCCCATTCAGTTGTGTGACTTCTTCAGCACTCGCCCGACACCTCTCCAAACACCAACTGCGGAGACCAGAACTGTGGTCACACCGGGACTGCATGCCTGGACCCTCCCGGGATGGGCAGGGCTCCCAGGAGCCTGCTCCCTGCCTGCTGTCCTCCCTGTCCCTCAAGGAGATGCTGGGCTCAAAGAGATGTCCCTGCCTGGTGCCCTTGGGGGGCAGGGGTGACGAGGGTGACAGAGGTTGGAGGTAACCTACAGCTGCCAGAGGGAGCAGCTGGGCTCTGAGAAGAGCAGAGAGATGTCCCAAGGATGGGAGTGAAGAGCAGGAGACCAACAGAGATTATATCACCCTTGCTGCCCGCATGGAGACCCCCTAGTTTACCTTCGCAGGCCTTGCGGTCAGTGATGGACTTGCTGAGGTCCCGGTAGAAGCCCTCCTTGCAGTAGTGGCAGTGCCGCCCTGCGGTGTTGTGCCGGCAGTTGAGGCAGACACCGCCGCTCTTCCTGCCCGAGAGCTTGTACAGCTCCATGTTGAAGCGGCAGCGCCGGGCATGCAGGTTGCAGTTGCAGGCTGCAAGGGAAGAGGAGAGGGTGAGGGCTGGAGGCAAAACCTGGGAGCCCCTCTAGGTGGGCTGGAGAGCTGCCCCAGTGCCCCCCGCTGCTGCCGGTGGAGCGGGATGGGCAGGGAACCGCACAGCTGGCTCCAACATGCCATCCAGATGTGCAGCATCTGCTGCCCCACAGGGCTGGTGCTGGTGCCATGAGGTCAGGGCGGAGGAAAAAGGGCACGTGTAGGGACAGGGCACTGCTCGACTGAAGGCAGACAAGTGCGGGACGGAGGGGTGCAGCCAGGGGGTCGGGCAGTGTCAGGGGGCACCTGCAAACCCACTGTCCCCCCTGCCCCTTCCCAGGCAGCCAGCTCCAGCCTCAGAGCCTGGCCAGCCATTCAGCGGGACCACCCGGCCCTCGTGCCGGGGGGTGGGACAGCATTGTCCCTGCTGCCTCAGCAGTGGAGCCCCGAAAGTCCTTCTTTGCAAGGCTCTACCCTGTGTGCATGTGCACACACGCAAAGAAGCCCACACAGCAACCCACGTGTGCACATGCACACATGTGTGCACACACAACCGCGCACACACAAGCTCATGTGCACACAAACGTGTACGTGTGAACACGCATGCACACAGATGCACACAGGAATAGCCACACACCATTACATGTGCACACAAACGTGCATGCTCACACATGCCATCACACACAATCACACACATACTCACATCTGTACATACATACACATGCACCAATATGCACGCACAGCTGCTCGCACACGTGCACACGCATGGACACTCCTGCAAACACACACACACGCACGCTATTTCTTCATTAGCTACAGGAACCGCGCAGCCCCCCCGCCTGGTTCCATGTGTGCGAGATAAAAAGGCAAAGCAATGCCCGTTCCTGCTTAACACTCTCGCAAAAAGATAATGGGAACAAGATTTCCCTCGGCAAAATGCAGCGCCCTCCTCCCCCCGACCCGGCCCCCTCCCCGTGCTGGTAAATTGAGGTTGGGTGAGAGTTTTTCCAGGCGTACTGTGAAATTCATTAACGTGTCAGCCCAGATTTAACTGCTTAGGCCTGGTTTGGCGGGCGTGTGAAGTTGCCTCCCCCCTGGCTGGCAGCGCCGGTGGGAGCTTCAGCCCACGCAGATCAAACGCTTCCTCGCCCGCCTCGTCCCTCCGACCTCAGAAACACCAGAGGAAGAAAGCCGGAGCCCTAAAAAAGAGCCTTTACGGAGGCTTAAAGGAGTTGAGCGAAAGGTTGGTGCCGGCCTCAGTGCTGCTGGCACCACGCGCTCAAACCTCAGCTCCCCTGAGTGATGAGATTAGGGTAAAAATCACATGGCAAGCATCAAAATAACACCCCAGCGTGGCGGTAAGTGCCTTTGGGAGCTTGTGCCTTCTAAGCTCATTTTTCTCCCTGGTGCTGGTGAAAAACAGGGACTTGAGGAAATTTCTAACACATGGCAAGGCGCTGGGATGTGGTGCCTGGAGGGAGAGCAGCAAATTCTGCCCGTGGTCCCAGGCAGCCTATGATGCTGCTGTGCCAGGGATGCCAACACTCAGCCAGGCTTTGCCGGGGCCAGGAGAGATGCGGTCAAGTACCCCGAGGTTCAAGCTGCTCTTGCACTCACCAGATAACAGGACAGGAAGAAGTCAGGGTGGTTCATGCCCCTGAACCATGGCAGCCGCACATAACTGGGACAAAGGAACAGTTTCCTGGGGGTAGAGGGGCCTTGTTATTCCTTTGTATTGCTGAGAAGCCAACTGGGTCTCCCCAGAAGGCACCTTAGCCATCCCGCTGGGAATGCTCAGGGCCGGTCCTGCAAGCCCCTGGGGAAGGAGAGGGGATGGTAGCCCAGAGAGCGGGCGATGGGCAGTGGAGGAGAAAGGTCAGGTAAATGATTCGCTGCCCTCGCTGTGGGTCTCTCTCTGCCTCCAGTTTAATCGGTGAGAGAGTAACTGGCTGGGGCCTTTTCACGGCATCACCAACCCTCCTGGCTGGCACGTCCCCATCAGCCCTGAGGCCACCTTTCCCTGGGAACCTGCCACAAATCCTCCCAGGAGCTGGCTTTTGGGGAGAAACCTCCTCTTGCTGCCCGCCATCATCCCCTCTGCCTGCAGGCAGCAACACTGCCTGCTCTGTGCTGCTGCCTCCAGCCTGGTCTGGGTGCTGGCAAACTGCCGCCAGCTTAGTGGCAGCCACGGTGGGATTTTGGTGTGATCGCAGCCAGCCGACACAGGAGACCTGACTGGGCTCAGCCACGCTGGTGTGGGTGGCTGTCCCCTACTCGGGGACAGGGTCACTCCAGCACGCGTGACCGTCCCCTCACCCCACTGGCACAACCATCCAGCACTAATCAGGGCAGACGGGTCCCCCCTCTTACCCAGCTAAATACTTGCACTGTTCCTCAGCACCGACTCGGTTGCAAGCTCTGTCTGTCTCCTGTTAATCACTAATTAAAGGCTTGAATGTTCCCTGCTGTTTGGGGTATTAATAAGAATTTAATTGCACAGTTTGGGGCTAATTACGTGGTAGCTCACTTCCGCCCTTGTACAGTATGCCCAATTAAACAATCATATGATCAATTAAACAATCACAAGATCTAATAATTTGCAATAACAGACTAATTAAACTTCGACACCTTGCAATGGAGCAACATTCCGTCCCCCTTTTGATGGTGTTTGAACCCTTGCCCAGGCCCTGGCTGCCCCGGATGGAGGAGCCCAGGTCAACGGCACGAGGGGGTTTGGGGCAAGGATCCCAGCACGGGCCAGGCAGTGCCGTGCACTGGGACACACACATGGCAGGCGATGGAGCCTGCGGGGCAGGAGGGGGGCTCGCCACTGCTACAAGTTCCCTGGGAATAATTAGCGCAGGCAGCCGGCTCAGCGAAACCCTAGACCGGCCGCTGCTGCCAACCCACAGCGGATTTGAGCTACGCCCCTGCTTTGGCTGGAGGAGAGCCCGTCCGGGATGGCGGGGCAGGATGGGGCTGCACCTCCAGCCAGGGGATGGGAACCGGGACCAGAAAAGCCCCTTCCCTCCCACCCGCACTGCCCCTCCATCGTGGGGAAGCTGTTTGGAGAGGGGGGCCGGGGCTTGCATCTACTGCCAAGAAGCAAGAGAAGCAGCAGCAGAGAGCCCTCCCTGAGGGGCTGCGAGCAGAGAACAGGGGTGCGAGGGACAAGGCTGGGCCACCGCAGCCCCATCCTGGGAGGAGCAGGACTCAGGATGGTCAGAGCAGCGTTAATCCCCTCCGTGGTGGCTGCCTCCCCCTGCACCCCAGATCTGCCCAGAGGCTGCACCCCATGGACAGCAGATGCCCAGGCAGGGCTGGCAGGGGGACGGTGCCCACTTGCCCACCTCCGAAAGCCATCACCTACCACAAACTACTTCTCCCTGCTCTCCCCAGTGAAGGACTGTGGCCAGCACTGCTGGGAACCCACTGGTTTCCCGCACATTTCCTGGGGAGAGGGCAAGGAGCATCCCACTGTGAGGGATGCAGCAAGGGAAGGGGCTGCAGATGCGGCTGTTACCAGGCCACCGGCAGCACATATCCTGCTCCGTGGGGCAAAACGGCCCGGGCCAGCTCACTAGAGGATTTCTGGGATAATTTTTACATGGGAAACACTGAGACAGAAAAAGAATGCAAACATGTACAGGAAGGGGTAAAGGACACAGGGGAAGCACCCGGGATCCTCTAAATCCCGTCACCACTCCAGGGTTCGGTGTTTTCAGGCACTGGCAGCCCGGACCCATCACCACAGCCCCACAGCCCGAAGCTGAGGGAGCAGCAGCCAGCGAGGTCTTCCCGGGAGAGCGCAGCCCCTTCCCTGCTGAGCTCCCCAGATCAAAGTGAGCTCCATGCATTATCCCAGTGCTCTGGGGAGCGCTCCCGCCGTGGCGGCCACAAAGGGAACAAGAGCTCCCGCATCACCAGCAAGTGCATCAATTACTTCCAGTGGCTGCCTTGTGCTAATCCGCTTCCCCCCTTTCCCCAGGCCGGGTGTTTTGGGGACAGCCCGCCAAGGGGGTGACTGGGCTGCCCTGAGCAGCTCTGTGTGTGCAGGCAGGGACCGGCAGCAGCAGTGGGAAGCAGGAGGCACGATTCTGCAAGAATAAAGCTGATGCATCACCTGGGGCTCGGGATTTTGGTGATCATGCTCCCGCTGGCCACTTCACTGGGATTATCCTTCACTGAGCCTGACCCAGGCTAAAAGCTGGGGACACACACGGATGGGGCCATGTCTCTCTCTTCCCTGCCCTTCTCTTTCCCCCATTTCGGGCAGGGCACACTAGAGGGTTCACAGAGCATCCCAGTATCGGAAGGGCAAGCTGCTCATGGGACATGTAGCTCTTCTGGGGTATCAGGAGAGCCCCTTGTGCCCGTGGGCACCACTCTCTAACTACCGGGCAAGGGGCCATGCACCCTGCAGCATGGAGCTGGCACCATGCCCTCTTGCCAAGCCAGCAGCATGGCAAATCCAGTGTTGCCATCCCGCTGCAACATCCTCAAACCTGCCTGCTTGCCAAAGTCACCCTGATCCCTGTAACACCGCAGCATGGCGACGGCCCCACGAACACCACGGCCACCCTACAGCAGCCGTGGTGGGGTCACGCCCCATGCCGATGCTCAGACCTCAGGCATCGCTCGGCTTTTTCACCTCTGCATTTCCCAGCACCAGCCAGAGGCAGAAATTCTAGTGAAATAAGTAAAGTTTGTCCTCACCTCCAGCTGGGTGGATGAATGTCCCAGCACCGTGACATGGTGCAAGACATCAGTCTCTCCCCATGCCGGAACAGGCAGAGACTCCCACGCACTGGACGGGGACAAACCCCCATGCAGGGCACTGGGGAGCACAGAGCCAAGAGGTGACATCCCAACACAACCAGCCCCATGGCTCCATCCGGATCCATTTTTGGGGAGCTGCAGCACACTGACCTTGCCCCTCAGCTGGCGCTGGGCTGCCAAGCTCCTGCATCCATCCACCCTCCTCCTCCTCCTCCTCCTCACCCCTCGCTGGCCACATG
>Ga0181612_102944_pt1 | contig 10807 bp, 6 predicted proteins | sample HoacroProtozoa21_FD_119630 | JGI IMG/M metagenome (GOLD analysis project Ga0181612, IMG submission 119630) | Hoatzin crop microbial communities from Cojedes, Venezuel. Combined Assembly of Gp0051906, Gp0051904, Gp0051908 | reverse complement strand
GAGGGGGCTTTGAAGCACGTTGCATGGAGATCTCACTGAGCTGCCTTTGGGTCCCTAGTACACAGAGCCCATGGTTGCTTATATTTTAAGAATGCTTTTCCTCCATTCATGTGATTGGCTTTAGCAACTGTCCAGGGAAGCTGTAAGACTTCAGAATGTTTCAAAAGTGTTTTCAAATTTGCCTGTCCTTATAAGTTTGAATACAGCAGCTGCAGGAACACAGTGTTGCTGTGGTTTTTTTCATGCTCTAGAGCAAGTTAAGAAGGCAAGACTGCACTGACCACAGCAAGAAAATGAAGAGGAAACAAAGCTGTAACAGTGGGATACTTCAAACTCCTGTCACATCCCCACTGTGGGCTGAGATATCAGAGGATCATTTGATTTAGATTTAGCACTGCTCTGTATATGTTGAAGTGGAAGGGCTATACAATGGTTTTGCAATGTTAGCAATCCCTGCAAAAATGCTGAGACACAAGGGACCAAGGCCATCCCTAGCTGCATGTGTCTCTTAGACCATGGCAGAGGGAGGTGTAAACTCATCTGTGTAGTCCAGATGGATATCAAAGGTCCTATAGCTCAATCAAAGCTGGGAGGATGATGCAGAAGTTATAGCATGAGTAATATTACAGCCTTTATTATGCAGGTCTGTTGTATGATCACAATAGCTTGTCATAAGTCATGAAAAGCTATTTATTTCTTCCACTGGAAACCTGGGGTCCATATGGATTTGTAGTCTTGAGTTGAAAGTGGACCACACACTCTAGCCTGTCTGACGGTGTGTGTAATCTGACTGTGAAATTGCAGCTAGGAGCAGAATTACACTTTGCACTTACAAAGCAGCTTCTATTAAGGGCTTGTTCTCTAGGGAATGGATGCAAAACACCAGAAGAACAAGACCCAACTCTTCCTAGCGCACCATGTTTGACAAATTAACTTTTGACCTTTCAGTGGCTTTGTACAAATATGGAATCCTCTGCCTCCATATACAGGATTTCAGGTTATTAGGAAGAATGTATTTTTACTATTCCTCTTTGCAGTATTACGCCTTTGTGAGGCACAAAGCAACGTTGATGTATGCAGCAAAATAAATGTTGCAAACCTGTTGTTTTCATATTTCTGCAGTGTAATGACTGGCTTATAAGAAAAACTCAGGGGTAATGATATGAAAAGAGTCTATTTTATTTTTGACTTCCAGTGCTGGACAGTGGAGATTAACTCTGTTGTGTTTATTTTCAGACTGGATTTTTCCATCTGCCCCATGGAGACTACTTCATTGAGCCCATTAAAAAGCATCCACAGAAGGAGGGAACACCCCATCCCCATATTATCTACGGGGCGAAGGTCCTTCAAAATGCTTTAAGGAGAAGACGGGCGATCCAAATGGAAAAAGAACAAGCATGTGGCTTGAATGGTACAAGCATTGCTGGATTTCTGCCTGTTTGCTTTCTGTATCTTTTTAAGCAGCTTTTATTTTCCCGTGGTGTGTGCCTTTCCTTCTGCTAGCCTTTTTATAAATTCTGTAAAAAGAGATAATGCAAAATGAGAACATCTCAGTCAAAACACCCTGGGAGCCACCCATCTGGGTTCCTTTCTGAAAACTTAAATCCTCCTTGTGACTGATGGGATATGTTTTTCACACAATTGATACTTTCTATCCTTCACTTTCTTCTCCAGCCAGAACTGTTCAGTGAATTTTACATGAATTCTTGAGCACTTCTGGGATGTTGAGAATTGCAGTCATTATTATTTTTAATAAAATATTGTTACACCATGAAAATGCTGTCTTCAACATAAAATATCTCCCTTCTAATCCATGGTTTAAATTTAGGATTTCTAGATTCTCTTTGATAGTTACCTAAATATTAGAAGACTTTTATTTGGTTGTTATGAAAGTGGAGTGCAAGACATCAACAGCAAGGTGTTTTTTGTAGAAGCGTAAGTAAAAATAACTAAAATATTGGTGCAGTAATACTGAATGTCCTGTTTTTTGGGAAAAAGAACTGATACACTATCCTGGAAAGAAAGAGTATATCTAGAGGGTAGTTGGCATCTTCTCACTACAAAATGAGTTCCTTTACTTAGTAAAAGCACTTACTTGATTGACTTTATACCAAAAATTTACAGATACTGCATTGGTTCTCTGATGGCCTTCAAGGTGAGTCTGCACCAAACTTTAGAAAAAGTACAGTAATGGTAGGGAGCATGAGTAATAACTTAAATGACATAGGGCCCAAGTTATGTACAAATAGAGCTGCAGAATACACAGGGGTGTGTTTCTATCTGTTTTTCTCAGGTTAATGGTTAAAGAGTAGCTGGTTCTTTTCCAGGGGTGGAAAAAAAAAGGACAACTGTAGAAAACGTAATCCTCAGTCATGACTGCTGCTGAAGTTTTACTGCTGTTTAATATCAATTGATAAATGAACGAAACAAGCAACGACTCACCCTGCTGTATTTCTGATCATAGACCTGCTTTGCGCTTCTTGCTTGCTGGCCAAGAGCAGTGTGAAATGATAGCTGGGGGAAACTGGGAAGCTGATGGCTAGTGGGGAGCTCTTCGGTCATCTGTGTTATAGGGTAGGTGAGGATAAGGGGAAGCCGTAAGAATTAATGTGCATGCTGGTCCTTATTATTTTTCATCAAATAAAAATGTATCTACTTTTTAGACAAATAAGCCTGAAGCTGAAAAACCATGAGCATCTAATGTTGATGTCTGTTTTGGCTTAAATCTAGGACAGTTCTCTGATTTTCTGTTTTCTGATGACTGCTGGGATAAATGAGAGGAATTAGTTTAGATTTGCCCGTGAAGAATGAGGAAATGTTCTTGCCTACTGTCTTCCAGGTTTCTTTTATGCATGAAATAACATCTGTAAGCAATCATTTTAAGTATGGAGAGAAGGTAGGAGATACCAGCAGTCATGCTGTGTATTTGCTTTGTGTAGCTTGCTTATTTTCATTCAGCCTCTCGCTTTTTACCTCTTGTATCTTCCTTCAAAGTCCTGCAGAATGAGACAGAAAAAGACTGGCTGTACCTGGATGCTGGGAAAAATTGAGCATAGCTTCCCTGAGATTTCATCACTTAGGCTGAGTTTGCTCTAACAGGCTTTTGAATTTAAACTGCCTGTCTGATGTTATTTATTCTGATGTTATTCATCATCATGTGACAAAACTATGCCTGGTGGTAATAAGAAGTTCATGATATTCCAGGCTAACAAAGGGAGTGTCTTATGAATTAACAAAGTAATATACTGTCATTTATGTTTCTATGTTTAACTGACTCAGTTGGCCTTTAGAGGTAATGTCTGCTTTTGGTCAAGCAGTAATCTGCTTGACTGTCAGAAGTTAAGTAATCGGCATGAAAAAGTGCGTGGGGAAAAGAAAGCATTTCCTTCATTACATTTTTACCCTTTGTGTGACAGGATATAACAATCATTGGTTCCTCTAAAGGCCTTAACTCTTAATTTGTGCATTATGTTTTGTTATCTCACTTCTGTTGTAGCCAGCTCTTTGGCAAGGGTAGAAGCAACAAGAATTCAGAGTCATCTCTTGTTTCCATTATGCATTGTCAAAAAGCAGTTGCTCTTGTTAGAAGTGAAATATGGAACAAAAAAGGAAAGTGAGTTAACTCTTGCTTTCTGGGCTAAATATATTCACTACACAGGCTTTGACTAATACTTGGTGCATAAATAAATTTTAAAGGTGGAAGGCTGACTCTTCCCCATTTTCAAGACCTCAAGTGCTTCTTGCTGTTAAGTTTGATGCTAGAAGTCTGGTACACCCACGTGATATCACAGATGACCCAGAGTAATACCTTTTGGGATCACTGTAAAGCAAAACAGTTTAAGTTTACAGTTCACATTTAACTGTAGAAACAAATTGTATTTTACAGATTACACATCATGACCAATTTGTATTCTCAGCCCTAGCTTTATCCCCACTAAGCTGGGGCATAACTGATGAAGAGTTGCCTGCCAGACCTCTTGTAGGAACTGGTTTTCAGCATCAAATATTTCTACCTTGTGGGCTGAGATTGATCACACAGAATGTCTACTTCTGTTTATTTGAGCTCTGATCCTGTTTGGTTTTTTAACCTTAAGGTAAGGCAATTGAGTCATTTCTAAGATTTATGCTTGGGAATCACTTTGTGTGCCCAGACTAAAATGTAGTGGTGATTTTTTGTTGGAAAGGTTGAAAAACCTGAGTGCTTTCAAGTCCGTGGACAAAGTTGGGTGGTGGTTATAGTAATCTTTTAGTCAGAACTAACCTGTCTGTCAGGCAAGGAATATAAAGACTAGCTGTAATGGCAAAATCAAAGGAGAGGAATTAGTATGGAAGGGATTAGGTAGATGGTGCTGACCTCCTGTGTAGTCTTTTTCAAGCTCTTTTTAATGCAAGGGTCTTGTTGCCTTTTGGAAGAAGCCTTGTGCAGCCTGCTCACGACTTATGTGGTTGTTGCCATAGCAAGAATCTCCGGGCTCCAACCTGCTTGTCATCTGTCTCATCTATATACAGTAATACTTTGGCATCGGTTACATTCCTGTGCTTTGGCAATGATTATATTAATTAGTTTGTAATTTGCAATATTCTTAACAATTTCAGATATTTGGAGAAAAAGCATTGTGAGAAATGATATAAATTAAAACTAGGTTTGTGCTGTGCACTTCCACTGCTGCTTGGGCAACTGCCAGGTGACTCAGTCATTAGCTGCACTCAAAACTGAGTGCTAATCTTGAAGCAGCATTATGATACTGTACATTGCAAGATGCTGTATTACTGATTCATTAGATACCTGTATGAGAAGTAGCAAAAATGATAAATGAAAAGTGACCCTGAGCTTTATAAATAACTTCTCTAACTGTTTGTGCCTGCAGGAGAGGAAACTATGGGTTTGGGGATTTGTCTTTTCTTTCAAGATAGGTTAACTTAAACACTCGACAGTGCTTTGAGATATAATGGAAGAGAGAAAGTATTATCCGCCCTTCTACAGAGTAAGAAAAGATCTCCTCCCATTTCTTAACATTTGTTTTCATGCAGTCTGCCACAAGTTATTTGTTTGTTTGTGACCTGCAAAATGGAGATGTTTTGTGAAGTTTGTGAATGAAAATGCTGTGACATAATGGAGCCCTTCCTGACTCAGCACTACAGAGGGGCTGATATGGTACGAATAGATGGACTTCTTGGACTGGTGAGGTTGTCAGGTTGCTGTGGTTTAGAAGGAGGGTAGCTGAGTTTATTTTGTCTGCAACCCAGTGATTGCTGCAGTGGGCTGTAATACATGACTAGGGAAAGAAATATTTAGGGTTTTAAAATAGATTTCTGATAATACTTCATTGGAGCTTTAGGTGTATAGAAGTTGTCATATGCTCTGCCCTCATTTTGGCATTGAAAAGATTTAAAAGATGAGTTCCACACAGTTCAGAAGTTAGGATTAGTTTGGGTTATACATGGACCTCCAACTCCTTGTCAGCAGGGGAGTTATAAATGTTATACTGAACAGTTTGCATCTGGAGCTGGGGTGGGAAGGAGGAGGCAGAGGCTGGGTGCTGTGTGAAATGAGTAGAGGGATGAGGGGAGCTGAAGGAGTACAACAACATCATCTCTGCAAAACTGTTTTTAAGTCTTTTGAATCATGGCCTGGTGGCGTAGTTCATTTAACAGGTGACTAGGATGCCATTAAGCTGTTCCAGACCATAGTTATTTGTTCTTCTTCATAAGGGTTATGTCTGAGTGCAGGATTTTGTTGAATCATGATCTTGCTTTTTGATGATTAACTTGATACTGCCAGAGGATTCTCTGCAATTTTTCTGCCTGCAAGTGTACAGCATAAACTGTTAGTCTTGGCTTTTGACAGTGAAGTCCTTTGTTTAACTGCTTGGAAGAGGGAGGGGAAAAAAGCCCAGGACACTGTTTTATTCTCAAAGGACAGCCTATCTTTTCTTGGAAGAACATTGTGGCTGATGTAAGCAGCCCTTCTTGCTGGCACAACCCCTGGTGCATGCTGTGTAGCTTCCATATCTTTTAAAGATTGATGCTGCAATTTTTCCAGTATTTATTTATCCTGTATTTAACCACATCAATTACTATTCAGCTTAATTTGCTTAGTTTCTCCAAAACACAGAGATTCTTATTCTTAGGGTGGTAAATTGACACATTGAATTGTAGTAACCGAGATTAATTCAGTGTAGAGGGAAGAGCAGCTTTCTGCCTGCATCGCTGTGCTTTCCATGAACAGGCTTTACTAACCTGTTTAAAAGGTGCTTGCCATGAACAAAGAGAAAATAGATACATACAGTCAGAATGACCTCTATTTTAAAGCAGGAACAAGGAAACAAACAGCCTGCAGGAGTACACGGAGTGTCTCTCATCTCTGGAACAGTTTGCATTGAACTGAAAACAGTGAGTGCTGGCTTGTGCAGGCAGCAGGAGATTTAACTTTTTACGGGTGGAGTATCTGGGAAAAGAAGATGTGATAGCTGGTTAGTTCTAGCAGTGCATGAAACAATTGCTGCTAACTGGTATCAAGAGATTTTTTCTGCCTCAAACAAGCTCATGAAGTGAAAGCAGAAGATTCTAACTTTCTTTCATGTTTCAGGAAGACTTTTTTTTTTTCCAGTTGCTCTTTGGAGTTTATTAGAAGCTAATCAGAAATAAGATAGACTTTTTTTCCTTGTCTTGAGCTTTCATTCTTCAGAAAAAGCAAAAGTCCACCTCTGTTTCTAAGACCTCTGGATTCTGTGCCGGGGAGATACGAATCCTAAACTTTGAGTTTCTAACATCTGACATATGAATTTAAGAAGACTTCTGTGTTCATTTCACTTTGCTATAAAAAATCCTGTTACTTCTAACAAATGAGCAGGCACAAATGTGTAGCCTTGCTAAGCAGTAATAAGGATTCTAGGTTTCATTAGCATGCAGATGTTTAATAGATGTGTTTACTTTTAGTTGAACTTCAGGTTTTAAGGACACAGAATAAGGTTATCTCTTAACGTGAGTAGCCTAGCAGTTAAGTATTTGAATTTAAGCTAGTTGTGTTTCAAGCTGGCTCATATTATAGTTAGTGGAGTAGAACAGTCATTGTCAAAGGCTGGTTCATCTTATCCTAAGATGTCATCTGACTTTTGGGGTGAATTGTCCTTGGGAGCTGCCTAGGCTGTAGTTAGAGGCAGTAGAAATATTGATAGAGGAGAAAGGAATAAAATGCTGTATTTTGTGCAATTCTGCCTCTCCGGTTAAATGAGTGCAGAGTCAAAACTAGAACTTTCTACAAGTGGATCCAAAGTCTGTGCTGAACGGGAGATGGTGAGAGCTCCATGCTGGCAGAGTGCTGACACCTGCTTTCCCAGTCCCTGAATGTTTTCTCATCATCTTCTCTTTTCTGCCGGTATTTAACTTTTAGTGTTTCACTAGCTCCTAACTAACTGAAACAAGGTGCTTTTCATAGGTACTTGTGTTGTGCAGGAGGTAAGGGAGAAAAATGTGGGAACAGGAGATTGTTGTTACAATGTGATGGTAGTCACTTAGTGTCACCAAAAGGCATCAGAAACGTGATACACTTCCTTACTCAATGACTGAATAAATTTTAAAGTTCTGTGACAGGCCATTTTCCAAATAATACGTGTCAAAACTATAAGAAGGGAAAAATCTGCTTCACTGTGTTTCAGTGGAGTATTTCTGTTCGGTCCCTGTGCCACTGGAAAGAAATTGTATTTACTACACCATGCTTGATTACTGTACTTGCTCTTTTGTAGTTTAAAGGGTGGATTGTGGTCTCTTTCATGTCTTCATTGAAACAGTTTGCTTAACCACTCATCAGACTGAGGCGTCTCAGTCTGGATCCAGACTGAACTTAGTTCAGCGTTTCTAACTGTGTACTGTTGTAGAGGAATATATTCTGCTTTTGCTCTGTGCCTACAGCTTTCCTTATCAAACTGTGTGTGATGCTATTGCACTTTTGGAGTATTGCCATTGATTGGGTAAACAAACACTTTGGTAATGTAAATGTTAAATTGCTTCAGTATTGATTTGGAGAGCAACAGCAAGCTTTAAAATTAAACTGTTACATGTCACATGCCATCCCTTTCTCTTTTGTAGGATAATGCTAGCCTTGAACAATCGTAAACCTGATTTCCACAGTTGAAATGGCAAACCCAGAAAGCTGCATTCAGGAAACATTTTTGTTGCAGTGGTTTGAAAATCTGCTCAGAACCCTCGACCCGTTAATGGAATAGTATTGGCAAAGTTGTTCAGCCTTCAGTCTGTTTAGTGCCAGATTTCTCAGTCATACTGAACTCTCTGTGAACTTTCTAAAAAGAAACTACAATTACTTTATTATTTCTGGGCAGATCACAGATCTCTAATTCTTCTGAGAAGTGCTGGACTTGTGCTGTGGGGCTAATGCACTGATATGGGCTCAGTGTTCACAATTAGTTTCTCCGAAGTCTGCAAGTCCCTGATGAGCCTCTGGCAGCCTCCTATTGTACGTGACCCACTTTAACAGGTGTCTGAGCGCAGTTTTTCTGCATGAAACACGGTGTCCTTGCAGCTTGTCCACTCCTTGCTTAAGGCTGGTGTTCTTCATTCCATGCTCCCATCATATGCTTGAACTTAGATGCATTGTGTGTACTTGGAGAGAATGCTTTGGATGAATTGTTCTTAAAAGGATATCACCATCATCCTCTCAGCATAGATTTTAGCTTTATGATTGGTTGAGAACAAGGGAACTGTGTGACTTAGGAGATTATAAGATTTTTTTTCTATCCACTACAACTTCAGCCATGTTGTAGAGAACTGTAAGCTCTCTAGGGAGAAGTGGGCCCATGTCTGGACTTACCCCACTCCACACATAATTATCCAGTGGCATGTTCTGGGATGCACAGATCCTGTTCTGCACTGCTGATTACCTACTGAGTGTACGATGGAGCTCTCAACTCCAGAGATGCTTTTGGAGCCCAGGATGTCATTTCTGACCCAGGTCTTCGTGTGTGAATTGTTTTTCAGTTTGGTCACTGAAAACAAAGATATGCCTCAACACAGATTTAGTGATCCACGGGACTTGCTAGCAGGATTTGATTTGTTATGAAAGACTTCTAGTAGTGTGAGGTTTGTTCCTCAGTTTCTTGGTGCTTACATAAAGATTACCTCTTGCAGGGTATCTTAGTAAATAACACCTCTTTACTGTGTGTTATTTCTGAACTGTCCTGAAAAACCTGTATGTAAATAACAGACTGGAACGACGTTATTCACTTAAAGATCATACAGAATTACATACATTTTTTTTTTCTAGAAAAAGAAATTGTCCAACAGAAGTAAGCATCCACCTTTATGCAAAAAAAAGTGGCCAGAAGATTGCTATCCTAAAAGGTATAAGAGATGTTTTTAGTTGATGCCCTTAAATACTGCAGTTATTTGCAGATTTTGTGGAACCATTTGTTGTATTTGTCCTGGTTTCTATATGAAAGAGCATAAAAGAGAATATCGATTTTTTGCCATGATCTCTTCTATACTCTGTGCTTTTCTTCTCTTGCAAATATTCAACTTCAACTTACTTCAGCAAGCAATGTGTAATCAGGTGGCTTAGCTGAAAAACTACGTGTTCCTGTCCTTTTTAAACAACTAATGATGAAGTCTTTGTGCACATAAATTAGACTCTTAAATGAGATGAAGGCTCTTCTAAACCGTTCTAATCTGTCTCAAGAAACACTGCACAAAAAAGAATCTCTGCAAAACAGAAAGTCCAAAGCTTCGATGTCCTTTATTCGTTTCTTCAAAAAAATGGTCTAATTCTGTGCCTGGTTTGTACTAATTTTGAAAAAAGTCTGGTCTAATATTTTGCTCAGCTGCAAAAAAGTGTTTGAGTTGAAGCTGCACAGAGATAGATTTTTGTACTTTGTATACTGTTAAAACACAATTAAAATACAGCCTCACTCTGAGTCTTCCATTCTGCCAAAGTTAGAATTAGCAGCAAGTTTCTTGCCTGCCTGAGCTCTAAAACAAGCTGAATCCAGTTCCTTCCTTCTGATCTTCAGTGCTGTCAGTTGAGCCCCAAGTCTGGATTCCCCTCAGCTCTGTGGAGGTTTGGATTTGGATCAGTCTTCTTTCAGGTGCTGCAGTTTTAACAAGGGATCATTCCTGACATTTTCTGTATTATTTGCCTGACATTCTCCAGGTAAGGTATTCACTGAACCACTCTCTGCTTTATGGCATTTTCTTTTCGATGTTCCGTTTGCATCCGTGGCCCATCATGAGGTACTTCTGTCAGTCATGTCTTCCTCAGAGGAGATGGAAGGAGATGAGAGGGGTGAAATTTCAGTTGCCACAGAGGTAACAGGGAAGAAGGGCAGTAAAAGGAGGGAGTTTCCTGCGAAGCCCAGGCCAGTAACATTGGCAGGCAGCTGAAAGTTGTCCAAGCAGAGAAAGCCTTAACATTGGGGAATGGATTACTGACAGCCCCTTCACCAGCTGATGGATGTAACCTGGTTTTATCCTTCATTATCAATTTTTGGGATATTTTTCTCTCCTTAAGCTGTAATTAATTGTAGTGTTTTGTGATGTGTGTGAACTGGATATTTCTTTCAGGCAAACACTTCTGCATTTTTCTCTCTTTCTGATTCCATGTGTTTACACACCTTTATATTTTCAAGGCTACCTGGAGAGAAGAGGAGCCAGGGACTTTCTGGAAATGAAAACTGAGATTGTCATTTAGAAAATAACAGAGGCTGAGTCTGTTGACAGGGCTTTGCTTGATTCTCTTTCCATGGAGTGCAAATTTCAAAGCTTAATCCCAGTTCTAAGCAAACACTTTCAAACTTCT
>Ga0181612_183180_pt1 | contig 10808 bp, 6 predicted proteins | sample HoacroProtozoa21_FD_119630 | JGI IMG/M metagenome (GOLD analysis project Ga0181612, IMG submission 119630) | Hoatzin crop microbial communities from Cojedes, Venezuel. Combined Assembly of Gp0051906, Gp0051904, Gp0051908 | reverse complement strand
TGTGTGTAAAAAAAAAACCCACTTTTTTTTGAAAGTTTTGTCTGTTTTTTTTGAAAAAAATCCCTTTTTTTGGCCCCCCCCGCCCCACTTTTTTTTGGAAATTCCCCCCCCCCCCCCCCCCCATCCAGGGGGACCTCAACAGACTGGAGAAATCAAAAGGAACCTCATGAAGTTCAACAAGAAGTGCAAAGTCCTGCACCTGTGAATGAACAACCCCATGCATCAGTACATGCTGGAGGCCACTCAGCTGGTAAGCAGCTTGGCAGAAAAGTCCCTGGGGGTCATGGTGGATGCTATGATGTGCATGAGCCAGCAATGTGCACTTGCAAGGAAGTTCTGGGCTGCCTTAGGAGGAGTGCTTCCAGCATCTCATCCTTCCCTTCTAGTCAGCACTGGTGAGGCCACACCTGGAGTACTGTGTGCATCTCTGGGCTCCTCAGTACAAGAGAGACATGAGCATACTGGAGAGAGCTCAGTGAAGGGCCACAAAGATGATTAAAGGGACTGGAGCATCTCTCTCATGAGGAAAGGCTGAGAGAACTGGGACTGGTCAGCCAGTCACAGAGGTTCCTTCTGAACATCACGAAACACTTTTTTACAGTCACTTTTTGACTGAGCACTGGCACAGGTTGCCTGGGGAGGTTGTGGAGTCTCCATCCTTGGAGACCAAAAGCTGTCTGGACATGGTCCTGGACAACTGCATCTAGGTTGCTCTCCTTGAACAGAGTGCTTGGACCAGATGACCTCCACAGGTCCCTTCCAACCTCAGCCATTCTGTGGAAGGTGGTTTGGAAATATATCAGCTTGGTTTTTAGTAATAGTCAGCTGTGGAGAAGAAATGTAGAGAGTCCATTCCCTTTAGGAATCCTTGGGTTACATGACTGAATGATGTGCAGTTGCAATCACCTTAACTTTGCTGGAAAACTGAGATCAACCCAGAGGAGCTTCCTGGTGTTTAGCAGTGACACAGGACTTTCCAGCTCTGTCGCTTCCCCTCAATGAGACTCCCAGTCTAGCAGAAGTCTTGAAAGAGAACCTGCTCCACCTCTTACTCCTCTTCTCCCTTCTATTCACTCTTCCATGCAATAAAAGCTGATGGTGCGCAGTGGAAAGAAAGGTAAGAGGCAAAATCAGAGGGAAGATGGAAAAACTAAGTTCATCTGGGTAATCTGAGCCATTTAAAGTTATAACAAAAGTAAGGTTCTAAGTCATGCTAATTTTGCACCCTTGCTCCCCCTTTTTTTTTCTTTCTGATTATTTACAAATACCAAATACCGAAGGTGCATTACGAATGTAATGATTAAGATACCAGATCTAACTCTGATCTCACTTATGTTGTTGTAAATCTAGCGGTAATGTCAATCTGTCTCAGGTATAGTGTATATTTCTGAAGTGTTGCTTGCTCTGGTATATTGTTGTCTCATGCAATATTACTGTCAGATGCTACAGAAAGCCTGAAAGTCAGGCAATTCTCTGTTTTAAGAGCTGTAGTTCACTTTGCTAATGCTATATTTGAGAACTCTTCTTCATTACTTTTAGTTCTTTCCATCAGACTCCTGGAAAAAGTCTTGCTGCTTCCAACTTTTATTTCAGTTATTGTAACATTAGCAATGGCATCGATATGTAGGTTTTTTTCAGTGTTTGGAAAAGGGTTGAAATGTGACTCTATTAAACCTGAATCTGAAGACAGACTTGGTTTCATATTGTTTTCTCTTAACAGCTTTCCAAGCAGCCACTAAGTGAAACTACTGCATATTGAGCCTGGTGTAATATGAGGCTCATTGGGTAAAATAACATTAGTCTGTGCTACTTAAACATGCCCTGGAAGGCTTAAGGAGGGGAGGAAGGAAAATATTTGAAGAGATCAACTGGATGTGGTCGAATACAAGTAATGTCACCTGAGAAGGATTAGAATTTGCCAAAGCTTGACCTGAACGAAGACCTCCATTTAGTGCTTGTGTTCCTACCAGATCAGCTGCGGTAGTTTTTCCATGCACAGTTTTCTACCAGCATTTATGTAGTGAAAGAGTCCAGTGATTTACTTGGCTTCTGTGTCTCAGCTGCAGTGAAGTTAAAAAAAATTAAAAAATAAAATAAAATCCCAATTTAACATTCCTTCTCCTTATTAGCTGCAGCTGGCTTTTTCTAATTACTAAAGTCTTAACATTTTTCATTTAAGTTCTGTGGCTTTTATCCTCACTGGGAGCTCAGTGTGCGCACTCTAGCCAATAAACAGCTACACGTGTAGTTCATATCCGTAGATTTGAACAGCTTCAAAAAAATACATGCACTGACACTTCAAAATCCAGAAGACCCAGTAGAGTGGTAATAGCAATGGTACTTCACCCACCATGGTCTTTGTTTTCTGGTTATGTGGGGTTAGTGAACCCAGTGGCCCCATATTCTTAATTAGATGCCTACTGTGATGGTGTCTTTGAAAATAACTTATTCTTCTGTTTTGTGGTTATGTTTTAGAGTGCTCAGGACACTTTCCTGTGCAGATCTCTGAAGTGAGGGACATCTCTTATAGGTGTAGAAATTGAGTTCTGGCTGTATAAAGGTCTGAGTTCCTCCATAAAGTAAAAGAGAATAAGGACTGGGGATGATTAGCACCTCTGGAAAAAAAAGTCAGAAGTGATTTTTTTTTCACTCAACCCTGCTTTGAATTGGGATGGGAATAGAATAAAACAAAATGATTGATTGTGCCCACATCATGTGACTAGGTGGATGTTCTCCACAGCAGGCCACTAGCACCATTCCCGTTAAATCAGAGATTTGACCATTGCAGGGTAAAGTAGAAAATACTTTTAGGTGGAAATAAAAAAAAAAAAGTTACGCTTGTTAAGATCAGCGTTTTTCAGAGGAACTACTTCATCTCATCCTTCTAGGTTTATACTTGAGTGGCACAGGCTTGGATTACTTTTAGTGTGGAGGTGAATTTGCCTTTACCAACAAGAGATTTCTTATACCTTTCTCTAAAGCATTATGGACTGCTGCTGGAGTGAGCAGTGCTTTTGCTCAGTATATCGAGTTCTATGTAAAATTTTCATTACAAAGTTTCTGTTTCTACAGAAATGGAAATCGATTGTAGTTTTTTGTGAGGTTCAGTGTAGCATGTGCCTTTCTGGGCCTGATCTGTCTTCTAAAAAATACCTCGAGTCGCACTTAAGCCTGGCAGATATGTAGTGAGAAAAAGCACACAACAAAATGCAGTGCAGTGGTGGAACAGCATGTGTCTCGAGACTTGTGTTGAAATGATTTAGTGTCAGAACTATTTAGCGTTATCCCTCTTTTGCACTTACATCTCACACTGCTAACACACGAAATTGTGACTAAACATTAACGCTTTTGTTCAGCCACAAACATAGTTGACTTGTTTTTCATCACTGCTTGTTACCGTGTTAATTTGTTTCTTGATTTTTGTCATTTGTGCTTTGTTTGTAACAGGAACACTATCTCCTCTCTCCTTGTAGTCACCATGTAGAGATCCCCATGATATTCTTCTGTATGGAATAATTTCTCTTTTGTTTACGTATGTTTAGCCAAGGAGAAATCTGATTAGCTGAATGCTCTTGACAGTATTCAAGTACATCCTAGAGCTTTGCATTTGCTATTTGATGTTCCATTTTACAGCTGTACTTAAATGCTCTGCAGGGATTGTGGTTTAGTGGTGACAGCATGAAATTTGAATCCAAGGTGCCTGGTTCTCTTACCAACAGAGCTGGTCAGTATGTTTAAAACCAGATTCTTCTACCTCACCACCCCCATAATGGACTTTTGCATATGTGTCTGCCAAGAAGCTCTTTTCCTCTCACTTTTTTACTTCAATAAGTCTTGATCATTCACAGCTTAAGCAGGCACTGCAAGTCGTTCTTTCACTCTGTGCCTCAGTTCCTCTGGTGCAGAGGGTAGTGTTTTATTGCAGTGCAGTTCAAATTAGATCGGTGATTTACATGGCTAAGAGGTCCTAGAGTGTTAATCTCTAGGCATGTTTATGGTTATTATGAAGCATAATTAGCACATAAATGAGTTTCCTGCCTCCAAGTTTATTGACTGATCAAACACATTCGTGTAGAACATTGGATCCATGACAAGAGGTTTAGAAAGTGTTGGCTCTATCTGTTGTGAAGTCTTCTGCACTCTCATGTTTGTCAGAGATGAGACAGCAAAACCTGTGTGACTCTGCATCGCTGCTCTGTAGTGTGTAGACATTATTGCTGCTTTTTTCATGACAAGATATGTGTTTGAAAAAGTATTTAGATGGGGTTTTATCCTTATGTATTTTATTAACTTTCAGACACTAAGGATGGAACTCTTCATATGCAAGTAGGTATTTTCAGTAGGCTGACTTAATTGCTGTAAGAACAATTTATATCTTCATAAAAAACAAATTGTGTTTTATTTAATACCAAAATAAGACAATTATCAGATTTTGAAAATGACAAGAGGCTTGAGGCACCTCAGACTTCGGCTGTGAAATTAAGATGTTTCAAAGATGTTTGCATTTAGAAATACTTAGCTGAACATCTTACTGACTTTAACTTACTGAAAATGGCAGCATAGCTTTAAAAATTTAGGGCATTCTCAAAGTTAAGAAATGTATCTTTCTTACATTAAGAGTATTAGCCATGTATATATCATACTTGTTTCTACCAGCTCAGAACTGCCAGTGCCTTTCCTTTAGCTCTAGAGACCCTTATTATTTGTGTTACAAACCTTACCTGTGTAATGTGAATAAAGTGGCTTTTAGTTTTTTATAAACAAATGACTTATCTGTTTTTAAGACTGTATTTACATTGCCAGAGAACAACCAAAGAAATTCAGTAGTCCCTTGCCAAATACTGATTTTAATTTCTCCTTGAAATGTGCTGAATACTAAGCACCTAGAGCTCACAGGTAAATGTAATACTTTTTTATTTTTTATCATCTCCTTTATGAGGGAATGCTGATTTGGATTAAAAAAAGCCCTGTAGCCATTAAGAGTCATTCTTTCTAGATGAGACCCAGCCTGCTGTGATTTAAGTGGGTCTGAAGTACAGAAGCTACTTCATTTAATTTCATTTTTTAATGGTATTCCTGAAAGATGAGGAGATAAAGCTATACATATCTGAAAAGCAAATAAGCTCCATCTGTTCTAGTTCAAGATTTCTAAGTCTTGTCCATCATCATTGTCTGATGTCTCAAACTCTGATGCCTTGGGCTGACAACAGGGAGGATGACCCAAGATTTGGTGGGTGTTTTGAATGTGCTAGGTACATGCAGGATGTAAAGCACAGTGCTGTTGGATTGAATTAAAGTGACGTCCTGCAGCTAAGTGTAGATTTGTGTAGTGTGGAAACAGTAAGAGTTTGAATTGTCTTTTCCATGCATCTTTCTGCAACTCAGAGACATACGTATGTGGTAATATATGTGTATTTCAAGAGTTATAATTTTCCAGTCTGATATTTCTCCACTGTGTTTAAAGACACCTATTCTGTTCTTCTACCTTCCCCATTTCTAATTAAATGGCTTTGCTGCTCCTCCTCCTCTCAGTTATGTACAGCTTTAGCATAATTTTTAGCATTTATTCTTCCTTCATGTTTTTTCCAAGTTCCTATAAGCTCTTTCGTCTTGCCTGCAAATCCCTCATTTTCTTTCTGATCTTCTTGCTGAAACTTCCATGTTTATTGGAAGTATCACCTTCTTCATGTCCCCCAACCTCCCAAACCCCCTGTCTTTACTGAAAATAGTTTTATGGGTTAATTTTTATTTTGCAAGAAAACTTTGTAGGAAGTTTTGATGTCTTTTAAAATTTTGCTATTTTAATTTTTTAAGAGCTCTATGAATTATGGTTTTGCGCTGATTGTGTTCAGTTTTACTAAAGATTTAGAACAGCAGGACTGCAATGATAAGGAGCTGTCTCAGGATGCAGAATAACTGTTTTTGCTTCCTGACTCTCAGCCTGTGTGACCTTGGTGAATTGTTCAGTCCACCTCCTGTCTCCATCTTCATCTGGAAAATGGGACTACACATAAGCTCCTGGCCTACACCTGTAACAATGCTATAATGATGAAGAATCTGCACATCTCGTAGAAGAAATAATTTCTGCTGTCTAGTACTCTCTTTATAATTACATTCTGCTACATGCATTTTTTTGCTCTGATGTTTTTAACTTGGAAGACCTGTTCCTTAACATTCATTGTTTTCTGCTTTTAGTACCTTTATCCAACATGTTCTTTGCAAATTTTCTCCATAAACAGCAACATGATGGTCAAAACCTCATGCCTGGACTTTGAAGCAGTGTACTGTTGTTGGTGTAAACAGCTCTGTAAGTTCTTTAAGACAAAGATATAGGGAGATTTCTGGCCCTATGAAATGAATGGCACATCTTGTGTTGACTGGAGTGAAATGAGACTATCACCACTGGTTCACAAGTTCCAGGTGAAATGCTGTGACAGTTGGATACATCTGTGAACAAACTTTGCTTGTGCAGGGATTTTCATGGGGTCTAATAGGACTGTGTTTCTTTGCTTGTTTGCCCTGTACTTTCCATATATTATGTAAAAGAGAATGGGACCTTGGGTACCTTAAGTAGCTGGGGTGAGCTGGAAAACAGGCTGTTTCCCATACAGAGCCAAGCTTGTTACTAATGCTCAATATAAAAACAAGAATAGGAATTCCTTTAGGTTTCTGAATTTTATTTAGTCAGCATAGTCTTAGCATGTGAAATCTTATGGGTATGAATGAGATTTAGTAACATATGCTCTTGTTAGCATTGTTTCAGACTTGGCAATAAACAAACTGTGCCCTTTCCAGCCTTTCAGGAGATAAATGCTTCATACTTTATTAGAACAATTTGGCTCCTGATGTGAACTGTAGGCCCATTAATCCTGTAATATAGCGAATAAGATCGGAAAAATACAGGATGTAAATATGTTCTTCATTATGCACTTTAATACCAACCAGATATATTGTGTGCATTCTAGAACATGGTAGTCAGAATATACTAAGCAACTAGCAAATTGTTGGCAAGGCTCATCTGCTGTTGGTTTATGATGGGATTAAGAGCAAAAAGCCTTAAGAAATTTCAAGTGTTTGACATTATATGTTGATGCCTATCACATCTTGCTGGACACAGCTTAAATAGATAGGGCCAGTGGCTTTGTTACCTTCAGCTCAGTATTCTTCATTGAATCCAGAAAAAAGACAACTTAAAGAATATATGAAGAGTTCTTCAGTAAGTCTTACAGAAGGAAAAGACTCCGCAATTAGGACAATGGTTACATTTTTTACATTGGGGATAATAATAATAAAAATAATTCTAGTACATGAAGAAGTAAATCCAAGCTCTTCTCTTTTACCGTGATCCTTTAACTTGGGACTGGTTTTCCTTCACAAGTTTAATCTGAGGGTTAGTCAGATCTCTTAAGAAGTAGGAAAGAATACATTCCTGTTGATACCATAGCATGTGCTACAAGAATCTTAGAAGTGATTCTCATAATGATCGCAGTGGCCATATGTTCAGTAAATTAGTTGGTGGTACTCAGTGGGGAAACTGGGCTCCAAACTGGAAAGTATACTCTAGTGAACAGCCTGTGTATCTTATCTGCAGCTCATCTGTGGGGAGCATGCATGTGGAAAGGAAGTTTGAAGGTCTTTGAATACAGTTTTAATTTTCCCATGCAGTATCTTCCTCTTGGATTGTCAAGCGAGATAGACTGCAGCTTGAAATTCATGAAGGGCAGAATATTGATGAAAGGCCTTCTTTACATGTGACGTTTCAAAAGATTTTGAAGTCTGTAATTCCAGAAATGGACCCACTGTATGCTGCAGAGTTTCGTGTTGTTTATATTGAAATCCATAGTGGTTTTTTACAAAGTTTCCCTTTCCTCCTTATGGAGTCTGTGCTGAAGATATTTCAGTGCATTGACTTCCGAGTTCGACAGACTTTCAATACATTCGCGTAAGTAAAATGACAGTCCCTTTATAAAAGAAGGGGAGACATTCTTTTGAGACCACCTAATTAATGCTTAATTAATTACTTATTTAATAATGTTGCAAAATTCTGATATTGCATGAGTGTTCTGCCGTGTTACTTCCTTCCCTTTCTTACAAGATAGCATAGCAGAAATTTCACATGTTCAATAGTGGCATTTCTAAGAACAAGTCAAGTTCCAGGGCACAGGCAACTGATCAGTAAAAGATGCAATAAAAGAGAACTTCTAGCCTTACTCTGTCGCCTTCTTAAGCCTCAAACCTTTCCTTTAGGACCGAGATCACTACGCTTCCACAGCACAGAGATGCTAATGTGGAAAAAAAGAGCAAACAAACCAGTGTATTTGGTGGAGCAAAACAAAGAAGTGTTTTCTATTGGTGGAAGAGGTTAGGCAGAGAAATAGGAAAAAAACCCCCCTTTTTCATGAAAAGCAGACAACTTCATAGAAAGCATAATTTAGTAAAAAGAAAAGTAACTGCCAAACAAGACATTGGTGTAGAAGCTTAGAAGCAGCCATAGAAAACAGTACTGATTTCATTGGTATGGGATTTCGGGGTGCAGTTTTTATTGGGTCTGACAAGGTGCGTTGTGATCTCTTTGGAAGGAAACTTCATGGAAATATACCAACAGCCTGAGCACAGATTCAGAAAACATTCCTGTATTTGAAGTGGTTTAGCAAAATTCATTTATCCATTAAACCAAGAATTGTGTTTAGGCTGCAGGACCTGATGGCCCACATAATGTTCACCGGGCTCCTAGCAGTCCTATGTAAACTGTCTAATCACTCTCAGCTGTGTTAGAACAAATAATTGGAAACCTAATATCTACCAGCAGTGGTACCTGTGTCTGTAACAGTGGTAGACGTTCCTCTTTCAGTTCCTTAAAAAAAAAAGATGAGATCCCTCAGAAAAATTTGTTTAGATTTCTTTAAATTATCTTTTACTGCTACTTTCAAAAACAGCTGTTACAGCTTGGCTGCCTGTTGTCCATGTTGCATTGTTTTCTTTGAACAAAAGCCAGTCCTCTTTTGGCAAGTACTTTGCCATTTGAACAACCGTCAGTAGGGAGAGATACATTTCTGTGTTGATACGATGATGATTTTAACAGGTCGCTAAAACATTGGAGGACACTCCAGAAACATTCCTGGATACAGAGGTCCTTGCTATGGACCATGCACTGTGAACCCCAAGATGTTGTATAGTGGGCAACTGTGTCTTGTCCACTGTGTTGGCTTTCACATAGGTTTAAAGACCCGTAAACTCTTTTGCAGGAGCTTTTGATATTACTTCTTGCTCACTTTGTGTGCATGGGATGCAAAAGCAATGAAAAAAGTTGCACCCTGTGTTCTGTAGAAAGATTGTTTCTGGTTTTATGATGTTGCCCTATCTATTGAAGTTTTCCAGATATTGAATTGAGGAACGCAAACCTGCTCAAATGTATTACAAGACCTCAGAGAGTAGCCTGAAGGTAGGGTTGTGGTGAGTAGATAATATAGCTGTGCAGCCCTCTTAAAAACATAAAGGACACATTTATGTGAAAAATTGTGAGTAGCTGAAGGAAAGTAGTAATGAGATCTCTTGAAAACTATCATTAAGTACACTTTCATTTTAACTCAAATACGAAATGGGAAATCTTTTTTTCCCTCAATGGCCGTGTCTGAGCAGATGTAACAATTTCAGTGTTCTATAGTTAGCCCAGTAATTAGCTGATGATTGCTCGGCAAAGAAGCCGAGAAATCAAGAATATGAAGTGTACAGTGACTCATCTCAGAACATTTGCTGTGTGTTATATTTGATTGTTAATTCTTGGTTATATGATTGCTGTATGAAGTATTCAAAGTTTTGTAACTAAAGAAAGGAGATAAAGTCGAAGAGCTGATTTTCAAAGGAGAGTCTTTTCTTGGGTTCACGTGGAGATTATCTTTCTCTTTCCCATTTAGAAAAAAACCAACGAGGCCAAAATAGGAAGGAAAAAGCTTGCAGTAGTGTCGCTGTAAAGTTGCAAGTGACGGTATCTGCTTGCCTAAACATTTATCTGGGAACTGTACATTCACCTGTTTGTCTTCAGCTTTGTTTGTAATATGTAACAGGTGCTGAGAAGTATTAACTGCCAACATCTTCCAGGGTATGATCACCTCCTCTTGGTCTCCTCCTGAGCTGAACCAAGCCAGTGATGGGCTCAGCGAGACACAGGTCTGCTCAGCAAAGAGCCTAGCACGCTCTTATCTTCATGGCCTTGTAGCACTTCACCGGCTGAAGGCTGGTATGTGAGGAGAACAGTCTTAAACAGACTGGCCTTTCTTCCCTCCCGTTTTCTTCAATGTGACTGCTTCTAGTGGCCAGCATATGAGTGAGATACTGTATTTGTGGACTGTCAGATTCCCTTAGATCTCATGGCAAAAGCTTACACTTTTCAGTACTAGGTATGTTAAATTGATTGTGGTGGTCACATGGACTTGAAAATTTCAAGTTTTCAGTTAAGGGAGTTAGTTCCTTTACTCTTATTTGTGTCTTTGAAAATCTTTCTTCTTAACTACTTGAGAAGTTTACTAAACCTGGTGTTTGTAGCATTTTAACTGCGTTTCCCAGTGATTGAATGCTCAGTAAAGACAAACGAGCTTTGCTGTGTTGCTTTTTTTTTAGTCTCTGCTGTGACGTTTTTCACTGAAAATCCATACATGCATAAGTACATGTGCCAATGCAATGCAGTTATGTTTTTCTAAATATTTCTCAAGCTTTACTTCCTTGCTGTTCATTATTTGGGGAGTATGCTTTGCAAGAAGCTGGTCACTTGAACCTTGAGTCTGTGGCCCGGTCACTGCCTCTTGGGATCT
>Ga0181612_173789_pt1 | contig 10808 bp, 10 predicted proteins | sample HoacroProtozoa21_FD_119630 | JGI IMG/M metagenome (GOLD analysis project Ga0181612, IMG submission 119630) | Hoatzin crop microbial communities from Cojedes, Venezuel. Combined Assembly of Gp0051906, Gp0051904, Gp0051908 | reverse complement strand
GCCCTCCCCGTGCAGGCGCTGGCCTTCGCGGGAACGGACGAGCCCAGCGCAGAGCTGCTGCCCTGCCAGACTGCAGAAACTTGAGCTCCAAATACATAATTCCTCTGGCACCCCGTGGTTATTTGTGAGCTGCTGTGAGCAGATGGAAGAGTTACAGATAAAGCCATCCGCAGCACGGGAGCCGACCGCCTTCCCCACACAACCGCGTAGGCAACAGCAAAGGCAGGGAGGAGGGAAAGGAAAGGGGGGGGGGAAATAAGGCAGAAAGAGAGCGAGAGAGAAGGAGTCAGCCATTTCTAGAGGGGCTGAGCTGCCATCTCGGCACACCTACGTGCAAGAAACGGGGACTCTCTGCTGGCAGCGGGCCCTTCCCGGGGAGCTGGGAGAGGGCTGCGCTCTCCCACCAGCCCTGGCTGCTTGGCGCAGGCAGGCAGCGCGCGTCGGGGGTGACATTGGCACGGCGGAGCGCTGCCACACACTGGGAGAGCAGCCTGTTAACGCTGATCAGAGCTGGCAGCGCCTGCACTCGCTTCGGTCCCAGAGGGGGAATTAAGGGAGAGAGGCTGACGTCAGTGGTGGAAAGGACACGCAGCCCACTCGTCCAAGGCAGCCGGCAGCATCTTCTGGGTGTTGCTAACACCACCTTGAAGGAGAAAATTAAATAGGTCTTTGGAGACAGGGGCTCCTGCGACGCCAAAGCCCAGCCAGCTGTGATCCTGTGCCGAGCCCCGTGGAAGAGAGCGATGGGCAAAGACATCAAAGGCCAGGGCCGGAGTGCCAAGGCGCAGCAGAGCCCCAGAGACTGCCCCGGCTGCAGCAGCTCCTCGGTCGGAAACTGCTGGTCATGGAAAGAGCCAGCACCGGCACACGATCCGTCCGTGCCTGCACAGAGCCCAGCGCTGAGGGCCGGCTCCTCGGTGCCCAGCCCCGTGGGTCGCTCGCAGAGGTGGAGGGCGAGGCGCAGGACCCTGCGATCTGCGTGCCGGGGGCAGGGGGGCTAGCGGGAGGGCAGACCTGGCACGGAGATTCCCCTGTCTGTCTCTCAGGGGGGTAAACCAGCGTGACAGTCACTGAGACACATCCCCCCCAGTTCCTGAAGATGATCTTCGAGGGCTGGGACCCCAGAAGCGCAGGGCTGCGTGCTAGCACGTAGCCCACCACAGCAGAGGCACCAAGCTAGCCCTGGCCGCAGCCGCACCCATCCAGACCGGGAGCCCGGGACACCGGCTGCTCCTCCCGGATTCGTGATGGAGCCAAGAGCCGGGAGATGCAGCACCGGGGAGTGTGGAAGCCCCGGAGATCCCTCCTTCCCCTGCCCTCCGCGCCCCAGCACGACTAAAGGGCTTGCTTGTTCAGAAGCTGGCAAGGCCAATTAATCTAACGAGGTTTTGCAGCCAGGGACTATTGTCAGCCAAGAAAGGCGCAGCGCTGCAGAGCGAGTGCACGGGTGTCTCCTGGAAGCCAAGGGAATTTGGCAGAGCAAAGCTCGCGGTGAAAGCAGGGACGAGGAGCAGCAGGGACGGATCCTTTTGTTGCCCTCCACCGACCGGCAAGAAAACACCCGCACAACAGGCTGAGACCCCAAGCGCAGACGAGGCACCTGAAAAGAGGGCCGGGAGCCATGGCTGCTGCGGCTGGGGCCAGGCAGATTAACTGCAGGAGGGACCCCGAGCAGCTGAAATGGAAGCAAAAAAGCAGAGGCAGCTCCCTCGCAGCGGCTCCGCTCCTGCAAGATGGAGCAGGGGCTCATTTTGTATGGCAGGGAGCACGCATGGGAGGCTGGCAGCTCCTCCTGGAGAGCGCTGCCTACACCACCGATAATCCTCTGCCCGCCTTGGCACGGCTGCGGTTCGGTCCTGGAAGCGGCTTCTGCTGCGACACAGCTCGGGACCCGCTGGCTTCCTTCACCTCCCTGCCCGGGTGCCCTCGCTGAAACGCCAAACACAGCCAGGCTCCCCAAATTACACCCTGCGAGACGCAGCGCAGGACACGAGGGACGAGCTGCTCGCAGGGCCCGGCGCCTCCCGTGCCCCAGCACAGGAGAAGTCGCACACGGCCACGGCGCAGCAGCCCCTCTGCCCAGGACCAGCAACCGTCTCCGCGCTACGGACCACACCACAGCTCCCCAACGCGTGCCCGGAGTAACACACGCAGGCGCTGCTTGGATAGAAAGGTTTTATCAAGTTTACAGTTTTAAAAAAAGGATCCAAAAAAAATTATTATTTTTCTTTTTTCACATGTACATTACAAAAAAAAAAAAAATTTGCAATTGGGATTTTCATCCAGGGGTTACTGAGTTGATTATAAAAAAAAAAGAAGGTGCAGGAAAGCCTGGCTCACACACCAACTGGCGGGGAAAGCCGAGAGAGACATCACAGGGGCAAAGAGAAGGCAGCGAGTCTGTGCCGGGGTGCGCAGGTACGGGACGGAGCGGGCTCCGTCCCCCCCCCCAGCAGCAGCCCCCTGCCCGCTGCACCGCGCACACGAGGCCGCAGAGTCCCGCCGCCAGCGCTTGTTCCGCAGGGGCGAGCAAAGCGATTGAGCCTACGGCATTCTGCTCACGAGGTTGGGGTTTTTTTTTTTCTTTTTTTCTAAGCAGAGTTTCACTGCTGAAACTCCTTTGGTCTGAAGCGGGTAACCCCCCTGCACCCTGAGAGTATCCGTCAAGCATCGCCCTTTCGATCCCCGGCCTGGCTGGGTCCGGCGAGGGCACTTCCCACCTCTCCTCCCACCACGGCTTCTGCTCAGCAATAAACCCCCCAAGATACACGTGGAATAATTACTCTTATAAATATATTTATATCATGTAGGAAAATAAGGCACTTCAGGAGGGTTACAGCTCGTCTAATTCTATGACATTCTAATCAAGAAGAAAAATGGGTTAGTTTTGCAAATGAATTAAAATGAATGTTAATACAGTAATAAAAACATTGGATGCACTTCCCACTTCAAGGTGTTGTTTGGAAAAAAAAAAAAAAAAAAAAAAATCAGTCTATCCAAGCTGCAAAAACATAAAAAACCTGCATACATACTCCACAAAAGCCCCAGGCCTCCAAACACAACAAAAATTGCCAAAGGACAAAGAGAGGCTCTCAAACAGTACCTCACTTGCTCTTGGAACACCTTGAGCAACCCAAAGACACCTTGCAGATACTCCTTTAATCCAGACTCTTAGGACTTTCCTAACTCCTTTAGGAGACATGTGGCTCCTTCAAATACGTACTATATACATACTCAAGATAAAGAAGCACCCAATACATCTATATCCTAGATTGTCATCTACCAGCCTTCCCTGAAACCTCATTATGCCATTACAACTTATACTGGGAGAAGATCACACTTCAGAAGAAATTCACTCACAGTGGAAGATTCTGCTTTTAGTTTTCAGACCTTGTAAATTCTAAAGCAAAGTCCATCACCGGAATCAAATACCCCACAAGCCATCTTTTACCTAACGGAAGCAGGCAATCACAGATCAGTCAAGAAAAAAGATGGCCATTAACTGCCGTAACTACACCATCCTAAAGTTATTTATGCCTCTTACAAAGCTATCCATGGTTTCAGCCAACTAATTCTTAACAACCATTGTGAACCCAAATATGAACACAGAACTGATAAAAGAGACAGAAATAGTGATAATCAGTGCAGAATATTTTTCACAAAAGAACCGTTCCATATCCAACATCTGAGCCCTGAAGTAAGGGAGAGACAAAGAAACAAGTAAGAGACAAGACCAGCATGAACATCCATAGCTCCGCAGTGGCAACTGTAGTGACAAAATACAGTGACAATGTCCATTTGGAATATTACAGTTTATTCACCAACCTTCTATCCCCAAATACTGCGTTAATATTCCACAAATGACAATTATTTTTCTCTTTCTCTGTGTCACAGAGGTTAGTGACCTTGTCATCCCTCTCCTTGTTAATACTTCCCCTTTGCTTCACGGGTCCAACCACCTTTTCTTTCAAATTGCCTAATTGATGAATGTAATCAAGTTAAGCTCAGAGCAATTGTTCTCAACCTATATTTAGTTTTGAATGTTTTTACTTCTATTTCAGACACTAAAAATAGCTTTGTGCTCAAAAGCATGTTTGTCCCTCCCCTTCAACCCTGCAGGTATATCAGTTGTTTTCTTACCAAAGAGCTTGAGATAGGGAAAAAAATCTGTTCAAACTAACCAAAAAGCTGAAAACCATACCATTATTACCTTACTTGAGCCTTCAGATACGTGGAAACTTTATACCTAAAGAGTCAATTTATATCTGTAACCTGAAATTCTGGAATAAGAAATAGGAGAGCACTACATAGTTGTCTGGAGTTTTTTTTCCTAGATCAATAAAAACACAAGCTAAGAACAAGATGTACCTAATGCAATGATAATAGCCCTAAGTCTGATGCAGAATCCCATGTTAAGACAATTCGCCCCCCCATCTATAAACCAAACTTATCATGGCTGCAGCAGCAGGCTTTATTGCCAACCAAAACACAGAATTTTCCAAGTGTCAGTGGTACACAACTATGGCTTTAAAGAAAAGAGGAGGGAACTGATACCAACCTATGTTAAGTGTCCCTCAACTGTATATTGTTCCTGTGTTGGGCATCAGACACCTAGGGACAGGATGATTCAGTGATGGGGTCCAAAGAATCAAGCTGAACTTTGGAAGTCCTAATACACACTACTGTCTGCTGGAAAGATGCACGTGCTCTGTAATATTAGTGACTCCTTGGTAATAAAAACACTGAAGCCTAACTATCATTTTGAAGTTAATCATTGCATCAGCTGCTCATTTTGGAGCTTTATTTTTTCCTCCAAACTGGCACTTATGTTTAAAGTCCTTTCCCCATACAAAGTGACTCAAGTTATAAATTTGTCATACTTTACCATTATGTACTTAAACCATATATATTTAATGGTTAGTCCAACATTAAGAACAAGCCACTCCACTTCTGCAGCTTTCAATTTCAAATGTCCTGGAAAGAAAACCAGCTATTTTACACCTGAGGCAAAACTAATATATTCCTTCCCCCCTTCCTCAATACTTTGGGGTTATTTTATTTCTGCTGGAAGCAACTATCGATTTATGTTTGTCAGCTTGCTTGTCACTGGATAGACATCCTCACATAAGTACACCAAGCTATCCGAGAGCTGTAGTATCCCTGCTTTCCAGCTCTCAATATGCTTATAATTGAAGCTGCCAATAGTACTGAAATTTATGGTTTTCGATGGCAGCTATACCAGCAGCAAGAAAGAAACCGTCAAATTCTGTTCAACATCTCCAATATCAATAAGATCTGAACTTGGGTCTCCTGAGGCAAAAGGAGAGTGTATCAAGCCCACCATGCCACCTAGCCCTCAGCATATTAAGATATTAATTAGTCACTTCCCTTATTATTCAGTCAAAATATGGTGGATTGAAACAAATTAGATTTTTAGCACATATTTCACACATTGGATCAAGTCTTGCAAGGGTTTTCTTTTATTATTTATAAGATCATGTGCTGTCTTCCTGCTGAAAATGAGATGGTCTGCATGAGCAAAAAGGTAGAAGAAAAGCAGAGAAATGAAAATCAGATATTCCCTAATGATATTTTAAAATAGAAATTTTGCTACTGTTACATACAGCATGTTCCATCTTTTGAGATTTAATGGCTCTCTTGTGGTTTAATGGAGAATTACTTTCAGTAATTGATTATTAAAATTTAAAATTGCTAACCATCTTCATTATTAGATGACCGAACATGTTATCCTTGTAATTAAAAAAGCTTGAGATTCACTTTCATCCTGTTGACAGAATGGCAGATAAGCTCAGCACTCCAGTGCGATGGTTTCAGGGTTCTTGTTTGACAAAAATAGCCAGCAAGTTATTTGATGATGAAAATACAGAACATCCACAGAGACTGAGCAGAAAATAATGAACAAAGATAAAATAATAATAAAAAGCCCTACAAACAAAAGTTTTCAGTCCAAACTATCATAGGCAGAATACATATTTTCCAATTAATTTCAGTTGAGTTTAGAAAAAATAAAATAAAAATATATGAATATTGTTTCTGTTATAAATATATCTTATGTGACACATTGGAATTTTTTTTCCAAGATGCAGAGCTATTTTCACCTCTTGGAATTCAGTGCTGGACTTCCTACCTGCAGTAATACAGAAACAGGTCTGGGATGAGTCCTCGGACTCATCCCATCTTCCCCCCTAAGAAAGCCTTACATCTGAATGGAGGTAGGTAGATGAACCTGGTACATTCAGTCATCCTAGATTGTAAGGAGGGAGAACCGATTTTAATATAACTTCCTAAGTACAATCCTGAGGGTTTGCACAATAAAAGAAATTACTTAGCCTTTCTGTTGAGATTACCAACAACATTTTAGGTCCTAATTTTAATATGATAGGCAGAATACAAGAAAATTTGAAAAAAGAAATATTAAACATATAATTGTAAAGTTAAAAAGCATACTACTTTTCTGGAGCTGTCTGCATTATACTGTCAGTTCCCACACTTGCAAAATTTTACAGAACCATCAAAAGTTAAAGACTGTTATACAGTAGTGGAGTTTTAACCAGCCTAAAAACCATCTTTTCATCCTATAGTTTTAATAGTAGTTTCTTTGACAAAGACATAGCTTGCATGAATCTATTGGTAGATTTTCTCCAGTTTCTTCAGTGAGATGAAAAAATGATCACCTACATCGCTTCACCTGAAAAGCGCAAAGAAGTTTCCAAAATACATGGCATAGATGTTGAAGAACAATTTTCCCATTATAATTAGAGTAGGAAATATGCTTTTTGCTATTATATTGTGTGATCTTTCCAACCAAATGGTAGTTTACAGAGATTTGACACTGATATTGCATCAGGAGCACAGCCCATAAGCCCTGCAGTATTTATAAACACATTTTCCTGGCTATTCCAGGTTCTGTTTTCTTCCACTCCATGCTTGCCCAAGACAGCTCTTTTCACCTCCTCCAAAAGCACAGGAATGCTACTTACTGTATGTATATGTCAGCATAGGTTGCACTGTCTCAGCACAACGCAACAGCAGACTGAGTGTAATTCAGGGCAGGCATTGACACATCGTTCACCAGTAACACCCTGGAACACAATGTCAATAATACTTTCAAAGTATGCCATGGAGGGAAATCCCAGATCCTTAGCGGAGTATGCTCCAATACATAACATATAAAGTAGTACCAGTTTTCCTCCATATACCTACCAGCAAATGAAGAACAGCAAGTACATTATCTGTAAAATATATGCTGTATTACTTTCCAGTGTTAAAAATGTGCGTGTCCATTACTGTATCTTGAGTGGCTTACCCAGAAACAGTCTTTCTAAGTACTATTGTTGCCTTTGTATTAGTGCTTAAAGGTGCACTATATCACCACATTCCCAGTTTAACGCTACAAGAATTATGCAAGAGGTGCATTAAACTATAGTTTGAATCACAGAGCAGGACCAAATAAACAAAACTAACTTCAGTGCATCTACAAATCTTTTAGCTAAAGTGTATCAGTAAAATACAAAATACAGAGCTGTCAATATCTGGTGACAGAGACCATGAGCAGAACAAGAGAAATGTGCTTTAAGGATCCATTCTTCTCCTTACATTATGCCAGTGAGATAAGAGACTTAAAAGAATTTTCCTATTTCAAAAGAAAAATGAGTATGGTTTTCCTATCTAACAGGATGCAAGATGCACATAGCCACTCAAAAAAAAAACACCCCATGGTTTGTTTTTAAATACAGACAAGCTAGAGTTTAAAGTGTGATGGGTTATGATTTCATGTGGCTTGTTACATGTATAGCTCTAAAAATTACCTGCATTTTACACCGATCCGAGATTCTTTTCATCCTCCAAACTGCAAAAGTATTGCCATCAGAAATTAGAGTATCACAGAACAAATTAGAATGGATTGCACCAAAGGAAGAGTTCACTACTTCAAACTTTCCCATGTGAATCATTTGCCATTTTATGCATCCCTTACTGGAACACTAAACACCTTCAGACTCACTGGCAGATAAAAAAAATTCCCAAGTTAAATTATTTCCGAGTGTGAGCACTGCAGGGTTAGTATTAGGGAATTACAAACTGAGATGGTGGTAGGATTATTTACAGGGATAGAACCAGAACAACTGTCTATATTTAATTATAAAAATCAAGTTCTCTCTGTGGTTTCAAAAATTTTGTGAAAGTTGTTTGCACATACCTGTGTTAGTTCATGACATTAACAACCCCATTGTCCATTTTACTTCATTGTGCCTGCACTTCACACCAGGTATTTAATGCCTCAGTACTGCAAGGATAAGAACCAGGTTTCACCCTCTCTGGTCACAGGCAAATTCATGTCACAGAGGTATCCTAATGCTAAAAACACAGATGGGGTGGGAAAAATTGGAAAAAAAACAAAACCAAAACCACACCCATAACTGGAGAGCTCTGCTTACAGCTTCATCCTGTGAGGCAGAGACCGAGCAGAATACTGGCAGACATCAGCACAGTCTTAAGAGATACAGCTACTTTTGCTTACTCAAAACGTCAGCAGATTACCTGTTAGGCTTGGTTTACAGCTGAAATTAAAGAGAATGATGTGAAAAATTAGATTTGTTGATTCATTTGAGCTGGCTTTCATGGACAGCTGTAAGTATTTTGTAGACATTCAATGATTATGCTTCCTTTTGGTCCTATACTGTTCAGTTATGAAGGCTTGGAGAAATGGCTGTTAAATGGACTACACCTTACTGTGGTCTTTAGTACTTAAAGTGATGTTATAAGAAAGATGGGGACCAACTTCTTGGCAAGGCCTTTTGCAACAGAAAAAGGGGTAACGGTTTTAAACTAAAAGAGGGTAGATTTGGACTGGCTATAAGGAAGACTTTTTTTACAATGAGGGTGGTGAAACACTGCAACAGATTGCCCAGGGAGATGGTAGGTGCCCCATCCCTGAAAACATTCAAGGTCAGGTTGGACGGGGCTCCGAGAAACCTGATCTAGTTGAAGATGTCCCTGCTCATTGCAGGGGGGTTGGACTAGATGACCTTTAAAAGTCCCTTCCAACCCAAATTATTCTATGATTTGATAATCTCCAAATAGTTCCACAACTACAAGTACTTTGAGGGTAGGGGGTGGAGGGAAGCAGGAAAGGGCCAGATGAAAACAAGTCTCAAAAGTTTTATATAAATAGTAATCCCAGTATAGTCCACAGAAGCTACAAGATCAGTCAAAGATGATGGGGGAAGAAAAGGCAGTTTACATTTGCTGTAATCTGCCCTTTCCTTTAAGGGCACTGAATTCCTGGTAAGCAAACTCTACCGTAAGCAGTGCCAGCATGAAGCATCTTTTCAGACATCTACATGTAAAGGTAGCAACTCTAAGGTGCGTTTTGGAAGAAGATGGGGGGCAGGGGAGATGAGAACCATGCCAGGAGATGAATGGTCCAAAGAGGTACAAATATAGCTTGGCAAAAGAACCTCAAAACCCAACTACCCATGATATGCAATCACACAAAGCTAGTGCAAACATCCGTACAATCACACAACTATATACAGCACATGTAAAAATGAAAACCCTGCGCATGCTTGTGCTTTTCTTACGTAACTCATCATATTCTCCTGTATGAAAACACTAAATCCCTTGAACCTCACCAAAGGATCTATTTCTATAAGACACTTATTAAAATTACAGATTGCTCTAATTCAGTATGTCATTAACTAATGTTGTTGTGGCTGGATTACAAACCCATTGTCACCCCTACATGTGATATGCTGGATATCAGTTGGATGTTTGGCTCCGTGCCTGGTTACAGCATGGGAGACCCAAACCTTCAAAGCTGGCCTTGTGTCCTCCTTCCCTCCCAAGAGGGTTTTTCCTTGTCCTTACATGGCTCTGCTGTGCTATTATTACAGCAACAGAATACCAAAAACCTAGTGCAAAGACAAATAAATCTCTATCAGCAAGAACAGAGGAGAAATGTACTAATTGGGCAATATATTTTTTCCAGAAGTCTATTAAACTCGCATCTTGCGGCACTTACGTTATGTAAGGCACATGCATTGCTTATGCATGCAGGAAATGCTTTGTCCTCTCCTGATTTTGGTAACTGCAAGCTCAGTCTTGGGTCCAATACGCATCACCCTGCCCAAGCTGATTTCAATTCCACTAATAGTCTAAATGACTAGCTTATAGTAAGAAATTTCTTGGATTTTATAGTTTTACATACAATGAGAATGCAAAAAGAACTAATTGTTTTCCTTTTCAAGTGAACCAGCTGAAATTATGTGTAATTTAACATGGATGTTTCTTTAACCAAGATGCAGAGAAAAAAATTAGCTTCTTAAACTTACTTAGAAGGAGTATCAGAAGTCTACTTGTATTGGCTACAAAAAGTTGGGTTTATATTTTAAAAAACACTTTAAAAAACACAGTATAGAAGCATTTACAATGGAAAAATCCACCTTGATTCACAGAGAGAACGAAAAGTATAAAACCAGGAAACTTACTATGAGCTCTAATTAGAATCTCCGAGATCTGAGACAATACTCAAAAAACACCCACCGCACAAAAACACCCACAGATCATCTTTTTTGTTTCTTCTGGATGCAGAGGAAATGTGATGTCACACTTGTACTATTATTATACACTGTTAAATATTACCATTATATTTTTTCATTTGTATCTACATTAATTCAGGTAGTGAAAGAATCTATCACATGGCGATTAACACTTCATTTACAAATGGATGCACAAGTGCTTAGGTAGTACATTTGGAAGGGGCAATTTAAGAAATTAGTATGTTTTTC
>Ga0181612_146957_pt1 | contig 10808 bp, 9 predicted proteins | sample HoacroProtozoa21_FD_119630 | JGI IMG/M metagenome (GOLD analysis project Ga0181612, IMG submission 119630) | Hoatzin crop microbial communities from Cojedes, Venezuel. Combined Assembly of Gp0051906, Gp0051904, Gp0051908 | reverse complement strand
TATATTCGTTACAGACTGAATTATGCATTCGTTTCTAGAAACAGGGAGCATTCCACTTTAATTGATAGACATAATGCAGCACTTGCAGTTTATTATCATAGTGAAAAGGGCACAGCTGAGACTTGCTTAAAAATGTATTTTCATGGTTTGGTTATTCAGAGCAACATCAATAAGATTCTCGGTGGATGTTTGAGATGGACAACAGATTCTGCTAGCTAAGTGGTACCTGTCCATCGAGACCACTGCTTTTGGCTACAGCTTTTTAAAATTAACACAGACTTTTTCTTCCTGAGTTCTTGCAGTTCTAAAGAACAATCAGACTTACTATCAGTTCATGGCAGGCTGTCAGTAGGACCGTTACTGTGCTCAGAGTTGGGCTTATGCTTAACTGAATTGCTGGATCAAGATGATAGAATGTCAGGAAGCAAAGAGCAGAAACGTTTGTTCTTCTTGGCAGCAGCATTTTCAAGTTTTCATGAAGTGTTTTTTTTCTCTCAAAGAATTCTCAAGGGGAGGGTGGAAAAAAGCTAATGCTAGGGGTGCTTTAGTAGTCTTATGTTTTAACCTATTTGTTCTAAACAGCTTTTTAAACTGGTAATCCTGTTGCCAAGGCTAACTCTTTAAATAGAAATAATGTATTTCTTAATTTGTAATATTATTATTAGGTGTATATTGCTTTTGTTCAGTTAGCATTATTACAAACAGTAATGGGGTTACTATCTTTACCATTATTAAGTTCATGGTTTAATATTTTTGGGCAACTTGGGAGGGTGATCTTTACATTCTGTCACATCCTTCTTCCCTTTGTACCCATACTAAGTTTTCAGTATTATTGTATACTACCGACAATATTAACAGACTAGTAAGTGTGTTGTGGCAACACTATAAATGCTTTGAAGTCAACAGAATCAATTAGTCTTTAGACTATTTGTAAACTACATTAAAACAAGAGTGATGCTTCTCTTTCTAACTAGAAAAGTGCTAAGAAAACCAAGAAAACACAGCATTCAGATCGCTTGTGATACTGTTACTGCATGACCATAATGCAAATAAGTCATTTGGAGTCTTACCTTCATGATAACGTTCATAGATAGCTTAGTGCAACAGACTAGAGTAACTAATTTTTCACCCTTTTGAAGGTCTGAGCCATCAATAAAAGATGGCATCAGAAAAAATTGCTTATTTGACTTATTTTGGTAACATACATATTAGAAAAATCAAAAGTTACAATTTTGTGCTTTTGTGTCACCACTGTCTCCTCAGGCAGCAAAGTATTTAAAGCTCAACTGTAAGCACCAATATTCTTATAGAAGTGTTTTGTCAGATAAGAACCAGTGTCTCGCACAGCACTTTTCACCTACAAATTTGTAGCCAGAGTCAGTGTATTCCTCCCCTTGCAGTTTCCTCCGTGCTGTCCAGATAAACAGCAATAACCATGCTAGTGCTTTAAAGCTGTTAAAGATAAATCCCTACCCAGGTAACTCAGTTTAAGCTTCTGTATTAAAGCACCTGTGTAGAGCAGAGTTTCTGATAAGCTTCCGTGCCTACCAGAAATGGTTTGCTCTGAGCAGACTGCAGATGTTTCTAAAGATTTTTATTGTAGTACTTCCTGTCTGAGAGTTGCAATGGTTAGTGACAACTGGAGATAAAGTGGACTTCAGTTAACCGGTAACCTCTTTTTTAGAATTAAGATACAAACTTCCCCAGTTTCCATTTAAAGTATGTATACTATGTATGTATTATATAGTGGTTATTTTAATTGAAAAATGATGTTTCAGGGAGTGGTCAAACTCATTTTGGACCACAGCTTCAGTGAATAAGCAACTTTTCACAATTGTTGCTTGGGATCCTCGGGGATATGGACAGTCCATTCCTCCATCTCGAGACTTTCCTCCAGATTTCTTTGAGAGGGATGCAAAAGATGCTGTGGATCTTATGCAGGTAAATTTGTCCTGAGATTTTTATATTTTTATATATATATATATATTTAAAAGCTGTTTTCCTTAAATTTTAAGAAGGAAGAAGAATACTGTTAAGCAGGTTGTTTCCAGCAGACAGCAAGTTATGCAAAAGAGCATACAAATGAAGGCTTAAAGCTGGGCAGATGCATGCTGTTCTGGAAAATATTTTCTTCTTCCGTCTCTTCTGCCATATACATAGAGGTTCAGCAGTGGGAATTAATTATAAAGCAATATGTTTTTATTCCAAGACCCTGCCCTGAGAGGTTTGCAGCCAAGATCCAAGTAAGTTTAGGTAAACTGTATATAAAAAACAAAGTCTATGCTAAGTGGTTTAACTGAAAGGATTACAGTAGCGAAAGGTTCTTAGAAAATTTTCTAGCTGATAGAATCTTGGCATTTTGCCTTGAGCAGCCTATTTCAAGAAACATTTAATTCTAAAAATTAACTTGACACTTTGCATTTTACAGCATATTACTGAAATAATTTGTGTGGGAAATCGATTGTACTAGATCTTAACAACTAATACAGCTGTTGTGATTGTAAGGAGTATGACCTAAAGCTGTTATTACTTCTCCATCTTGCAGAATTTTTTATTTCAAATCTATGTTTCTGTGCTCCTCTTTTATTCTGTCCTGTGAGTGCTAAGACTATTTTCTGCTTTAGTTTTAACTAATATTTTGGCTTTGTTATGTTAAGCTATACAATCTCTTTGGCCATGCTAAGAAAGTTGGCAGAGCGTTAAAATTCCCAAAATATGAGACAAGATTCAGACAGTCAGTCCAACTGTATTTCTGTAATGAGCAGTAACCTTGCAGAAAGCCATCTGAAACTGGAAATGCAGCCTTCCTGGATCATTCTGCATAGCAAAACAGAATAAGTCTGACAGCGGAGTCAGGATTAAGACACAGTTTTGCCCTCTAACCATAAAAGCAATCTCTCTGCGCTGTAAATCACCAATTTCTTCTGCTACGCAAACAAAGAAAATAAAGATGGTGCCATGGATAGGTGACAAGCTTTCAGTCTGAATGGTTGTAACCCCCTTTCCTGCCTCTATTCAAATACTAATAAACGCAAAATAGAAAACAGAGCTGTCACCAAAGAGTGTGTAACCACATAGCTTCCAGTCAAACAGGACAGCAGCCTACCAGTCTCTAAAGCTGCCAAAATAAATGAGATGTAGCATCCTGTTTTTTTGAAGATGTTAGTTGATATAAGCATATAATAACAAATTATTAAAATCTTCCCAAGCATGGGTAACTTGCTTCTATTTTAGCATAACATAAAGGATAGCACAAATCCCAAGGAATCATCCCAACTAGGATTTCCAGAATAAAACTAAGTCACAACTCCGGCAGAGGGCTTTATAATGATGTATGATTTGCATACATCATCTGGCCTACACTCGGCCAAAAAGCCCATCCATGTAGGTGAGCCTTCAGAACCTTTATTCTACGCTCCTTCAGATTCTGGTATCTCTGCTGGAGCTGTGAGTCCTGAAGGTTTCTGTGAAATAACAAAAGCTGAAATTCTGCAGGGTATTTACCTTGGTGCAGAGGACACCACTCTGCATCACCGTATGTGTTCTGTGAAGGAGTTTTCTTGAAATAAAAGGAGTATAATGGAAATAAGTCTGCTTTGCTGCACTCCATCCCAGTGTCTAATGCTAGCAAAGGCCAATAGCATTAAAACAGTTATTATGGAAATAATCTGGTGTTGATATTTAAGAGGTTCTTACCCTTCAGAGCTACTGTCCTAGCGAAAGGATGAGCTTGGGCTTCTCCAGGTTTCTGTACATCAGCCGCAACTCTTACTTGTGGTATAGTCCCTGTGATCCAATGAAAGCGTACAGTGCAGAGTGCTGTTGTATTGCAGCTCACTGTTGTAAGTTACTACTGTCACAGCATATGTGATCATTTGATTGCATTTCACACACGCCTGGATGGAGGAGGTGATTTCAAAAGAGATTTTGTTCACTTATGGGGTAAAGCCAGCACAAAATCACCCACAGAACTGAGCTGTGCAACCAGCCGTGCAGCCATCTCCCAGGCTATTGCCAATGTTAGGTAGAGGTCTGTCCCGTAAGTAGATCAACATTAAAGCAAGCAAACATGCATACCATATTCAACACATCTGCTACATCATGTTGGTTTTTGGAAGGCCGCAAAAGATATATTAAATTCCTCCTGCTGGAGAGGCACCCCGAGACAACCCAAAGAATGCATCAAGATAATGGCTAGTAAACAGGAGAGATACTGGAGGCAAATAGACCTCAGCTGAAGCACCGGCAGATAAACTGGTATGAAGAACAAAAAATTTTAATCAGTTATTCCACCCATCAGCTGACTTTGAGATCCATAATTTGCTAGTGGCGGTAGGAGGACAGCAGCAGCAACAGCAAAAACTTAAGCTTTACAAGCACTGCTACCAACTCCTGAAGCTTGCCAAGACACAAGTAACCCTTCAGCAGCAAGACACTGAAAGTTAGTCAGAGATTACTTTTTCAGCAGGCCAGGGCCAACTTGTGATCAGCTGCTAAAATTCTAAGTTCTCTTTTCTTGCTGTCAGCTCTTACTTTAAATGTCCTTTTCTTTCCCCTACCTTATTTCTTTGCTCTTTAGTAACTATAGCTTAGCAGAGTGAAATCTAATATTGAACAACGCCACAGGGAGCCTAATACCAAGGAAGAAGCAAAACCAGAAAAGCCTTATTATGGTGATAGAAGTTTGCTAGGTGTTGAGTTGGCTGATAAATTTATGCCTCACTTAAGCATCAAGTTTATAAGCAGGCTAGAAACTACTTTTGCTCTCTCTGTAGTTGTTTCTCTCATTGCCTGCATTTCTGCTTGCTTCTGTCCAAAGAAGGCAGGCCTGGACGTCCAACACTAAAACACCAAGCACCAAAACAGCTCATTCAACTAACTTGCTCTTTTTCCTCCAAAAGTACTCTATCATTCTTAATTACATCTAAAAAGCTGTAACTCCTGGAAAACAAACAAACCAACCAACCAACAAAACCAAAAGAAACCCCTTTGAAACCTTTATGTTTGTTTGCAAAAGAGTTCACAAACTGAGGCTTCTGTATGCAAAATTGCAAATACTGCTTAACCATTGAGCATCTTCCTGGCCCAACCTCCAGGCGCGTTTGCTACCGAGCGCCTTTGCCTTCCGCACCCTCTGCCCAATGAACGCCACACACAAAATCATCTCTCCTGCCCCTGCTGGTATCCTCTGCCACAGGCTGTGGCATCAGGAAACAAGACTTTGAAATGCTAGTGGAAAGCATTGTACAAGTCAGGGAGAATTAAGGTCTTGTTTGCAATATTTTTTGCCCTGAGCCTTCCTTTTGAAGAAGGAGGAATTTCATTATTAATGTTTTGAATTTGAGTTCACCATGAAGTAACATTTAAAATGTACACTTAAAAGCCTCAGAAAAAATGTGAATTAGGCACTAAAGTTTGATACAATCCTGTAGCAAATACTTTGAGTGTTTTTTGGTTGTTACGGAGCAGATTAATTTTTTTTCAGATTAGCTAGCATCAGTAAATTAGATCACTGAGTTTTTCAAGTCTTAAATTTTAAGTCTTAAACATTTTTTGAGTCTTTAACTTCTCTTTTTCTTGAATTCATCTTGGTCTTGGAGAACCCACAGATTCTTGATACCATCAGGCTCTCTGAAAAAGTCTTTACTCTCCATTGTAAATAAACTTATCTTAATTGCAAGAGGGGTTTTTTACATGCAGCAAAAATCTAATATGGCTACTGCCTATTTCATTAAATAGTTGTAGAAAATTGGAAGAGCAGGTATATTTTTTTTTTCCCAAAATATTTGACCTTAAGTATGTTTATGTATAGGAGGAAAATTGTATTTTGTAATTATGAAAGCTAACTATAGTTCAGCTATGTAGTGTTGTGTCTAAATCTGTACTGTTAGTTTTCAATAAATATTTGATATGTGCTCATAAAACCAGTTGATGATTTTCATATAACTTTCTTGTACAAATCAAGGCACTGAAATTTAAGAAGTTCTCGTTGCTGGGGTGGAGCTATGGTGGAATTACAGCACTCATTGCAGCTGCAAAGTATCCAACTCTTATCCACAAGCTGGTTGTCTGGGGAGCAAATGCCACCGTTACTCAAGAGGATGTGAGAATTTATAATGGTATGTACAAACTGAATATTGTATCCTAAAAGAATTATTTTAATTTCTTCTTGCACCTAAGAATCTTAGTCATGTAACAGCTAAGCAGAGACGGAGTTGAGGACCCAACAAACCTAAAGGAACAGGACACAAGATTCACCAAGTCACCAAGTATAGGGATAGATTAAAGTTATAGTGAGAAACTCCCTAACAATTACTCTCGGGGTAACATTATAGAATTTTTAACAAGTCCTTATCAACTTACACTGCTGAAAAGCAGAAGTTATAATAGCTTATCAGTAGTTTTCAGAAAGTCAAATCTTTGTTGCTGTAACAAATTCCTGAAAATAAGTTCCAAACAATACTAGTGACCCCAGGCTGGATTTCTTTTCTCACGTCTTGCACAACCTTTAAACAAGGTCCACAGAAAATCACTGGGCTAGCACATAACAGCTTTTGCCTCTAGGGCCTATATAATACATAGACAGTAAGAAAACAAGCTCAAAACTTGCCATTTGAGTTCAGGAGGCAAATGAATCATTCAAATAAGTGTCCCGGGATGCCTTTCTAATTTGCATTCCTTTAATGTTCATTACTGTGGTTACAAAACCTTTGCAAAGTAAAGAAACATGGGATTTTTGATCCTTGTTCCACTCATGTAATAGAATCTGGTCATTTGCCACTCTAAAGGAAAACAGCAAAAACAGCTAGTGACCTCAGAAAGGGACTGTATTTCCTTTCGAATTAGAAATTAAACAAGTTAACCGTGCAGGCTCTCAACAAATGTAACCCAGTAGTTTCATTTCAGTGACTGGAGTTTGATTTATACCAGCTGTGATATTTGACTGGTTTCAGCTAAATTACAAGTGTATGTATGCACATGTGCACTTACCTCACCTATATTAAAGCTTTCATTGGTGGTAGTAGTTGAATATTTTTTAATTCAGTAAGCAAAATGCTTTTTATCTCTGTAAAAGTGCTGCTCTATTTCTTTACACGCTTTTATATTTATGAATTTTTTATGATATAGTTATGTAATGCATGCCAGTTAATATCAGCCAACAGGCTAAAATGTAAATTAAAAAATTGAAAAAAAAGAGGAGTCTTACTTTACCCAGAGCTCCCACAGCAGTGCTGACTTTTAACCTCTTCGTGGACTGGTGCTTTCAACACCTCTCTCCGGCCGATGGAGCACTGAGAGCAGCCGCGTGAGCCTTCCACAACTGGCCCAGCAGCGCATCTCGGCTGCAGCGGAGGGTTTGGTGGGAGAGAAAGGCGTTTATTTGGTATCTATGTCCTTTCAGCATCGGTTTCCCCCCGCCCGTCCGCCCGTCCGTTTTAAACTATGGCCAGCTGCAAGGGTAGAACACTAGACTGCATGAGGGAAACAGCTGTTCAGGAACAGCTAGCCTGGGGTGAGCAAACTCATTTCCAATCAGATGCCGTTCTAAAACACTTTCAATCACTGCTGCCTTGCTCATGTGGCTGGACAGGTTCTGTTTGTTAATTAACACCTCATTCCTTTCTTCCCTTAATTCCCATTTGAAGCCAGCCAAAAGCTTTTGCTAGTAGCATGTATTGCTGTTTACTTTTCAGGTCTCTTTCAAGTTCTCATGATACCAACATTGTTTTGGGCTTTGTCAATACAAAGCTGTACAGCTGAAATACAGTTTAGTGAAAGTCACCCTTGTGGATATCTGGTTTGTGAGCAGTACTGAAAATTTTAGGGGGGGAGGGGAAGGTACATCTGATAATAAGTAGAATGTGAGATTATTTGTACAGCTTTAGCCAGCCTGCCATGAGTCACAGGACTCCACTAAGTAGAGTTGCTTGCTTTTCTGTAAGACTATGGCAAACGTACCATGATGTCAGCCTGCTGGAATGCCTTAGTAAGAGCTTCCTTCCTCCGAACACTGGTAGGAGTCATGGAAGAACCTCCATCCATGAGCCAAAGCAAAAAGCTGAAGGATATAAAATGAATTGCCAGCTCTGGCACACTGCTGTGAAACAGTCCCCTTTTTATACACAAGGTACCTCCCTGAGCTCCTCGCATGCAAGCCCTCCAAAAAGAAACATGAGAAGTTTTAGGACTGAGTCCCTTGATTATTTTTTTCTGTTGTTCCTTGTGACCATAATAACAAGACAGTCGTCTGGAACTCAGAAAGACCCCAGCAGAGATCATAAGCCTGCCTTTTTTTATACCCTTTCCATACTATGAATGACTTGAAACCCTTCAGTGCAGTTTCAAGTTTGAAATACGCATTTGCGATCTGGTTTGAAAACTTACTCATATTAGGTGTTGACAATAGTGGGTTGTATCTTGTTGCTGGAAAGGATTTAACATATTTCAATGTTATTTTATGTAGGCATCCGAGATGTTTCAAAATGGAGTGAAAAAGTCAAGAAACCACTGGAAGAGATGTATGGACATCAATACTTTGCAAAAACCTGTGAGGCTTGGGTAGATGGAATATCTCGCTTTGCTGAAAAGTCAGGTGGTAAGGCTTTTACAGTGTTAAACTGAAGCAATTGTAGTAGCAGGCAGTTCTGGATAAAAAAAAAAAAAAATCTAACAGTACTCCTAGCAGCCAGTAAAGGAAGGACTCTGCATATGGCATTAAAAGCTGGGTCTGACTCACAGACTCATGAATAAAGCCATTACTTTGTAGCTGGTTCACATAACCAGTAAGGTACAGGAGGAAAACACATTTATGGGAAACATTAGCTGATGACTCTCTCCTGTTGTTCCACCACAAAACTACGTTATTAAATCATTGCTTTTGTGCAGACTGAACAGGAGGGTTTCTGCTCAAGCGTTTTTCTCCTCTCTTAGTGTGGAAGGATTACCTCTTGGTGACATCGTTAAGATATCCCAAAAGTGAGGCGTGTTCATTCCAGTTTCTGTAAACAGGAGCTGAAGCACTATTTCAAACCTAGTAGCATATGAGTTAAAAAGGAAGTAAGTTCAGGAGAACTCAGAATTAACAAAACACATTTAAAAAACACTATTGACATAGCTTAAAAGTTTTAAAATCCAACAAGAATAGTTAAACAAGACAATATAATTATTAAATGTTTATCTCTGAAGATTTCTTCAGTTACTCCACGTAGACTTCTGCAGCCAAGGACACCATGAATAGTAACCTGCAGTTCTGTGATAATTCAGAGGAAAATTACTTTTAATTTGCCTAAAACAGATATACATAATACAGAAAACAAGGAGTCTGTTATTCTCTTATACACATTTTCCTGTACCACTCAATGAAAGACAGGTGATACGACAAGGAAAACATTCCTTCATTTTGTATTTGTTCCATAAATTTTTGCATAGGATCAGCAACATGGTACTAGAATTTCTCCCAGTAAAGTGATGTAACAAATTATGTTCTGATTTTATTTTACCCTTTCTAGAACGCATCTCCTTAAAACTAGTTTATTCTTAAGTCCAAAACCCAGGCCAGGAAACTCTGGCTATGACATCCTTTTGCTGCCTGCTTACGCCTCAAACACTATGAGATGGCATGACTGTAAAAAAGAAGCCATCTGGAGACATGTAACAGAGAGATGAATTACCTAGATGGTGTAACTGGGTCAGATATTGGGAGAAGCCAAACGTTTGCTAAAAAAAGACAAGCAACCAGCAGACTGCAGGTTTTTTCCAGGTGTAGCTTGGGGGGGGGGGGGGGGGCGACTGACACTAAAAGCGGGTCTCCTTGGAATTAAGGTTAAGACACACTGCACAGAAGGTGCGGATAGGGCAAATACAAGAAAAGGGGTTAATAAAACCCATCAGAGATAAAAGGACAGCAAAGCCTTTGTTGGTCAAAAACTCAACCAAGCTCTTTTTAAGAAATAGACTATTTTCCCTAAATTGGACAGCTTTTAGTGTGAAATGCCATAAGAAATAAACTTCCAGAAGGTGCCAACACTTATTGAAACCAAGTTGCATAGAGCTGCAAAATTCAAGATTCTTCTTGCTGTTCTGTGTTTTTGGAGTAAATATAATCTAGTGATTATAGTACAAAACCATTTTAGGATTGGAAACTAGGAAATAATAGTTTGACTGCCAACTATGCCCTTAGGTAAATAACCTAAATTTACTTGTTACATGTTCTGAAAAACAGTCAACATTTATGCACGTGTTTGAGGACTAGGAGTGAAATGTTCTAAATGAAAATATTTAACCAGTAGAACTGCAAACTAAGACTATATAAATAACCAAACAATTGGAAAAACTCTGTGAAAGAGCATATGACTTTGGAGCTAAGGAAAATGTGCATGTATGAGCATTAACTTTACAGCTGTCAGTGGCTGCAAGGAGACAAGTACAAACAGGGCAAAGTTAGCTCAAAGATAAATGGAACGTAAAACTCAAGTATGTTTTGCCCAAAGGTTCTCTTGCGAGAGCACGGGAAGTTAGGCAAAGATTTTGGAAACTGGGTTACTAAGGGATGAGGAAAAAACATGGCGGGGGGGGATTTTCCTTTAAGGAAAAGCATTAAAATTACTTCTAGTGAGATTAAAGACTAGTAAGCATAAAATTATTCTTGAGCTTCTGTAAGATGAAAGGGTGGGATGGGGAGAATAATCTTTGCAGAGTCCTAGTACAATTTGTATTAAATGGTTATTCACTGTAGACAGCAAATGGTCAGGAAGGTGGAACAGGCATGAGGACAACCAAAGTTAACTTACTGATAGAAGTAGCAAATC
>Ga0181612_128713_pt1 | contig 10808 bp, 11 predicted proteins | sample HoacroProtozoa21_FD_119630 | JGI IMG/M metagenome (GOLD analysis project Ga0181612, IMG submission 119630) | Hoatzin crop microbial communities from Cojedes, Venezuel. Combined Assembly of Gp0051906, Gp0051904, Gp0051908 | reverse complement strand
GGGACATCTTCCACCAGCCCAGGGTGCTCAGAGCTCCATCCAACCTGGCCTTGGACACTGCCAGGGAGGGGGCAGCCACAGCTTCTCTGGGCAGCCTGGGCCAGGGCCTCACCACCTCATGGGGAAGAATTTCCTCCTAATATCTCATCTAAATCTGCCCTCTTTTATCTTACAGCTATTCCCCCTTGTCCTATCCCTACACACCCTTGTGAACAGTGCCTCTCCTTCCTCCTGTCGGCCCCTCCAGGCACTGGCAGGCTGCTATAAATGTAAATTTGATACCTGTCTTTGCAACTCTGACCACAAGCCTCAGAAGCAGGATGCCTGCTCCGTCTCTTTAAGGATGGCTTTAGTTCGCTTGCAGTGCTGATTCTGTTATGTTCTCCCCCTTTTCAGGCTTTGATGACAGCAGGAAAGGAACCGTTTCCTACTATTTATGTGGATTCACAAAAAGAAAATGAGGTGCTGTAGCATTAGAACTTCCTAGTAGAAATTATTTTTATGCTTCTTTGTGTGAAGGGATACAAATGTCATCTTTTATCTTCTGCTCTCTCCTTGGACTGATTCAGAGATGGGCCATTATTTCAAAGTCACAGATGAAAAATGTCAAAAAGCTGTGGCACAGGGAGCAAATGAAGAATGAAGCTAAGGAGAAGAAGGAGGTGGGTTGCAGGTGTGCCAGGGTGGAGGAGCGTACCACATTTCATTTCCAAAAACGTGAAACAGTGTTGCTGTTGTTTCAGCCCCTCCAAAAGAGCTTCTGTTTGTTCTTCATCTGTGTCATTGTTTGACACGTACGCTATTCACAGCTTGCCTTTGCTTCGATTAGGGCAAGCACATGGCTGAAAATAGGGGGAGTTTTGAAAAATTGCAGTCTGTTGCCTTTAGACTTTCTGGAAAAAATGTGAAATGCATCTGTGCATGGTTTCTCATCCTGGTCTTGAATTAGGGCATGGTTAGGCCCCAGCAGGGCAATATCAAGGCTTTTATGACGTCTCTGTCTATAAGTATACGTTGTAGTCTAAAGTAAAGAGTGGGAACCTTGCAAAGCCTGCTTACAGCTATTTAATACATTTTTTTTAAAAAAACCAGGCCGAAGATCTCTTGAGAAGAGAGAAGAACCTGGAGGAAGCTAAGAAAGTTGTTATCAAGAACGATCCTAGTCTTCCAGAGCCAAAATGTGTGAGTAAGATCCAACGCGCTCGAGAAGTGGCCTGTGTTACGGCGTCTTGCCTGCACAGAGGCTGCGTCTGTCTCTGCTGTGTGGCTCTGGCAGCTGTTGAAGGCCACTGTCTTTTTGCTGTCCGTAAACGTAACTTTGTTTTTCGAGTTATCTGTGTCCTCTGGTGTATAGACTGTGGTCTTCCTCGTGCACTGGATGGGTATCTGAACCTTCTTAGTTCACGCATCGGACTTCTCTGTGTCTGTCTGCTGGCAGAGACCATCCTTCTGTTTGAGAAAGTTCGCTAGTTTTGCTTTGCTTGATTACTGTAGTGGTGGAGAGTGAAGAAACAGTGCTGATTAGAGGAAGTAATTTAAGTTAATGAGCCGTGTTCTTATTTGGCTGTTTGTAGAGTCCTCCTGGATTTGTTGCAGTCCTTAGCTTAGTCAGCAGATGTTACATACGCCACTCTGTGGCGGGTTTTTGGGTAGACCCTGTGCCGAAGGGGTTTCCGTGCGCGTGTGTAGGAGGTGGGTTTGTTTGGAGCCCTGCACTCTCACGGCTGCTCTTTGGGACAGGGGCCGCCGGGCCCAGCTGTGCTGGCATCGGTCTCTTCGGGAGCGGTGCACTGAGTCCCGAGCCGCCTGAGGCGTGACCCGTTCTGACAGTGCCTGCTGGGTGAATCGTTGTGACTGGAGCGGTGTCAGTACCTCAGCTGCGTGTCTGCGTGTGCCTGCGTCGCGTCAGGGTCCTCTGCTTCTGTGCCTGCTAACTGAGCTCCTCTATGGAATGTCTTTAGAGATTAGTCCAGAGTGCATTCGGAGTGCCGGAAAATGTGTCTGAGGCATGCTTTCCAAGTTTGCTGGTGACTTAGTGCACATTGGATTTCCAGTAGTTTCCAAGAACTCTGGTCTTAAGGTGTGGGCTGTTACATGTTCTCACTTCTTTGGTCAAATGCAAGGTGAGCTTCTTTAAAAACTGTTACAGTCCTTAGTTTCCACATTGCAGAGCAAGCCTGCTAAATAGATAGGACTCAATATGAAATCTGGAAATGCTGTCTGAGCATACTGCTTGTGATATAACTACTGAGTGAAATACTCTTTCCTTACTAACCAGCTGTTCTGTATTGACAGCTGTGCTTGTACCCTGGGTGGAACTTTGCTTCGGGTGCTGCTGGGAGGAGCCGTTTGGGGGAGGGGGATGTCATATCCACTTATATTCTAAGTAACTGTGTGGAAAACACCATCTAAATGGTAACTCATTTCTCTGTTTGATTGCTTTTATTCCCTGGTGTACAGGTAAAGATTGACGCTCTAGAGGCTTACAGAGGCCAGAGAGTGAAGATTTATGGCTGGATCCACAGATTACGGAGGCAAGGTAAACCAAAAGCATTCGGAGGTTATTGAACCTGTGCAGAGAGATGGAGCAAATTCAGCAGCCTTCAAACTTTGGGCACTTACAGTGAATCCGAGGGCACCTCTTCTGAAATTGTTAAACCGTTAGTTAGATGTCCTCTTTGGTTTTTCGCAGTGGTCACTACAACACTGAAAATTCTGCTGATGTGTGAGCATATAGATGTATCGTAGTTGGAATCTTGTGGGATTTTCAGTTTGGAGGACAGTCCTGCAGAATTTCTTCGAAAGACTTGTTTTGTCTTTCAAACTGTTCCTGCAGACTGAGGAGCCAACCAGCATCTGCTCGTAGTGAAATCGAAAGTGGGAATGTTAAAGCTACGTGAAGTAGCATTACTTCATGTAAAACAAGTCCAGCAAGTAATACTCGCTGTCAGAATGGCTGGTGTTGTAGGCAGCAAGGTGGCGTCGGTCGGAGCATGGAAGCGCGTGGCAGAGGTGGTTCTGACTCCACGAGTATTTGTTCAAATTACCGCTGCGGGACGTGACAAAGCGGTTGTGGATCTGGGTATCGTGAGCAGTTTCCAGCAAATGATTTTTGTAAGAAGATACTTTTGTGGGGAGGTGGGTGACCAGCATGACGTCACTCTGTCCATGTTAGGCGTACCCTGGGCCTGTGCATTCGGCATTTCTGCAGCCGGACCTGTAGTCCCTCGGAGGGGCATCGGAGGCCGTGGCGTGGCGGTGCAGTCCCAGCCCTGTTGGAGGCTGGAGCAGGCTTTGCTCCCGATGCCTGTACAGCTCTGTGAAAGGCTCCTGTGACTCTGCTTATGCTTCAGTGCTTACCTGGGGCAGCTTCGGTCTTTGAAATGGAAGAATGTGATCACAGTCCTTGGTTAATAATCTGCACGTCAGTGCTTAACAGGTCTAGGGAGTGAGTCTGCTTAAATGGATCGGTGACTAAAGCTGAGGCTGTCTGGGTTTTTTTCTTCTCTTTTTGCCTAGGAAAAAATTTGATGTTCATTGTTTTGAGAGATGGCACAGGTTTTCTTCAGTGTGTCCTTTCAGATGAACTGGTGAGTTGTGATGATTTAATTCTGTTCTGTCTTCAAATAAGCAAAGTGTTCATATCTCATCTGGTTTTCTTTTATATAGGCGGCTGGAAGTTCTCCTAAACCTACTGATTAATTGTGTTATTGTTAAATTGTGCCTCCTACCACTAGATGTTTTTTTTCAATGAGAACTGTTTAGAAGTGACTATGAGTTAATCTTGTCTGTGACACCAATAGATGATGTAGGAAAACTAAAAATAAACACATTACCTTAACTGTGCTTTTGTCTCTTTTTCTCTCCGTAGTGCCAGTGTTACAACGGGCTGGTTCTCTCCACGGAGAGCAGTGTTGCAGTGTATGGTACCCTGAACCTTGTTCCTGAAGGCAAGCAGGTACGGGAGTTAGTGTTCTGGGGTTCTCCTCCTCTGTAACGGTTTATGGTTTTCCTGATGGAAGGAGGAGCGGAGGTGAAAATAGTTATTTAGATTATTTCAGTGGGAATTTGGCGTAAAGAAAAGAGCACCCCTCCCAGAGCTGCTGCGGTCGCCCACGGTTCAGTGTGTGACAGGTGAACTAGGTGACTGTTCCGCCTTTGCCTGAAACACTTTTCCACTGGTATGTCCCGTAGATATTTCCTAGAATAGAACAGTGGAAAATTATGTTAAATAAATGACATAGCTTTATTTTCACTGTAAGAGGTTTAATCCGCTTTTATTTTGTGAGGCTAGGAATTTGGGATTAGCTCTCTTCTTTGACTAAGGTGGGTTTGTAGGCTCTTAGCCATGTCGTATCTGTCCTCCAGCACTTGGCAGCTGTGGGAACGGGGCAGTTTACCTTGCTTTGTAGAACTGGTTATAATGGTGGTCTCAGGTTAATGACTGGGTGGGTGTGATTTAGGTCTCAAAATATGCTGCTGCTTATGCCTTGTGCCTCTCATGCCAGTCTAGATCTGCACGCTGTTACTGTTTGGAAGATTGCCTGGATCTGGGGTTAGGGCTAAAGCCATGTTAAGCGGCTGTGCGTGAAGGGTGGCTGAGTTACAAAGCAGTCACTTTAAAAATACCACAGTTAGGGCTTTAGCATCTTTTGTATAAACTGGTTTAACATCTCTGCCACGATGCCAGATGGTGACATCCAAGGGGCAAAAAGTGGACTCCTGAAATTTCTGTTTCTCTTCAAATTGGTAGGCTCCAGGAGGCCACGAGCTGAACTGTGATTACTGGGACCTTATTGGTCTGGCTCCAGCAGGAGGAGCTGACAATCTTCTCAACGAGGATTCAGAGGTTGACGTGCAGCTTAACAACAGGCATATGATGATTCGAGGCGAGAATATGTCCAAAATCTTTAAGGTGCGCTCCGTGGTAGTACAGGCCTTCAGGGACCATTTCTTTGCCAACGGGTATTATGAAGTAAGTACATGTTTTCCCTTGTCAGCAAGTGACTGCTTTAATGTCCTGAGTTCAAGGCTGCCTTTTTTTCTTGCAAAAACTGTGTGGACTTTCTAATTGACCTGAAAGGGGCAAAAGAAAAGCTCATTCTTAGGAAACCATTATTGATCGCTTTCGTAGCCATAGATGTCATAGGTGTGTAGACGGGTCTGAGGTATGTTACAGCGTGATTGACAGCCAGCCTGCACACCTCTTTTTAACGTGCTGAAGGATACCAGGCTGAAGTAGTTGTGTGCATGCTTTGTAAATGGTGTTCTGGAAGAGTGTGCCCTACGTTGCTGCTCTTACGTGTTGTCATCTTTGTCCTTAGTTCTTCACTCAAGTGATGACAGTCCTGTTCTTTAACAGGTCACGCCACCAACTTTAGTCCAGACGCAAGTGGAGGGAGGCTCAACCCTATTCAAACTGGATTATTTTGGTGAAGAGGCGTACTTAACGCAATCGTCCCAGCTCTACCTGGAGACCTGCATTCCCGCGTTAGGAGATGTTTTCTGTATTGCTCAGTCCTACAGAGCTGAGCAGTCGAGGACCCGCAGACACCTGGCAGAGTATGGAGAGCGTGTACTGCTTTGCTATTTGTGTAGAAGTGAATTTATCAAGCAGAGGAGTAGCGGGCAGTTGGGTGACATAACGTCCAGTGAGCAGACAGCATAATGCTAATGCGGAAGGACTGAGCAAAAGTATATCTGGGGGGTGATACCTTGTCTTGGTGAATGTCCGGCTGGTCATAATACGTTGGCATTCAGTGAAGGACAATCTGGGCGAAACAGAGCTGATGCATTTTTAGGAAGCTTTGTCTTTTTAGAAAGTACAGTTCGTATTGTTTTCTGTATTTATTTTTTAAATGGCTTTATTTCCTTTACGGTGTAGAAGTGGGAGAAATGAAGAAGGGGACAAAAGTTTGTGGTTTGGGTTGTGGGGATTTTTTAAATGAGATTATTGTTGTAGCTAAGGGTTGGTCGCTTGTGTGCGGTTTTGTAATGGTGTGACTTTGTGTTTCAGGTACACTCACATTGAAGCTGAGTGTCCTTTTATAAGCTTTGAGGATTTGTTGGACCGTCTGGAGAGCTTGGTTTGTGATGTGGTAGACAGAGTCTTGAAATCACCTGCATCAAGCTTGCTGTATGACCTAAACCCGGTAAGCAGTGGTGTGGGACAGCCACAGATGGCCAAGAAAATACGATCTGTAGCCTTTCCTGATCAGCATGTTCGCCTGGGGAGGGCAGGGCATGGCAGTGAGCTCTGCTTGCTTACTGTTAGGCACAATGAGAAAAACACCAAATACCGTCAAAAGAATGAAAACGCTGCAAGGCTGGTGATGACTCTTCCAGAAGCAGGGGGCTGTGGGGGAAGAAGCTCCCTGCTGGCAAGTTCCAGGAGCCAGCAGTGTGCTGGGATTTATTGCAGTGTGTACTGTACCAGTGGAATAAAACCTCTATCCCAGAGCCCGTATTATTGATCAGCTGGTACTTACAGATTGAGCACAAGGGAGCAATGAAACAACTGGTGTTTTACTTTCTGCCCTGAAACGTGGAGCTCTGTAAAGCTGTTTTCGTTTGTTAGAGACCTCTTGTCTTCTGTTGCCTTTGCAAACAAGATGGCTTTAAGAGACGGCTAACTTCATCTCCATCACTAGCGTTTCTCAAAACTCAGTCATCCCTGTTATTTTGACCTGTTTTCCTGATACACAGTGGGAAGTTCAGTTTTGAATCTCGGCTCAGACACAGGAGGCAGGCGATGGCAGCAGCACAGCCCACCTCACAGGGGCAGTTCTGAAGCCGTTCTGTGTGCAGGGAAGCAAAAATGTTCTTTTGTGGCCTTGCGCATGGAACCGCTGCTGATGGCTCAGTTTGGAACACCGGTGTGTGCGGTGAATCCATGCGGGAAAGGAAACAGCTCTGAAAATACTTCCGCTCTTCTCTCTCCTGCCATCTTTTTCAGCATCTGTTCTGTGAGCTTTGCTGGGCTTGGGAGGTGGTTCAGTTTGGTTCTAGCTTTTCAGTACTGAGCTTGATGATTTTTTTTAAAGTAATATTTCGTTGCTGTATGAGCTGGAAAGAGTGATGTGTATGCTTCAAGTCTGGAAGTGGACTTGCTGGTCAACTAGAAAAGTATTCTTCCTTAAAAATGGTACTCTTGCAACTGTCTTTGTGTCTACTCTTATGTACAGGGCTTCGAGCCCCCTAAACGTCCTTTCCGACGAATGAACTATACTGAAGCCATTGAGTGGTTAAAGGAGCACGATGTGAAGAAGGAAGATGGCACTCACTATGAGTTTGGAGAAGTAAGTCTTTCCAAGGCGCTTTAGGAATTAAACCCAAACAAAATCCCACTGCCCTGCACGCAGGGTGTGTAGGTCCCTTGAAGAACAGTGTGTTTTGACCATGATGCTGTTGGGCTTACTGTTGCTGTGTGAATCTGTCGTGTTTGTTTGGAATTATACCAGTAAGGAGGGAAATTCTAGTCCCATTTAGGTTGAAGGGAGTTCTAAGATAAGCTTGTTTTAAAAATTTAGATACATTAGGATGAATGTGTGGATACGTGTACAGGTCTGAAACTGTTTGGGGTGTGATACATGTGGAACTCACGGTATTGGACTGGTTTTGGTTTTAAATTTTAATAAAGTCTTCCTCAACCTTAGGATATTCCTGAAGCTCCGGAGAGACTGATGACAGACACCATTAATGAGCCAATCTTGTTGTGCCGATTTCCTGCAGAGATAAAGTCGTTCTACATGCAGCGCTGTCATGATGATTCCCGGCTTACTGAGTCTGTGAGTTGGTGTTTCGTGTAGTGTTGCAGGCTTCGAAACAGAGTGGGGAATGTCAGTCTGAGTGAGCACAAAATGCAGAAGTGCTACAGGAAAACCTGTGAGAGTTTTGACCAGGTTTTGTTTTGTGTGTCTCTTGTTATGGCTCGTTGATCCCATAGAAATAAACAAAGCAACTCTGAAGTGCTGACAAAATGTCGGTAGATCATAGTGAGGATGCTCTTCGCAGGCCTCAGGTCTAAGTGCTGGTCTAGTGACGATACTGCTGTGACTTCTTGGAGGCCACATTGTCTGACCATGAGCTGTCTGGTGGCCGGGAAGAGTGCGGTGGCAGTTAGGAATGCTGCTGGGTTTCTGGCTTTGTGGTGTGCAGTTCGTTTGGTTTGGTTTTCTACAGTTCGGTGTGGCCAAGAGTATGAGAGATTAAGTTAGAGCACCTCGTCAGTTAGTTTATTTCATCTGCACGTTGGGTCTGCAAGGTATTCTCTGCCTTCCTGTCATGGACAATTAAAATTAGGTGGTAAAATGTGTTACAGAAAATACAGTTTTAAGTTGGAGCCATTTTTCCTCCCCCTCCTGCAGGCAGCTTAATTGTAACAGTTTTATCTCGTGTTGTGTGTTGTAGGTTGATGTGTTGATGCCTAATGTTGGTGAAATTGTCGGCGGCTCTATGCGTATCTGGGACAGCGAGGAGCTACTCGAAGGCTATAAGAGAGAGGGCATTGATCCCACGCCATACTACTGGTATACTGACCAGGTTTGTGAAACAGAGCAGATGTGCTGCTTGTCAGAGATCATATTTGATTTTTTTTTTTCTTAAACTGAGCTTAAGATGATGCAGTCTAAATTGGAAGCACATTTTTGGTGGCCCGAAGTAGACAGTTATTTATCCATTGGCAAAGCGCAACAGGTAACAGTTCCCGTTCTGCTAACGCTCCTGCCGTTTGCGGCAGTGCCACGCTGCCCTTAGGAGATCGCCTGCGTTAGGCTGGTCTGGGCGGGTGTGTTCCTCTCATCATGCCTTCTGCACTGCTTGTGAAGCCCCTGTTGTTCAGTGAACAGAGGGTGGTCTTCACAGACCTGAATGGCTGAGCTCTAGCCAGCATAAGGGGAGGAGAAAAGGAGGCGGTTGAAGAAGAATCCTTACGACTTCCTTTGTCACCTTCCTTTTTCCTCTTCTAGTCCTTACACTGCCCTGGGAAACTCAGGACAACTAAACACAAATCTCGTGCCTGGAAAGAGCGTAGTCTGTTGTCCTCATCATTCAGAAAATAGTCTTGGAAGGATTTGGTTTGGTTTTTATCTGGTGGTGTTACTGCAATTATAAATAACAAGAAAATGTGTAACATCTAGTCTCTGACTTTAATTTCACAGAGAAAATACGGTACGTGCCCTCATGGTGGATATGGCTTGGGGTTGGAACGGTTCCTAACCTGGATTCTGAACAGACACCATATCCGGGATGTCTGTCTCTACCCGCGCTTTGTCCAGCGCTGCAAACCATAGCCGTCCTGCGACAGACTGCTGGGGGAGGAACCGTGCGCTCTGCTGTACTGCGGCCTGTCCGAGAGCAAGGCTTGCTGCAACCTGTTGCTAATACAAATACTAATTTAGGATGTGAAAAGGAAAAGAAACAAACCCCTTTTTTAAAGGTAAATGCTACTGATTAACTGGAAGAAGCCTGAGAAAAAAATGCCTAGGTGCATTTATGCTCTCAAGTAAACATAAAACAAAGATCCCGATAAGCTGCCATTTAAAAACCAAGGTACACTTCTGCTTTTAATTTCTGTGACCTAAAAGAAAATACGCTGGGCATTTGATGTTGTGGGGGTTTTTTTTTCTAATTTGCTTTAATTTTAATCTGTTTTCTCTTGTGGTTTCGTGTTGGAGAAATCAGGAGTATGAAGAGACATCATCTAAATATCTCAACAGAGTATAAGAATGGGAATAATTCTATCATGCGCTACACTTCTTTTAGCTCCTACTGTTTTTAACAAGTTCTGTTTGAGCTTATTCAGTAGCAAGGTGTGTAGTGTTAGAGCACAAAACTCCACTGCGAGAGACAGTTTTGGTTTTTCCCCCCCGCATTATTTATTGGTTAGAAGTGCTGAGGCTGGTGGTGAGGTGCGCTGCGTGTGGGTCCCTGCACACCCAGCCTGTGGAGGAGGGCATGTGCTGGCAGAGCGCTCCATTGGCTCGTGGGCGCTGGCATGTCTGTGGTGCCTTCCAGATCGACGTTCTGCCGTCTCTTTCAAACCAGAAGTGGCTGGTTGAAGACCCAAAGAACCTGTAACTATGAAATACAATTGGATTTCAGCATGGTGTGCTGACTCGGTTGCTGCCCTCTCTGGGAGAATTGTAGTTCAGGCAGGGCTTTCCCACTTCATGCTGAGGTATGTTTTCGTAGTAGAGCAGTTCCATGCTTCCTAGCTGGCTCCATGTTCTCTTGTGCTACTGCATCTCAGCAGCTTCTCTGGTTGTAATCAAGTTATCGGATAGGTTTAATTAAATATTTAATGTCTTGCATCATCTGTGTGCTTTTTAGTCATAAATAAAGCAATTCCTTTGATTAAAAAGAAAATAAATTGGTAGGTGCATCGTTTGCTACCTGCACTGAGGCTTGATCCAGATTTGCCATTCACAGAATGCTGAGCTGTGTGATACCCATATTTTTGTAGTAAATGACTGGGTTTCTTCATCTTGCATGTTACATATATAAACTGGTCTAAATCAGCAACCAATAAATTATGGCAACGTAAGCTGGCGTGCAAGACAGTAGTTCTTGACCTGTAATGTCTGTTTCTTTCCTTCCACTTGGCTTTTATAGCTCGCTTGCTTCACACAGTCTGTCCTGGCATGGGCAATACCCATGTGGGCAAAAGCACAGGAAAAGGGAATTTTCAAGTGCAGTAAACGCATTCCGAAAAATGGAACTAGCTTTTTTCTTTTTAACTAAATCCCCATTCATTAACTTAAAGGTGTGGATTTTTATAATTTGGATAGACCACCTCAGCCAGCCAGCTG
>Ga0181612_123598_pt1 | contig 10808 bp, 8 predicted proteins | sample HoacroProtozoa21_FD_119630 | JGI IMG/M metagenome (GOLD analysis project Ga0181612, IMG submission 119630) | Hoatzin crop microbial communities from Cojedes, Venezuel. Combined Assembly of Gp0051906, Gp0051904, Gp0051908 | reverse complement strand
TCTCCTTCTCTGGAGATATTCAAGACCTGCCTGGACAAGGTCCTCTGCAGCCTGCTGTAGGTGACTCTGCTTCGGCAGGAGGGTTGGACTAGATAACCCACAGAGGTCTCTTCCAACCCCAAACATTCTGTGATTCTGTGATTCTATGACTGAGTTTACAATAAGTAGTCTAACAGGTAATCTGCATGAAAAAGTATAATGAACTATTAATGACCAGAATGCTACACATTGAACATAGCTGCTGAGCACTGCATTGCTTCAGCTGATTTAAGGCAAATTAATAGTATCAGAACAGTGTCGGTTGAGATAATTCAGTAAATTCAGTCATCTCATGATCATTAAAAATACTCGGCTGTGTGGTCTGATCATATCTAGTATTACATTTCCTCAGACCACACTTTAACTGAAAAAGTGTCAAGTTCACTTTACACCTCTCCTCATTTGGATGTAAAATAAACACAGAAATCTGGAATATTACAGAGTAGCACATTTATGGATTTGTGCAAGTTGATGTTCTCAAAATAGTTTCTTAACTCTGAATGACCAAAAATGTTTCTCGCCTGGACTTAAAATATGACAGATTGAAAGACAAGAAGCTAGTATCATTCGGAGACTTAAATAACCATCATTCATTGTGAATCAAATGTGTATTTAAGTCTCCAGCTGGATCACAATAGAAGTTGTTACTTGAAGTACACCTGAGTCAATCCAGCCTAGCAACTACTAACTCTACTCCATCTTTAGCACATTGATCATATCTTCTTTGAAAGGTACGAAAGAACCGTTGAGGCATCCAAAATATTCTGAAAACTTGAACAAACCAAACTGGGGACACTCTTGCTTTCTCAGAGCAGATAACCAAGCAGAAGGTTCCGAGCCAAAAATACTGTGCAGAAATACCTCCTGCTGGTATTCACATGTTTAGATAAAGCTCTCAAGCTAACCATCCTGGGACGCAGTTGTCCTGTTGTCAAAAGAAAATGCAGCCTTGAAAAGGGACCAATGAAGCAAAGAGGCAAGCAGAGTGGCAAGCTGCAGGCACATTTAAGAAAAATCAAGAGTCAAGATAATCTCTACTTTTTCCCCCACCCCACACTCACAGCTGAGTTTATTTTCAGCCAACCCATGTCCTCACATCCCAGCTGCTCCCCCTCCCCATCTCCCACTTCCACCCAAAAACATTATATTCAAAATGAGATACATTTTACAAGTTGGGGTTGTCTAAGACACATTTTGAGTTCTCGGACCTTGGGCACCAGACCTTGGTAATCATAGTAATTCTGAGCAGACCATGCTGTCACTATGGCTCCCTGTCACAAGCAAAAAAGATGAAAGTGAAGAAGATCTGCATCTGCTCCTTAATGCCCTGGTGAAGTGGTAGATAACACTTCACATTCTATTACAGAAACAAACCAAGAATATCCTCATCTCACCTTCAGTACAGCTCATACCACACAACGCTGAAGAAAATCAAGATGCTGCCCATCAACAGTCTCTTCTTCATAACAGAGACCGGGCCATCTTCAAAAAGCAGACCAAGCACTCAGACTGTCCCCATCGCCAGGGAGGTCCCCGATGCCTGGGGCTGCCCTGGTGTCCCCCATCCTGCCCTGCTCTCTCCTGTCCCAGGGAGTCCCTGCTGCTTCTGGCACCCTGCTTCCCGTCCTTTCTTCAAACTGCGTGGTCCCCAAATAGGAAAGTCAGAAGATTTTATGAGACAAAAGAAGTTCCCATACCAGGTGTGCTCTTCCAGAGCATGAATGGTGCTACAAATGGTTGCTTTTTGCTATTGACCAAACCCACATTTTCTTTCTATCTTATTGCATACCTAGAATGAAAAAATTAAGCCTGAACACTTAAGGTCTGACTAAGCTACAAGCAACTGAAAACTGATGGTCTTAATCATAAGCAGCATTTCCAACTCTGTTCAGAATAAATAATATGCTTGTGGTTATGCAAGAAACCCCACGATGAACTGGAGAAACCAACTTCTCTAACTCCTGTGCTCTACCAGAGACACTTATAACTCAATTTGTGATTATTGAAAACTATGAAAAATAGCAAGTGCCCGACACATAAGACCACGCACTCCTTCAACTGCATTTGTTGAAGCTTTCATCACACAATGGGTTTAATAACTCATTCTACGGAAGGGTTTTTCTTTCATGTTTTAAAATGCAGCGATTTGAAAAGATGCCTATGCAAGCAGAGAGGACAGGCCAATTTTACGTTATGAAATAAGGACTCATTATTATTTGGCACAGGCACATTTTACTTTATGAAATAAGCAGCCAACTATTATCTGGTACATGCAAATCTATGCCTCCGGTCATTGTTGGAACAAAGATCACAGGAAAAATTCCTAGTTAAATACAATCTGTTTCACTGATTTCAAAATAGCGTTACAGACCAAAAATTATTATAGCTGGTTTGGGATAGCAAACGGATGACTAGTGACAGCACAGAGAGCCTTTAATGTCAGGTTGTTTGTGTAACTCTGGCCCCAGCCTTACTTAGGAGGCGCTTATCTGGTTTTGACAGAAATGTCTGCTGACTCCTCTCCAGCCACCTTCCCCCCTAGCTGGAAAGTCTGCGGCTTTTCCAAGTTACGCCAGCCCCTCGCCTGAAGCCCGAGGAACGTCAGGAAGCCAGAAAATGCCATTGGTGCGGCCAGCAGCGCTGCTGCCTCGATGCCCCAGCCGCCAGCTGCTGAGCACAGCACCACACACGCGTCCTCCGACCACTACGTCGCGATGCGCTGTGCCAGCAGGATGAAGCAGAAGAAGCTCAAGGGAAGGGACGAGGTTGGAGGTAGGTGTGGGAAAAGGAGATGGCTCTCTTGAAAGTAACACCCCTAGAGAAGTTCTCACCTATGGAACCCCTACAGAAAGGGTTAATAAGAGCTCGATCACCAAAGGAGCTTAGAAGCATTTTACACAAGCTCCATCGTCTCACCTACTGAGCGATCTCCTACTTTTCAGCTATGATTGTGTTACAGTCAAAAGACTGAGACAAGGCTTCAGGCAACAGGTGGTTAAAAAGGAACAAAAATCAAACAGAAAAACTGAACAAGTGCACGGTGAAAGAGCTATCTAAAACACTGTTGTTGACAAACAACTGGGAAGACTTTGCAATTTATGCAATCAATGGACCTCTGCTGATGCTGCCAGCTGAACACTTACCTTAATGGAGCTCAGCAATTGATAGAAGTTGCCTTTAAGTCCTTCCCAAACAACAACTCCCCCAAATCTAAGACAAAGCACGCCTGAATGAAAAATATCTCAAGAATTTCTGACAAGAGGCATTCTCAGAGAAGCTACTGAGAAACTCCCTGTTAGCATGGAAACAGTAACACTCAGCCAGACACAGCAGGGTGCTGACAGGCAGACTGCTTGGGGAGCAAGAGAGAAAGGGGGGAGCGGAAGCAATCTCTTGTCATTTTCCAAACTTAAAAAAAAGGCAGCAAAACTCAGACCTGCAAAATCTCAGTCATTTCAAAATGCGATGGAGAAACACATTGTGCAGGACAGCAGGCTTTAAATTAACATATTCACAGTACGAAATTGTCTTTGCTCAGCGGCCCTTCGAACGCAGCACAGAAGATAGCCAACACACCCGGTGTGGTCGGCATTCAGAAACCAGGCAATCATGCAAGTATGGGTACCTAGCCAGTAGAGCTATTTCATAATGTCTTTAAATCAGAGTAACGGCACCAATAAAAAAATCCATAACTGCACAGATAATTATTGCTGGCTGCAGCTGACTGTGACAAGCAGGTTGTGAGACAATAGTTCCCTTTTAATTGAACAGTCAGAGCAACAAGGCTGAAATATTCTTAGATTTAAGAAGTATCAGCAATCAAACACCACCTGGTGTTCTCACATTGTATTCACATGTGTGCTATGCAAGGACAATGGCTGTCACTTTGAATTACTAGGTTTGAACATCTTCATACACAAAGTACTGAACACAGAAAAGTGGTGTCACATCCCTGGTTTTCAGAAACCACCAGGCTGATTTTTCAGAAGTATTTACTCCAAACTCTGCAGGCTTCTTCACGATTCCCCACTTGTTGCACCTACAAATACAAACATCAATTCTGCCTTCTCTATGCACATACAAAAATTACTGAAGTCGCCAGATCAATGTCAGTCACATAAAAACCGGGCCACACATTTCAAAGATATTTGAATAAATTAAGTACTTAACATTTCCTCATTACAAGAGACTTGGCTACAAGGATGCAGGCTGCCTCACTTTCTAGAAGTTAAATTCAGTGGCTTACTGTATGCAGAGGTCCTCACAACCACAGACACAGACCGTGACTCCAGAAGCTCACATTCTGCAGAACCCAAATCCAAATAACATCCTTTCGCCTCCTGTGCACACGTCTCCATTTTTCCTTCCAGCGGAAAACTGAATTTGTCCAACTGTCCTTCAGTTTGTGTAGAACAGAGAATAAAGGCTAAGATCTGTTTTTTGTTTGAAGACACTTAAAGTGGTCAGCAGAGAGCCAGAAGAGTATCCCCCAGCAAGCAACATCATCTCTCCGCATTCACAACTGGACTTATTTTGCTTTTTTTAGAGGAAGAGAGAAATGTCAGACAAGCAACATGGTAAGTCCTACTTCCTATCGGTTAAGCACATCTTAACATCTGCTCCCTTCAAGGCATTTAAGTACAAACAACCACCCTGCTGTTGCTCGGTACTCACCTGGTGACTTCTGCAGCAGAGCCGGAGCAGCCCCCATCCTTTGCTTCCCAACAGGGAGTACACAGAGCTGTAAGTATGGCCTGCCCTCTCTACTGAAAGCATGAGCCTGCATCCCTTCTGCCCCAACATGACCTAGCTACTTCTAGAGATCAGCAGTGTCTACTCCTCTAACTGAGGAGCTGCAGTGCCATCACACTAAGACCAGGGCCTACATCTTCAGTTTGTAAGTGTGAGAGACTGCCATCCACTGATGGCGTCAATGGACATGCCTTCTCCTCTGCAGCTCCTGGGAGACCTTTGTTGGCTCCACATTTCACACCTTTGATCTGTTCCCATAAAAAGTCGATCCCCTTGGCAGCAGAAGAAGCCCTTTGGTATGCGATGAAGTTCAAAATTCAAATCGTGTAGCTTGATGCTGTCTTCTATTTCTAATTACAGATTAAACAGAACAAAACCTTAACAACAACCGCAGGGTATGGGAAATGCAAGCTTCAATAATGTACAAAAGCAGTATCTGGTCAAGACACATGTTTTGAAGAAAGTATTTGACAGGAGAATTAATGTCCACAGCAAGCCTACCTCAGAAGGGGCAGGTTTGAGTTGAATTTCTAAGCACAGAAAAAATACCAGCAGAAGTATCTTCAGGTCTCTTCAGAGCATAACAAACTTTGCTGAATCAGCTGCACTCCTGCAAGGCACTGCAGTGTACTGACCAGGCATAAAGTTGCCAAACTTTATTAGAATTAAACTTCTTGAGATGCAGATCCTGCATCTTTTCAAAGGCTATCTAAATTTAAACCTCTCTAACCTGAAAATGAAGACATTGACAACAAAACAAGCCTTTGAAAGCTGGAATGTATACCACGAGCATACAGGGTACCTTAAAAATATTTTCTAAAAATTCTGTCAAACATTGTCCCAATGTCCCCTGACGCCAGCAACCACCAGTCTGCCGTACTCTGGACAAAGCAGAGAGGCAAGCTGGCAGGTTCCCCCTTCGCCCGAGCTGAGCGTCCACCACCAGCAGCCAGAAGGTGTCTGCCAGCAGCCCTGGGTATTGCCAGACGCGGGCGGCGCAGGACAGACCAAACAGGCTGACATGCAGCCAACATGCCCTTTTCCATGTTCTTTTCCACTGCAAAGGACCATGCGCTGTACACAAGGTCTATCTTTGACTGACTTATCTTTTGCAGGGGGTATTTTTTGGGCAAGGACTGGGGCTGGACATTTTTGGTAAATCAGGAATAGATTATAAAATGGAAAATCAGTATCCAAGCATTTCTCAGGTACTTCTACTTGCTATGCCAAAGCTTTAACACAAAAGGTGATGGCTTTTGTCCTTTGTGGCAAGGGGGAGAAAACCCAGCAAAAAGCGGTGATTTTAATAGCCTAATTCTGGTACAAACTGTCATACCTCAGAGCACCTGATACATGCAGACTTTCCACTGAAGAACAGGAGAGTAAGAATCAGCAACAGAAGCCGAAGATTGCTCTTTCCTCCTCACCTTTTCTATACATTGCTTTGTCTCTGGGAAAGCTGGGTCAGACTCCATCCAACAACAGGGCAGTGAGCTCAGCCCCAGCCCCTCTCAACTACCTATTCTTATTTTCTCTCTCCCTTCACCACTCCCAACCAAGAATGGAAAGTTACTACCTTCTGTAAACTGGTTTGGCCAGCTGACAAATACAGATGTGTCAGAAGGCAGACAGGAGTGGGAAGGGAGCGGAGGCAGGGAAAAAAAAACCACAAACCAAACATCTAGGGCCACAGGATACAGTTCAGGCAAAAAGCTATATCAAATATTTTACAATCGAAATGTTTCCATTCTTTAAAGTCACTAAAAATATTTTATCCTCCCATCCTAGAAACTCTGACAAGCAGCAGCGTAAGAAAGCAGACCAAGCTTGTATCTGACCTTTGGCTATTTAAGGTTGCAGAGCAAAAGGATCCTGTTAATGCTTGTAATTCTTTGCCTCTTTATTCTGTTAATGCTTTTTTTCTTTTCTGACTCCTTGGCAACGACTATGCTGGCTACTGTTCACAAAGGCCACGCAGTCCTGTCTCCAGTGCCCTGCACCTTTGCATTGACACTCCTTCTGCTTCTTTGAAAGGACCGAGCAAGGAGGGACAGAGAAGAAACTTCTCTGTGTTTAAAAGCAGTATGTAGTTCCTGTAAGTCCACCCTTTCAGTGTCTCTTCTTGTTGTTTTGAACCCAGATATTGGTTCCTCTTGTCTGCTAAGCTGCACCACTGTGGCTCTTCTGCATCGGCCACAATGCCTGCCTGGCTCCTGCCAGTGTGTTATGCCTACTGGAAATCCTCCCCACGCAGATCCCACCTTCACCTCAGCCATCCTTGACCAAGTGACCCTGGAGGCCTCCCAGAAGGGCATGAGAGGACGCAAGCAGAAGTAATACTGGGGACTCAGTCCAGACCTTAACAAGTGACCCAACGCGTGGCAGAATCTCTCTTTGTGCAGTGCCTGCACATGGAGGACACAAAGTGGGGTAGAGCCCTGCTCCTCCCAACAAGCTGTCCTTGCTTGAATGAGAAACAGCTCTGACACTGAATGAGCTCTCCCCCAATGCCGTACGTGTCAGAGGGGAGAATTTCAACAGGAGATGGGGGGGCTAGATTTGCAGATGGTCTCTGTCTTGTTCCTACTACCCTCCTCTTTCAATGATGCATTGCACTTTCTAGCCCCTGATTTTGGCCTAAGAAGAAGAAATGGTCCTGTCAAGATAGGGAAAATGTGAAAAGGGAAGGGAAGCTTATACAGCGCAAGAGTGAGAACTCTTACTTTAGTCTGATGTATTATCTCCATCTCTCCCTTCCACTCCTCATCCTTCCACCACTTAAGTCCTTCTTTCCCTTTCCCCGTCATTTGCTATATTTATTACACACCAAGTCTTCTCTCTTTCCTCTTCACTCCTAATCTGAATAGCTAAAAGCATTGGTAGTTCACATAGGAATTAAAAAGAGTTTTCAACAAGAGAAAGAGAACCCGATACAAGTTTCTGAAAGGCAATTCAAGTTAACACATCACATTTTGAACACTGGGAAAAGCCATCCTTTAAAGAAGAAGCACTGTTTGGTTCAGCTGCAGCAGAACAGGTGCTGTACCGAATACCTTCTATCCTTCTATGGTATGTTTTATCAATACTCACAATGCTGTGCATCATTTCTCACATATTTCTTTTTTCTACACATGATACTCACTCTTCCCAGTTCTTTATCTTCAAGCGCCAGCACCCCAGTGCTTTCTGTAAAGAGTTTTACTTTGACAACAGGCCGAGGGTGAGTAGTGGTGAAATCCCCTTGGGTTCCCCATCTGCAATAAACAAAAGAACAGAGTTTAACTGTGGCAGAGGACTGGCCTGAGTGTGACAGGATTGTAATCTTTTCACAAAACATTTATCAATGCACTCCTAGAACTTAATTTCCAAACTTATGAGGGGAGAGGGCATGGAATTACATTTTTGAGCATCCAAGATTAAATATCTACATGGGAATACTGGCTTTTCTCTGTGATAAGAGAAATCTGGGGGGTTTTTGTATGACTTTTGTCATCAAAAATCAGTAAGAAACTTTCTAATGGCAAACCCCAAAGTACTGGAATTATATCCTCCTAGGAGAAAACATAACCAAGAAAGAAAGCAAAGCAGGAGGAGGAAGAGGAAAAGGGGGAAAGGGAAGAAAAATCTCTTTTACATTAAATATATTATTAGGTTCGCTATCTTGTGCATACAAGCCAAATTAACTCATCAAAGTGTCATGTCTCAATTCTAAAAAAAAATCTTACACGTTTAACTTTAGGTGAAGGAACTGTGCAGAGACAGACTTGAACAGACAAAACCTCATGTTTCATGTCTCAGTTACAACTGAGAATAAGCATGCAGGAAAAATGTAAATGCAAAGGCAAAAGCTGGAAAAAATTGTTATTTATCAGAGTGATGGTAGCTCTGCAAGCTAATTACTGCCACAAGGCTTCACGCTTTTAGAGAAGCTAAATTACGCAGACAAACTTCTAGCTGCTAATCTCTTATCTCAGTTAAGACACTTGGTTTGTCAGCCTTTTCCCTTCACTGTGTGACAGTGCTACAGAAAAAGGACAGTTACATGAATTAGATTGCAACTGCATCTGACAAGCTATTCCACTTTGCTAAACAAATGCATGGTACTCATTGCACTGATGATACTGATGCTGATTACACTACTACGCACAAACAAAACGCAAAAAGTACACACAGCTCCAGTTTCTCTTCATTTTTTCCACTACTTGAGATATTACAATTAGCAGAAACTAAAGAAATAAAGAAAACAGGTGACCTTAGGAGTATGCTCTCTAAAAGGCTGTATTACACAAGCAAACATCTTAAAAGGGCCTCGTTTACAAAAAGCAATATTTTCATTCTACGTTCAAGAATATTTTACACGGACTCTCCATTGTCAGGAAATGAGCGTACAGTAGTAATCCTCTAGCAAAGGGGTCTCATAGGTAAAGGAAAATCCTTCAACTAAGGTGAGTTACAGACTCCAAGACAAAGTCTGGAAAGTAATACACAACCAAAACCAAAAAGTTTCACGAAAGCAGTGGTTCTGTACAAACTGGTCCTACAGGTGGCTGAACACACGCCAGACTACAGAAGTGAGGTCCACTGAAAATCAACCAAATCTTACATTGCATTCTGTCGTCTTTACTTTGTCTGGACTAGGCAGATGCTCACTCTTTCTGTCTGTGGCGGACACCGCCTTAGCCTCAGCTACAGTGGTAACTGAAACAGGGACTCTGACACTAAATTACTTTCCTGAGAGGGGAAAAAGCCTGTTTTGTGATCTGACGCTAGATGCTGCAGTCGCAGGACAAGACACTGCTTTGTCACAATACAGAAATGAGATCTCCAAGGCAAAAGCATCTTCATAGAAGATGAGACAGTCGTATCTTCAGTCTCCCCCCCCTAGACCCCACTACTCGGGAAGAATGCTGCCTTGCAGTCACAAACACAGCCTTAGCACGTTGTTAGCTGCACTCTCTCTCTCTTGGGCATCAGGATGTATTTTTCCTTGAGCTTCCAGAAACCTTGAACTGTGCACACCGCAGTGGATAGGACCACCCAAATAATCAAGAAAAACTCCTATTAAAATACCAAAACAAAAGCCTCTCTACAAACACCTAGTGCCGGCATTACCTCATAGTTATTTCCACTGTAAAATTCTGTCAATTCTCTTCATATTTTTGGCTATTTATTCTATAACTATGTATCTGTTCAAGGAACTGTTCGGTTCAATGGTGAAAAAACACCCTAAATCCAGGTCTGACAAACGTTCTGTCGTTTGTGAAGCACTGTGTGAATGTGGAATTTATGAAGCATTGCATATTACTAACTACTACTGCATATCTACAGACAGAGAGAGAAAAAATCTGAGCGAGCAAGCCGCTGAACCAGCAGTGCAAGTTACCCCACAGCGCTCTGACAAGAAGTCTTTAATTTGACAAGGAGGCTCCATTCAGCCAAATAAAAATAGAGTCAAATTCACACTTCTCTGATTCTGGATTTTTTACTGAGACTCACAAAGAGAGTATTACTTCATACTAATTGCTGCTGATTCTTCCCCACGAATAATTGGACAACTATCATTAAGCATTTCCTTTTCTCCTATGAGCACAGAAATACTCATCCATTTGCCAATGACTGACACCAGGATGCCATACTAGAAATCATGACCTCAGCGCCAACAGCTGCCTTATACAACCCAAAGGCATGTTTATTTTCTCTTTTGCACACCTTACACAACACCACAAACGTTTCAGCTTCTCCTCTTTATGAAACATTTTGAAAAAGGATGTTGAAATATTACGGCACAACTGACAAGTTTATTATGCAGTGTCACAGATTTAATAGGGTAATGATTATTACTTACATGCAACATCACCATCACTATTTTATTCAATATATATTTATGTAGATACTCTCCATTACATCAGTGGGATCTCGAAATCAAGTTTAAAACCACAAGGGGAAGAGTTTGGATGTTTGGACCATTTCATAATGTTTGTAATGCGGTCTAGGTTGCAGATTTTTTCGGGGGGGGG
>Ga0181612_119924_pt1 | contig 10808 bp, 10 predicted proteins | sample HoacroProtozoa21_FD_119630 | JGI IMG/M metagenome (GOLD analysis project Ga0181612, IMG submission 119630) | Hoatzin crop microbial communities from Cojedes, Venezuel. Combined Assembly of Gp0051906, Gp0051904, Gp0051908 | reverse complement strand
ATAAAGGGACTTGCCGATAAGTACGATATTCCGCTTTTTGTTAAGACGACTCCGAGCGATATAAGAGATGACTGGAACTTCGCATATAATCATGCGCAGACTGAGTGGGTTACTGTTGCCCATCAGGACGACATCTATATGGAGGATTATGCGAAGGAGCTGAAGCGTCGCGTTGAAGGCGATGAGAAAGCGATTGCTTTTGTTTCCGATTATCTTCCTTTAAAGGACGGACTCGCAAAAGGAAAGCGTGATAAGAATTCGAAGATAAGAAGGTTACTGAGAATTCCGCTTAAGAGCCGTGCCTTAAGCGGTACGAGGCACTTTAAGCGTTCGATTTTGAGATTTGGCAATTCGATTTGCTGTCCTGCGGTAACTTACAGAAAGTCTGTGTTGGGTGAATCTTTTTTTACTTCGGATTTAAAGTTTAATATCGATTGGGATACTTTTTTGAAGATTGCCGAGACTCCGGGAAGGTTTTTGTATGTTGATAAGCCTTTGCTGTTTTACAGAATTCACACTTCTGCAACGAGCATGGACTTTATCGAAAATAACACGCGCCAGATTGATGATCGTGCAATGTTTGGAAAATTCTGGCCGGAGTGGATGATTGGTATAATTATGCATTTTTACGTTAAAGCGTATGAAACTTACTATAAATGAGGTAGAAGAGTTATGTGGTTTGAAGAGGCAGTTTTTTATCAGATTTATCCGCTTGGATTTTGCGGTGCGCCGTTCGAAAATGACGGAGTTCTCGAGCACAGAATTCTCAAAACTTTGGACTGGATAGATCATATGAAGAAACTCGGCATAAATGCCGTTTATTTTTCGCCGGTATTTGAGTCCGATACACATGGATACAACACGAGAGATTACGGTTTGATTGACTTAAGACTCGGTACCAATGAGGACTTTAAAAAGGTTGTTGATGAGCTTCACAAGAACGGAATCAAAGTGGTGCTCGACGGTGTCTTTAATCATGTCGGCAGAGGCTTCTGGGCTTTTCGCGATGTGCAGGAGAAGAAGTGGGACTCGCCTTACAAGGACTGGTTTAATATTTCTTTTGACGGCAACTCCAACTACAATGACGGCTTCTGGTACGAGGGGTGGGAAGGAAACTATGATTTGGTTAAGCTCAACCTCAGAAATCCTGCGGTTGTGGACCATATAATCGATAAAGTTAACTACTGGATTGATTATTTTGATATCGACGGTTTGAGGCTCGATGTGGCTTATTGCCTCGACCACGAGTTCTTAAGAAGACTTCGTGAATTTACAGATTCCAAGAAGAATGAATTTTTCCTCCTGGGCGAGGTTCTTCACGGAGAGTACGGAAGAATGCTTTCCGAGATGCATCTTCATTCGCTGACAAATTATCAATGCTATAAGGGACTTTATTCCGCATTTAATTCTTCAAATATGTTCGAGATAATGCATTCTCTGTTAAGACTCTTCGGTCCCGAGGATTGGACTGTTGCAAGAGGCGCGCATCTGCTGTCATTCGCGGATAATCATGACGTAACGAGAATTGCATCGATTATAAACGATCCGAACAATCTGCCTCTGGTGTATACGATGGTGTTTACCATGCCCGGAATCCCCTGTGTTTACTATGGCTCCGAGTGGGGTGCGAAGGCTCGAAAAGAAGATGGAGACCCGGCACTTCGTGCATGCTTTGATAAACCCGAGTGGAATGATCTTACAAATCATATTGCCAAACTATCCGAAATAAAGAAAACTTCCAAGGCCTTAAATTACGGAGGCCTTAGAAGTGTTTTGTTAACCAATAAGCAGTGTATCTTTGAAAGATGTACGGGTGATGAGCGTGTTCTTGTTGCAATCAACATGGACAGCAATCCGTTCACCGCTCATTTTGACGCCGGATGCGGTCAGGCAAAAGAGCTTCTTTCAGGTACAATTCATGACTTCGGCGGAGGGTCTGTCTTGCAGCCGTATTCCTCCGAGATTTGGCTCATGGAGCGCTGATAAATCAGATACTCTCGAGATATTTCTTAACCGTCTCGGGTGAAGGTCCGCCCGGAAGTTTTCTGTCTTCTACGCAGGTCTTAAGCGATATCGCGTCGTAAACATCTTCTTCGAACGCCGGTGAAAAGCTCTTGAATGTTTCAAGAGGAAGCTTTTCCAAAGTCGTGTTATTTTCGATGCAGTAGAAAACAAGCTTACCGGAGATCGAATGTGTCTGACGGAAGGGGAGACCTTTCTTTACAAGGTAGTCTGCGAGATCGGTCGCATTAGTAAAGCCACCGAGTGCAGCTGCTTCCATATTATCCTTTCTGATGGTCATGGTCTTCATCATGCCGATGAAAGGCGGAAGGACGGCTTTGATAGTATCGACAACGTCGTAGAGTGCTTCCTGAACTTCCTGCATGTCTTTATTGTAAGTAAGCGGCAGGCCTTTCATGATAACAAGAAGAGAGATTAAATCACCGTAAACGCGACCGGTTTTGCCACGGGTAAGCTCGGCGACATCGGGATTTTTCTTCTGAGGCATCATTGATGAGCCTGTGGAGTATGCGTCGTCAAGCTCGTAGAATTTAAATTCCTGAGAAGAATAAAGAATAATTTCCTCACTCATCCTCGAGATGTGCATCATGAAGATAGATACGGCACTTGCAAATTCAATCGCGAAGTCTCTGTCGGCAACACCGTCAAGCGAGTTATTTGTGATGCCTGACATGTTAAGCTGATTTGCCACGTACTCACGGTCCAAAGGATACGTTGTACCCGCGAGAGCACCGGAGCCCAAAGGAGAAATGTCAGTACAGTCACGTGCAGCCTTGATGCGGCGCAGGTCACGCCTGAACATCTCGATGTAAGCGCTTAAGTAATGAGCATATGTTATGGGTTGAGCGCGCTGAAGGTGAGTGTATCCGGGCATGTAAGTATGAAGGTTATCGAGAGCCGTTTCCTTTAATGTGAAAATCAGTTCTTCAACAAGTTTTAAAATTTCGTCACACTCATCGACCATGTAAAGACGCTGATCGAGTGCGACCTGATCGTTTCTGGAGCGTCCTGTGTGAAGTCTTTTGCCGGCATCACCGATTCTGTTTGTGAGCTCCTCTTCGATAAACATATGAATATCTTCGGCATCACTGTCAAATGTGAGTCTGCCGGATTTGATGTCTTCAAGAATTGACTCGAGACCGGATTTAATATCTTCGGCGTCCCTTTGAGATATTATTCCCTGTTTTGCAAGCATGGACGAATGGGCGATAGAGCCCTTGATATCCTGCTCATACATTCTGCAGTCGAAAGGAAGTGACGAGTTATAGTCGTTAACGTCCTTGTCTGTTGCTTTGCTGAAGCGTCCTGCCCACATTTTCTGCGCCATTTTTAAGTAGCTCCTTTTGTTTTTTGTAAAAAAGGAGCCGTAAAAATATTCACGGCTCCAAGAAAAATTCAATTTAACGGAAATTACAGAAGTCCGTTCTTCTTCTTCATCTGAGCGTTGACCTTCATGGGAAGACCGAAGCAGTTGATGAATCCGCCGGCGTCAGCCTGGTTGTAAACATCCTCTTCCTCGAAAGTAGCAATCTCGGGATCGTAGAGGGAGTAAGGTGATTTTGTGCCTGCAGGTGTGCAGTTTCCCTTGTAAAGCTTCATCTTAACTTCACCTGTAACAACCTTCTGTGTCTCATCAACGAAAGCGGAGAGAGCCTCACGGAGAGGGTGGAACCACTGTCCGTAGTAAACGAGCTCGGCAAATCTCAAAGCTACAACATCCTTGTAGTGCAGTGTGTCTCTCTCAAGAGTCAAAAGCTCAAGCTCTCTGTGAGCGGCATACAGAAGCGTTCCGCCGGGAGTCTCATAAACGCCGCGGCTCTTCATGCCTACGAGGCGGTTCTCAACCATATCTGCGATACCGACGCCATTTTCGCCTGCGACTTTGTTGCAGTACTTCAAAAGCTCTGTGGCGGAATCGAACTTCTTGCCGTCAACTTCAACAGGGATACCCTTCTCGAACTTGATTGTTACGTAAGTCGGACGCACCTCAGGTGCCTTGGCGGGTGAGACCATGAGCTCAAGAATCTTGTCGAGATCGGGCTCGTTTGCCGGATCCTCGAGATCCATACCCTCGTGAGAGAGGTGCCAGAGATTTTCATCCTTGGAGTAGTTGTTCTCCTTGGTTACAGGTACCGGAATACCGCGTGCCTCAGCGTAATCAACTTCTTCGGATCTGGACTTGATGTCCCAGATTCTCCAGGGAGCAAGAATCTTCATCTCAGGAGCGAGAGCCTTGATTGTAAGCTCGAATCTAACCTGGTCGTTACCCTTACCGGTAGCACCGTGAACGATTGTAGTGCAGCCTTCCTTCTTGGCAATCTCAACCATTTTCTTGGCGATGACGGGTCTTGCGAAAGAGGTGCCTAAGAGGTACTTACCCTCGTAAACCGCATTGGCCTTGAGTGTAGGGTAGATGTAATCAGTGATGAATTCTTCGGAAATATCCTCGATATAGCACTTGGAAGCACCGCACTTCAGAGCTTTCTCTCTCAATGCATCATTATCAACACCGATTCCGACTTCACCGGCCATAGCGATGACTTCGCAGTCGTAGTTCTCAAGGAGCCAGGGGATGATAATCGAAGTATCAAGACCGCCCGAGTATGCAAGTAGAAATTTTTCTTTAGCCATAAGGCACCTCCGTTAATTAAAATTCATAAAAATGAATAAATATACATAAAATTGTATAAACCTGTATCATAATACTCTCGAAGCCCGGATACGTCAATAAATAATTTACGAAAAAACCCGGCATCAAAGCCGGGTCTTATAGATGGTGCGGATGGCGGGACTTGAACCCGCACGAGATTGCTCTCACTAGCACCTGAAGCTAGCGCGTCTGCCATTCCACCACATCCGCAAAACGCTTAAGAATTTTACTCTGAATTTTAATTAAAATCAACTCATAATGTTATAATTAAACGGTAGGAGGTCTTATGTCCGGTAAGCGCTTAAATTTAAGGTTTTTGTCATCTCTTTTGGCTGCATCATTGCTGTTTGCGGCATGCAGTCGTGAGGAAAGTGAATTTCCGGATTTGGAAATTGAGACCGACGCTTCATCTGTCGAATCCACGGATGAGACTTCCCCGGAAGATGATACTGATTCTATAAAAGAATTAACAGTAGCACTTCCTTTATCGGAAGACACCGTAAACAGACTTATGAAGCTGTATTATGCTAAGTGTAACGGTTTGTTTCCGGACGCTAAGACTGGAGCAGATATCAGTATCGAATATTTGGATGCCATTAATACAAGTTGGGTTGTGGATACTGTAACGACTACGTGGGAAGGCGCGAGCGTCGAATATATTGAAGACCTTGCCGAAGATGATATCAGTCCTGATATTTTCCTCTGCTCCGATATGCTTGCAGCTTACGGCGCAGGTCTTACAGTACCCTTTGATTCTTATCTCTATGATTCTTCCGATATTTATCTTTCTGATATTTATTACGGGGCGCTTGAATGCATGATTACAGACGGGCAGTATTTGGGACTTCCGTTTTACTCTACTGTCTTTGAACTGTGCGGAAGTTCTGAATTTGTGCCCGAGTCCGGAACGCCTGCTTTTAATATAACCGGCGAACAGTTTGTGGATTATCTTGGTGATATATCTGAGCAATATTCTGTAACACCTTTTTATGATGCCGTAAGTCTCAGAATTTTCTACGGAAACAATTCGCTTGTCGATACTTTAATTGAAGATGGGTTATCTGCGGATGAAGATGAGTTCGGTGCAGACCCGAGGATGAGCAGAAGTTGCGGAATGTGGCTTATAAGTTCTGGCGAGTACAGTATGTGGAGCAGCTATTATTCAGATTATATTTATTTCACAATGCTGCCGGATGTTCAGGTTCAGGCTGAGGTTTATCCCGTTTGTTTGTCGAGTTCGTCGCAAAATCCGGAGTTTGCCGCCGGATTTGCAAGTTTTTTGTGCTTTGATTCCGACTGCAGAATGCTTATGTACCGCCTGGAGCCTCAGCGCGGTTTCTTCCCGGTTATAGCGTCTTCGGGCGTCTGGGACGAACTAACGGCGGATTCCGAATTCGGATCCCAGGCAGTGCTTTACGAGCAGTTTATGAGCAGTGCGGAATATGCCGCTGCGGGTACCATATATGGGTAACATAAGGAAAGCAAGAATAAAAGATGCTTCCAAACTGATGCGGCTTATCGGCGCGTCTACTGTTTCTGAAGCGACCGGCATTATGCGTGAGCGGGATTTTTATGTAAATTCCGATTACTCGCTTGCGGCTTCCGGCATTAGTCTGAGCCCGTTTTCGCTTAAGGTAAGCTTCTTCGGCAATGTTACTGAAACTTTTATTAATGAGCTGCTTTACTTCCTGTTCTTCGAAAAGAATCTTTATAAAGTCTCGGTCGTTGTACCCGTGAACAACAGAAAGCTTGAAGATAAGCTTATATCGTGCGGGTTTGATCAGGAAGCGGTTTTGCACGGTGAGATTTATGATGACGGATTTTTTGTTGATGCGGGTCTTTTTTATATAACTATGCCTGCGTTTCAAGGATATAGTGTCGGTTTTGTTCCTTTTGGCAGAGGCGTTGTTGCGGTTTGCGGCAGCAACGATTACGTTGACAGCGTAAGGTTCCTGGGGTACGGGAAAGAAATAGATGATAATCTCATTAGGCTGTGTGCCGACTACAACGGTCTTGTTAAGGATGGAAAGCTTTGTGCCCGAGGTGACTCGAGTTTTGAAGAGTATTCGCCCGAAGGTCTTCCTTTGGAAGTTTTAAGAGCTGTGGGGGAAATACGCGAGTATATGGCCAAGGAACGGACATCGTTTGATATCACGGTTAAACTTCCCGAGGCATCAAAGTTCAGGTTAGAGGTGTGGGAGAAGATAAAGACGATTCCCTACGGTGATACGAGAAGCTATGAGGATATTGCACTTGAATTGACCGGAAATGATTTCAAAGAGGCGCGCAAGCTGACCCGTGCGGTCGGACATGCTTGTTCAATGAATCCGGTTCCCGTGCTGGTGCCGTGTCACAGAGTAATCGGAAAGGACGGTAAGCTTGTAGGATTCAGGGACGGAGTTGAATTTAAAGATTTTCTTTTAACTCACGAATTGTTCTCTGCAATGCCACTGAACTGAATTATGGCCAAGCACGATAAAACACAGATTGGTGTATCTACGATATTAAATCCCGTGCCGGTGGTGATGGTATCATGCTGCGGTAAAGATAAATCAGATTCTTTATCAAGGCCCGATATTGTTACCGTCGCATGGACCGGGACCGTAAATTCCGAGCCCCCGATGCTGTCGATATCTTTGAGAAAATCCAGACACTCTCATTTGCTTATAAGTGATACACGGGAGTTTGTAGTGAACCTTGTCTCGAAGTCACTTGCAAAGTCCTGTGATTTCTGCGGAGTAAAAAGCGGCAGAGACATCGATAAGTTTGAGGCAACGGGACTTACTGCAATTCCTGCCGAGGGTATGAATTTTGCCGTGGCAATAAAAGAATCGCCTGTTAATATATCCTGCAGGGTAAGGTCGGTGACCGAGCTTGGCTCTCATGATTTGTTTATCGCGGACATTGTGGCGGTAAATGCCGACAGCTATTTGCTTGATGACACGGGAAGGCTTAATCTTGATAAGGCAATGCTTGTTTCCTACAATCATGGTGAATATTTTCTGCCCGGCAAGAAGATCGGATTTTTCGGTTACAGCGTGGCAAGTGAAGACGTAATAAAAAGGAGGCTTGGCTGAAATGGAGTTTGTTGGCCTTGAGAAGCTTTTTGAAAGTAAATTTATAACAAGATACAACGTGTCCTACAGGACTGCTGACGGGAACATAAAGCAGTACGAGATGATAAGCAGAACGCCTGACATCAAGACGTTCGATGATATAAAGAACGCTCCCGCACAGGCTGTTGTACTTATAATGCACGACGAGTCGGGCGATAAGATTTTGCTTAATAAAGAATTCAGAATGGCTGTCGGAGACTATGCTTATAACTTCCCGGCAGGTCTTATTGATCCCGGAGAAGACTATAATGATGCGGCCCCGAGGGAGCTGCGTGAAGAGACAGGCCTTACACTCAAGAGCATACGTACGGTCTGGCCGGAGTCTTACAGCGCAGTCGGAATCATGAACGAGAGATCGATTGTGGTTCTCGGAACAGCGGAAGGTGAATTTGCTCCGTCTACATCATTTGACGAGGAAATAGAGGCTTCATGGTATACGAAGGATGAAGTTCGAAAAATGCTTGAGACCGACGAACACTTCGCTGCAAGAACACAGGCCTACTGCTGGTGCTGGGCTCATTCTGCGGGGTTTGACCTGTGATAATTACGACAGATCAGCTCGGAAAACGCATTAAGAGTGAAGAAGACAGACTCTTTTTGCTTTACGGCCAGGAGGATTTCTTCATAGACCTCGCGGTTAATTCCATCAAGCGCAAATATCTTGCCAAGGGCTTCGAGACTATGGATTACATAAAGCTCGACTTCGGCGGCAAGAAGGTCGATACCGAGGCAATCGCTTCTAATGCCGAGCTCGTACCGTGGGCTTCAGGTAAGAGAATAGTTGAGGTTGTAAACTTTGACGTCGACAGGGACGGTGCTGATAACCTCATAAAGATTTTCGATAATATTCCGGATACGACCCTTCTTTTGTTTAAAAACGAGACTTTCGATAAAAGGAAAAAGAAGCTTTTCGAGGCGTTTGACAAGAAGGGGGTCGTGTGCGAGGTCGCGCATCTTTCGGAAGATCGACTCATGCAGTTTATTACCAAGAAGTTTAAAGATAACGAGATCGGTATCGAGTATGAAGCTGCTCAGAGCATCATAAGCAGATACGATTCATCAATGAGAATGATTGACAGTGCGGTGAAGAGGATTAATATCTACGCCGACGCGACCGGAATTAAGAACATAGATATGAGTGTTGTCGATGAGCTTTGTGAGCCTGATGTCTACGGTGATATTTTTAAAATTATGGATGCGGTTGCCGCGAAGAACGCCGCGGAAGCGCTTGTACTGCTTGATAATCTGATAAAGATGAAAGAACCTGTTACCAAGATAAGGTTTATGATTGCAAGAAGAGTCAGGGAACTTATATGCGCGAAGGAAATCAGAAATAAAAATCAACTTGCCGCAAGAATAGGAGCAAGAGGCTTTGTTGCCGATAAACTTATAAAGCAGGCTTCATGCTTTAAGATGCCCAGACTTATTAAACTCTATGAACTTTGCTACCGTATGGACTATGATATAAAACACGGTACGGCTGAGGAGAGAGAAAGCCTCGAAGCCTTTATTGTTCTTGCATCACAGGCTTAATTGAAATAGAATATTACGATTAAATTTACGGAGGATTTGTATGAGCAAAATTGCGATGAAGACGCCGCTCGTCGAGATGGACGGAGATGAGATGACCAGAGTAATCTGGCAGCAGATAAAGGATATTGTTATTCTTCCTTTTGTTGATTTGAAGTCTGAATACTATGATTTGGGTCTGCCCAATAGAGACAGGACAAACGATCAGGTTACGATTGATTCGGCTAACAGAACGCGTGAGCTCGGAGTAGCGGTTAAGTGTGCGACCATTACGCCTAACGCACAGAGAATGACCGAATATAATTTGCATGAGATGTGGAAGAGTCCGAACGGTACTATCAGAGCGATTCTCGACGGTACTGTGTTCAGATCTCCGATTTTGATTAAGGGAATCAATCCTTTTGTATCCTCATGGAAGAAGCCTATAACAATCGCCAGACACGCTTACGGCGATGTTTACAGAAATTCCGAGATTCGTGTTGACGGACCAGCCAAGACCGAGCTTGTTGTAACTTACCCGGACGGAAGAGTTGACAGAAAGGATATCTTTGATTTCAAGGGTCCCGGAGTCATTCAGGGAATGCATAACACAGACAAATCCATCGAGGCTTTTGCCCGTTCCTGCTTTACTTATGCACTTGATATTAAGCAGGATTTGTGGTTTGCAACCAAGGATACGATTTCCAAGACATACGATCACAGATTTAAGGATATATTTGCCGAGATTTACGAGAATGAGTTTAAGTCAAAGTTCGAAGAGGCGGGAATCGAGTATTTCTATACTTTGATTGATGACGCAGTTGCAAGAATCATGAGATCCGAGGGAGGTATTCTCTGGGCTTGCAAGAACTATGACGGTGACGTTATGTCCGATATGCTCGCATCAGCTTGCGGCTCTCTTGCTATGATGACTTCGGTACTTGTGTCACCTGACGGTGTTTACGAATATGAGGCTGCTCACGGTACAGTTACAAGACACTACTATAAATACCTCAAGGGTGAGACTACATCTACAAACCCTATGGCTACGCTTTTCGCTTGGACAGGTGCTCTTAGAAAGAGAGGTCAGCTCGATGAACTGCCCGATCTCGTGGATTTCGCGGACAGACTTGAGAAAGCTTCCATCGATACTATCGAAGAGGGTACAATCACAGGCGATTTGAAGAATCTTATCGACATTGAGCAGAAGAATGTTGTTAATACCGAGGATTTCCTCAAGGCTATTGCAGCCAAGCTTTAATTGTTTAAAGGACGGATAATTTTATGAGCTATTATGAACAGTGGATTGAAAATTCGGAGACTGTAAAGGATCAGACTTCCTATACTCAGTACATCAACGCATACTACTCTATGGAGAAGGATGCTTATGAGAAGATTCTGACGAGCTACGCTGATGATAAGGAGAGTACCGAATTTACATCCGGTAAGGCGAGCGAGCTTGCTAAGAAGCTGGGATTTAATAAGGATACAATGGATATCTTCGTAGGATT
>Ga0181612_112667_pt1 | contig 10808 bp, 7 predicted proteins | sample HoacroProtozoa21_FD_119630 | JGI IMG/M metagenome (GOLD analysis project Ga0181612, IMG submission 119630) | Hoatzin crop microbial communities from Cojedes, Venezuel. Combined Assembly of Gp0051906, Gp0051904, Gp0051908 | reverse complement strand
GGGGCTTACCTACAAAATTTAATTTATTGCAACAATGATTCAGGATTAAAAAAAAGTATTTTATTTTTTTCCAAACAACATTTTTTCTGCATCTTTTTTTTTTTTTTTTTTTTTTTTTTTTGTTTCTTTTTTCCTCTCTTCTTATTCATTTTCAAACATGGCTAATTTGGGCAGTATAAAATCAGTTTCTGGTTTTGTCCTACCTTCTTACTCCTTCTTTTGATTATCTTCTTCTGTTGTTTTTATGTTGTTAATTATGTTGCAGTTGCACTTGGAGTCCCCAATCAAGACCAGAGAAGCAGTGATGACAGGCGCACCAAGGATTGTGAAGACTGTCCCCACTGCTTAGCAATACAAAAAAAAAAAGGCACAGAAAACGGAGGAGAAAGACAAAATGCATTTCTTATGATCTATGAATGTGTCCCACCTCTTCTGAAATTTCTGACCGTGCTCTGTTTATGTCTTCTGCCATATTGTTGACTATACACAGATGTGCCACTGTCTTCTGTAGACTGTGAGATTGAAGATTCTGATGAAACCTGTTTTTTGCATGTTTGGAAGCTGCCATATGAATATAAATCATTAATTATCCACAGAGCACAATAATTAAGGTAACTAAATTTCATCAGAAGAAAATATTTACTCCTTTTAACTAAAGGAGTTACAAAACTAGCCCAAACCAGTTAAATATATTGATTGTGAAGGCATTCTTCACAAATTAATTCTTCAAATAGAAGATTTTAAAATGTGTTAGGTGTTACATTAATATATCCAATGTTTCTTCAGATTTCAGAACAGGCTTTTTGTTTAACTTAGAATATTTTGGATATGTGTTTGAAAAGGGATGTTAGATACTATGATAATGAATGATCTGAAAAAGACACTGATGATTAAGTTACCAGAAAGATGAATTTCCAGACCAATCTCCACCATGTTTACTTTAAAAAAAAGAAGTGGATTCTGGAGAGAAAGCATGACTACTAATCTCTCTTCAAAATTCATCAAAAAGATTAAAGGTTTAAATTACAATTTAAGGTTTAGTTAATTTAGTTAAGGTTTAATTAGATGTTTAGATTAAAATTTAACCCATTTTTTATGACTTTAAGTCTGGCAGAGGTGAAGTTCAAAAACTTGGACATTTATTCAGGCTTATCCAGTTTAAGGCAGTTTTACCTTCTTTTTCAAACTGCTCCCTATTTCAAGGGAAATTTTCAGCCTCTACTGTATTCCACAGAGCTGGTTCTGGTGAGTCTCTGTATTTTTTTTGTAAGTGCGGGTTCTTTTGTTTGTTTGTTTGTTTGTTTTATTTTGTTTTTTAAGAGGGGATGGAGTTGTGAAGATCTTCTCTGGACACAGGCTTGCCCCAAAATAAAGCCTGCATTTTGTGCGAAACAAAGTTTGCAATATGTTCAGTTCTTATTTTGTGTTTTTATAGTACTGTCTGGAAACAGAGGAAATACTGAAAAATTCTGTAATCCTCTGGGAGATAAATATATGCAGAAGACATATAAAGGGGGTCTGAAGTCAAGCAGGTAAGTATCACAGGGGGTGAGCCACACTGCTAGATCCAGAAGGTGCACAACCTGGCAATACTTGTACTCTTGAACAAGAAATGGTCCTATGGATAAGCATACCTTCATTACATGACTTTTTCAGGTAATGACTGCTTATCTAACTCCAGGCACAAATCAGAGATCTCCTCATCAGATCACAACCTCTGGGAGACTTTAGGTGTTTGGAGAATAAATTAGGAAAATTGTCACTGATTTGGCTTCTAGTCTTGTAAATCAGAAATTATCCCACGGGTCAATAGAAGTATATTCAAAACAACAGATTGAGGGTGATGTTCATAAATTGCAGAAAGGAAAATTCCAACTAGATATTAAGGAAAACACTTTCACCATGAGGATATTTAAACACCGGAACGAGTTGTGCAGAGACATTGTGGAATCTCCATCCCTGAAGAAATCCCAGGACCAGGCCCTGAATAATTGTTCTAACTTAAAAGTTAAATTCTAACTCTGGTCTAAGCAGAAGGCATGTCTTGATGACCTCCAGAGGTCCCATCCAGGTTGCGTGACTCTGAGTCTTTGATGCTGAGTTTATTCTTCAGCTCTTGCTCTTACCCAGAAAAGAAAATTGCCTCCATTTTCATCTACAGCTCAGAACGTAATGCACTCAGCCAGGACGTGGAATACACGCCTGATTTATTCTTTCCCTGAAAGGATTCAAAACCTCATCTTTCTCCAGGAGAATGCACTAAGCACTGGACTACAACTATTCCAGAGTGAAAAGTGGGAAGCAAACCCGCAGCCCCCTCCTTTTGCATCTGTTTCATTTCATACAATGCAATTCAAGATTCATTAGCTTAGAGGGAGAGAGACAGAGTTTAAATCTCTAACCTAGTGGTTGATATCTTCATCTGGGAAAGTTCCGATTTGTGTTTTCTGCTCCAAGGACTTTTAGTGTATTTTATACATTAACAGTTTCATAGAGAAGATATCATTAGTCTTTGGTGTTTAGGTGGTGACAGGAAGAGGAAACTAAGTTATAAACATCAGTGCAATTAGAGAATTTTTTTCTTACTTTCATCCCCTACCCTCTCAGATGAATCATTGCTTTATGTATATCATATGGAGAAGGTTCAAGAAGACTTTAACCTTATATTTAGGTAATGGAGGCATGAAGATGAAGGACAGAGGGGAGGTAAGTCCCTTTCTTCCACAATGCCTTGAGCACCAAGCTATATGCAAAGTGTTTCACCTCATCATCTCTCCTCCAGTGAAGGCAATGGTGGCTACTGTGACTTCTTTAGACCTCAAGATACTAAGTGAGCTCATTGCAAGCTGACCTCATCAGGGCCTTCAGGCAATGCAGGCAAAGGAAGTTCTCCTTATTCCTGACTTCTGGCAGAGCTTGGGTGCTTTGATATTTGGTGGTAGACAGTAGATTATGGATTGAGATTTGGGAGTTGAACCTTGCCTAAGGCTACTCAGGAGATCTTTGAGAAAGTCGAACTCCACTTTTTCTACATCCATATTAACATCACCATGAGTGAACTATCCCTCTACCACCTTCCTTCTGAAGAATGCAGTGCACAGAGGTAAGAAGAAAGAGAATAGTGAAAGGTATATACATCTAGTTTAAATCTTCCGACAATTCCTCACATCTCTGTTAGGTTTTTTGTGACATATGGCTAATTTCAGCCTCAGACATACTATATGGGTAAAGCAGAACCTTATGCTTCCTGATATCCCTCACTTAGAATATCTGCTTACCAATATTCTGTTACAGTGTAATTTGATAATATATGCTCATCTTCTCCTCCGTATGACCAGAATAATCTTTCAGTAACAATAAACTTAACAAACAACCGATCTTCAAACGGCATCTCAGTATTATCTGGCTTCCAGTTGAGAGACTGTTACACTACTGAATAATGTGGTGAGCAGAAAAATATTTTTATATGTGTTTATTATATATAACATGAAATATTTATCCTCCTAATCTTTAAAGGTTAAAGAAGAATAGATACAATCAGGAACAGAAAAGCTATATCGACTTAGACTGCAGACTGAGACATATTTGTCCTATAAAAAAAAAAACAGAAAGCCTACTAGGAACCATACGTTGTTTCAAAGGGTAAAGTAAGCAGCTTTTTAAATGCTGGCAGAGATCTCTTCTTTTTAATTTTCACACTCCTCTCATTGTTTAGACAATATTGCACTAGGAAATTGCAGTAGTGCTAATCCTGGCCTCCTTAGCTGTGGAAAGGCTTGAAAAAGCTAAACTCTCCTCACAAGATGGAACATACTTTACTCATCTACGTGCTCATCAAGCTTAATTTATCCTTCAGTGGAAGAGTTGATATAAAGTTCGTTTCCATCTCAAAACAACCCTGATAGTCAGGAAGAGCCACAATAAAGAAATTCCAAAAATTCTCCTACTTCTTATTTAAGATAAGGTAAGGATTGTCTCCTCATTTTCATTAATGAAACAGTGTTTGTTCCTCACCTGCCTATGCATTCCCTAATGCTCTCTCTTCTAGCACATGTAAATTAGGATTCACATCTCCCAAATTCAGATTACTCCATATCTGAACAAGTTTACTCGGGTTCCCTTTTTTTTTTCCAAGGGACAAAAATAGTTATCTTAGAGTGTGATTTTCTTGACCAAAGGTACATGTCTGCTTTAGGATGCAATTAATAGCACCCTACAGTTGCTTGCTGTTTTCTTTTACTACAAGAGAAGTCTTCAGTGACTCACTGCAATAATTTAAATACCTACCCTGTATCTATCTTTGGTCAGACAAATCTCATCCCCGATATCAGACTCACACAATGCATTTTTAGCCAGTTAAGCTCTGAGCATCTAATCTTCTCTGATCATTCAGGCTTCCTCCAGGGACATCAAGACTTAATATGTTAGACAAATCAGCCAGTTCTATACTGTGCATTCTGTGCAATGTCTGTTGCACATGAATCCTTATATTTTTAATCACTTTGACTTCTATGTCCAGGTAATACAAAGAAATTTGGAGAATATCTGAATCTATCAGTAGCTTCCTTTTCCCAAAATACCACAGGACTTCTTTTCAGAGAGGACAGAAGCTCTCTGCAGAATCAATCCCAGCGATGCCAACACTTGTTCATCACCCCAAGGAACATGAGACAATAGCAGTCACCACATTCCCACAGTACATAAGAACAGCTAAAACCTTTTGCAAGAGGACAAATCAACACCACCTTCATAGTGCTGCCCATGAGCACAACAGAGTGAGGCTATTCTCTTTAGAGCGTCTTATTTTCTCCAGCACGCTATTTGGTACTCCTCATTGTACATCAACTTTATTAGAGGATGCAGTTTCACCAAACTGCTTTACATAGGTATATAATCTATTTCCATTTCTTTCCACAGAAACAATCCCTCATGTGGCTTGTGTCTAAGAGCACAGCTGTAAGGATATAGGATTTTTTTTTCAATTTTTTTCCCTAGAGAATTCAGATTTTCTGTCTACTCTGTCTCCAATGACAAGCTGAGCAGAACAATCTGTTGTTCTCAAGGCTGAATCTTGTTTCATTGCTACTGACAAGTGCAAGATTTTCATGATTAGGTAGAAGGAGAACAGAAAACAACAAAAGGAGATCTTTCTGTCGTCATAAGTATGAGCTACAAATTGCAGGAGAATTCAAGGAGTGACTGTTTAATGGAAACTTAAAGCTGTAACAGCAGGTCATAAAGCTTCTTTCAGCATAACTAGAATTTTGTTGTCACACAAAATTGCACAAAAAATTATGACACCATCAAGGGAAGTGGGATTGTCAGAGTAGGTTTTAAAATTTAGTCCTCAGTGGTTTTTATTTTTCCACTCATGTCAGAGTCATTGATTTTTTTTCTTATCGGGTTTTCTCTAGTGATCTATTTATTAGGTAAGAAAGATTCCTACCCTTTTACTTTTCTTTTTTTTTTTTAATTTCCTGTGATTATTAGAGAGCCACTCATTTTCAGTCACTGTTTTAGCACTCTTTCAGCTAAAGGCTGTAGTTAGCACACTTTATATTACAGTAATTTTACACACATGAGAAATGTCAATAAAATAAAAACAGGCAGTTCCAAGCTTCCGTCTGTTTTATCACATGCTGTATCCATGCTCTGTAAAAGGTGCTCTTCCCTGTAAGAGCTGGAAACTGATAAGTTGCTGACATTTAAAGAGGAGGCTGTGTGGTCTGGGAGCGATGTGGTTTCAAATTAGAAATGTTGGTAACAGAGACCTCTGAAGCTATGCAAGGAGTTTTTTATGTGTTCACAGATTGTCAGTTGCCATTAGAAAAAAAGATTCGAATACATCTAGAAGTATCTAAGTGCACCAGATAATTCCATCAAAATCTAATCTAAAAGGTCTATTCTCTCTTCAAGCCAGCAAAGTTATTCCTAAATTTTCAAACTTGAACATCTTTTCTTCAGTGATTTATGCATCTTTCTAAGAACCATTCCTTGAAATGGTTCATGGCAGATGACCCTCAAAATTTCAAATGACCTGCAAAAGTCAGAGGCAGGAGTCATGAGATTTAGAAGAGCTGTTGGGAGAGTATGAAAGGTTAAGGGGAGTCAGGCTTTGGGGCTGGAGTTAAGGGGCACATTGCTGGGAACAAGGAATTTGGCCACTGTACCCCACTCTTCACATTACCTGCCACATGTGTAACTGCAACAGTGTTGGATCAGGGGGTTTTTATACTGTTTACCCTCATGAAAACATCACCTGCATGAACTGCGTCTCGGAGAGATCCTTAATGCCTTCTGCAGTCCTTGACGCTGGTGATAAGTTATGACACAAAGTGTTGAAGCCTTAGTGAAGTCTTCATAAGTTCTTTTCAGGTGTCAAACACATCCAGATCCTGTTCAGAAACACCACTGATTTGAATTGGCATGACCCAAGAAACGAAATAAATTTTTAAAATCAATAAAAAATATAGTCAGAATTATTCCACGTAGGGGTGGATTTAACACAAGATCACATTGGTGTTTCCCAGTCACTCTCCTTCAGTGTTTCTGAACTGTGACATTTTAATCCCATGTTCACAAATTAATTAAAAGTCAACACTGTAAACAGGAAATTAAAAGCAGCACTACTGAGAAGGGATTCCTCAGTGAAATTTTCCTGCCAACACACTACTTCAACCTTAACACTGCTAGCGCTGGTAGAGAGCAATATCAGAGCCTGGATAGATAAACTGGTAGATTAAACTGAAACCAGTGAGTTGAAGCTAATGGGAGTTGGAATCACTTTTTAACTGGCAGAGGCCTTCAGCAGTTTGAAGATTCAGCGGCAGAACTGATATTGATTCCTTAAAATGAATACCAGTAATAAAAAATAAAAAAAAAAAAGTGTACAAGCAATCAGACAGGATAGGAAGCGGGGGTGGAGCAGATGGGGGACAGGGTGGAAAGAGACCATCTTGAGCAAGAACAAGCAGTTCTGAGGAAGGGGAATGCTAAATTATACATCTTCAGCTAGTCTGTGATGTCTGATAGATGCTTCCTGGGAGTTAGGTAACACAGTAATTGCTGTTGTTTTTTTTCATACCAAGCTGATTTTATTAAACCATTCAGCAAATTCTAATTTCAGCATAGCTTTTCCAATTAGTCAAAACCTTTCATGGGTATCTCTGCTAGTGAGTAGATTCTTCAACCTTTGCTCCTACTAAGCAATGTTTTTACCCCCTCAGATACTGCCTTATTCTCCTCAAGGTAAAGTGGGTAGAATCTGCTCTCAACATTTTGCCGTATACAAGTCATTTCCTTAGTCTTACGGTCAATGGAAAAAAAGATGACTCTTGTACATGATGCTTTCCATAGTCAATAGAAAAAATATATCTTAGTCTGAATTTTGATAGATGAAACAAACATTTTTGTTTATAACCAGGGCTTAAAAAATAAAATGTTTTGAGGAAAAGGGGTATAAGAAATGAGTACTTTTGCACTTTAACTAGTTTAGATGTGGCTGTTCCTAATATGCAGATTTTCATCTGAAAGACAAAACCCCCTCCTTGATAATTCTCAATATCACCCCCCACCCAAGTCCCCTATTTGTTAGATTGTGAAAACAATTTTTTTTAAAAAGAGATGTTTAAAAGAACATTTTCAAACAGCACTATTAAGAATGATAACAGCATGCTATTCAATCTTTTTGCAGGTAAATATTGCACTGAAGAATGATGACTTGTCTGGCACAAGAAGAATGTCTGATCTATTGTATATTTTAACAATTCCTAGTTTATTTGAGCAATGAACATTAATTTCCTTATAGCACATTTATAATGCACAGTACTGTGGAAATGGCATTTTATGATAGTTCATTTTAGATTAGGTGTAAGAACGAAGTTCTTCACTGTGAGGGTGATGAGGCCCTGGTCCAGGTTGCCCAGAGAAGCCATGGCTGCCCCCTCCCTGGAAGTGTTCAAGGCCAGGTTGGACGGAGCTCTGAGCAACCTGGCCTTCTGGAAGGCGTTCCTGCTCATGGCAGGGGGTTGGAACTGGATGATCTATAAGGTCCTTTGTGACCCAAACTATTCTATGATTCTGTGATAATCAGCTGCCACTTGATAGTCTCATCTTTCAGTTTGTTGGCCCTTCCCTTACTTACTTTGCCCTAGTCAACTCCAGCTTCAAAAACATAATTATTAATTTCTTCCTGAACCTTCTAGGGTGCTTAACACTATAGAAACCAAGTACCTCACAAATATTATTTGTTACCCTTGCTGGGAGGCAACAATATGTCCATTCAACCAATGGGTAGCTGTAGCACAAAAGGGTTTAAAATTAAATATATATACTAACTAAGAATGTCCAGCCTGAAACAACTGGAATGTTATTTTTTTTCAGGGTATGTATCCCTATACCATGTTTTCTGCAAGCACAGTACTCAATGACTTTGGCTGCTACCGCAGGAACTCAGACTCCTGCCAGTCATCACCTGGGGTGTGAAGGTGGGAGACTGGGAGAAGAGGAACACTCAGTTAATGACCATGTGTGGAAAGTTTGGTTTAAGTGACTTGCTAGGTATCACACAAGTTGAAGGCAGAGGCTGAAAGATAATTAACTCCCTAGAGCAGCATGCAGCTACCTCATCATAAGGTTATCTCATCTTTCTGCAATCCTTTGGCTGGCTCAGGACAGTTTCTGACAGAAAATGAGGATGAACTCTGACAGACAGCCTCTTCTACTATGCAGCCACGATATATCCCCAGACGTCCATCATGTATGTGGAATAAGACAGGATCTTGTGTAAAAATATTGTCCATGCTTAAGTAATCAAAGATTGTGTCACAGCATAGACAACCAGGGGACAGAACTTGTGCTGTGCTGGTAGCAAATAGTCAGACTTCTTAACTTTGAGTTTTGCCTATATTTTGCGATGTTAAGGATGTGCTGTTAGTTATGTGTTGGATGCATACATCTGTGTATTGTAATTTCCTCGTTGGCAGTCACTAATCATACAGGTTTTCCCTGAGAAGCATTGCTCAGCTGGCAGGACTTGATTTTCTTCCATCATCCTATTTACTTTCTTTGAACAATATTTGATTTGAGAAGTTGACGGTGTGGACACCTATGAGCAAATCATCCTAAACAGCCTTCATAACCCAAAGTGAGAAATAGGCATTTCTGAGGACTCAGTTAATCTCACATATTTCATTATTATATGTTAGGACATAATGAACTAGAGCTCAGCTGTACCTAGCAGTGTCATCTTTGACTGCAAGATTTACACATCCACATTAGGCCAGACAAATGTGTGTGATTTCCAGTCTTTGAAAAAATAAATCTGAAAACACAGCAATCCTGTGTGCCCTGCATCCACATTCTTCAAATGGAGATTGTGTTCGTATTTAGATAAACCAAGTAATTACAGGCACATCAACCTGACACTGGGTGTAAAGAAAATATTGCTTGACACAGGATAGAGCTGATAAAAACCAAAAGGAAGGCACTATAATTCACGTTTTCTTCTGAAAGTAGATCCTATCAAGCTAGTTTAATATCTTCTTCCATGAAATTGTACATTTGGTTGATTTTAAAAGTTTATGGTGTCAGTTTTGCGTGCTGAGATTTCCACAAGGCATTTTTCATAGGATCACACACCATTTGGGTTAAAAAGAGTAAATTAGAACAATCTTTAACTCACAGGAAGAATATTTAACTTGTTGAAAAACCAGCTAGCCAATAGCCTACCTCTGTACTGAAATGCAACTGTACATGAAGGATCTTCACTGCAAGGATGTGCCCTCATAGAAAGATGCTCTTGTTTCTATTACCCTTAATTCTTTCCTCAGAGCCAATGTGAGCATCTCTACAAAAACTGTGCTGGGCTATGTAAACCTACCCTAGAAGCCATTTGAGTCAATGACACTAAAGGCAAATTGCAGAGCTCCATTTGCATGGTGAAGGGAACACGGCTCACACAGAGGAGCGGTCCTGAGATACCTGTTGGTCACAGGAAAAGCAGGACCAAGGGTGGTGTGTTTGGCTCCGGATGGTGGAGAGAAAACCCACTCTCCAGGGAGACTGACACTCTTTGTGTTTACCGAGAGGAAAACAATGCATATTTTTCCTATCTTCATCCAGGATAGAATTGGTCCAGGTGATTTTTTTCTTTTCACCTGGTTCCTAAACACACAATGTAGAAAATGTCAATCCTAAAGGCTTTTTTTTTGGCAAAATGGCCATCATCCAAAAAGTGGGGTATTTTAAAGGCATATATTGGGTAACTGTTCCAGTATGCAGACTGTGTTGAATCCTTCTATAACAGTGGAGTGAGGAGTGCAGTAAACTATCACGTTTGTTAAAATCCTACCAGGTAAAGACTTATTAAATCTTAAAGAGATTAACTTCTAATGTCAGTGTGGCTATTCTGGCCTATATCACATGAGGATCTGCTTTGTGGAAAAGTCTCCAATTCTCTTCAAAACAGAACTGGTTGGAAATACATTGTTAAATTTCTCTTCCACAGAAAAAAAATTGGTTTTTTTTTTTTAGAGAGAGCTTTATTTGATTTAAAATTTGACAGCAGGAAGATCGGTTGCTTAATGTAATCCCTCAATGGCCCAGTATAGATTTTTTTTTACAGGGAGTGGAAATAGATTTTGTATTTTAGGAAGTTAAAGTTATTGGATTTTTTTTGCCTGAATTAAATGCTCAGAAAATATTTATGAAATAATATAATAAATATTTTTCCCCTCAAAGTAAATACTGACATTTTCCTAGCCAGGTCTGTTTCAAAAGGATGCAATTCAAAGCAACTAATATTTTTT
>Ga0181612_108210_pt1 | contig 10808 bp, 7 predicted proteins | sample HoacroProtozoa21_FD_119630 | JGI IMG/M metagenome (GOLD analysis project Ga0181612, IMG submission 119630) | Hoatzin crop microbial communities from Cojedes, Venezuel. Combined Assembly of Gp0051906, Gp0051904, Gp0051908 | reverse complement strand
GCCGATTTGAAGTTCACTCCATTTTCCACCCACACTGTAATAAAGTAATTAATCAATTCTCATCCCACTCAGAGAGAGAGAACACAAAGCTGTACTTGCTGTTGCTGCCTTTAATGTCAGTCACGGTTGTTGATATTATTTGCTTCATGATGCAATCGCAACTCCTGACATAAAGAAGTTAGGAATATTTGTGAGAAACATAGGGGGTTTGAGTACAGCCTCATAAAAGGTAACTTCATTTTTTTGAAGGAATTGAGGTTTCCTCAAGCAGCTGATGCGTGTGTGTGCTAAAGAGGGAAACCTGAAGAGGTAAAAGAGGTTAGCTAGGAGGTTTAAAGGGAATCTGAGCTGTGGAGCAGTCCCTATTACAGTTTGCTTTGGGTGACATGAGGACATAACTTGCAAGGTATGAGTGCAACAGTGAGGCTATTGTCTTCTGGCCTTCAGAGACCAAATTATTTCATCTTATTAAGCATACAGTTTACTTTCAGTGGTGAAGGAGAGCTCTTTATTTGTATCAATTGTTTTCTAACACCCTGCTCTCCAAAAAAAATACGTAGTTACTGAAGAACTGTTCATGAGACAGAAAACAATAGAGAGGCTTTTCCCAGGCTGAGGGGTTTGACCTGCTAATTGATGGCAGGCTTCCAAGGCAGCAGCGCTGGTGTAAACCCTTAATGAAGACAGGAAAATGCACTTGGCCATGAGTTATACTGGTAAAACTTGTCTCCCCCACCACCACCGGGCTTGGAAGGAGACACTGTCCTTTCAGAAAGCCTGTGCTGCAATCCCCACAAGAAAGGCAAGCGACTGCGGCTGTAGCAGGGCTGGATCCTCAGTGGGGGTACAAGATTTTTGGTGCTGCTACGGCAGTGGCAATAATCAGATTCCGGCTGGTGCAACTGTGGCAATGATAATACTGAGCTTTTTTTGCATCATCATCAGAGCAGTGTTGAGGGAGACTTGTTGCTGGAGGACCACCACACAGCAAGCTTTGACTGGCCTTGGGGCATCTCCTTGCAGGTGACGCCAGCACCTGAGGCTTGCTGGAGGGGAGAGGGAAAGGTAGGAAGGCTAGGAAGGTGGAGGAGATTTAGGCCAGGGAGGTGGTGCCAAAGCAAGCACTCGGATGCATTCAGGTGGAGCAAGCCCTGTGTTTTTGTGGTGTCAGGAGCTGGTGGCATGGGAGGAGTTTGACAGCTGTGTGGTAGATACAGCAATGTGTTGGCTTTGTGTTCTGGGTGGGCGAGTTGGTTTTCCGATGGAGACATCTACAGTGTCCTGGTGCAACGCACCGTTTCTGCCCCCACCTATTGCATGGGCAGTGACTTGTTAGGTAGCTCTTTTTTAAAAGGAGTTAAGCAAAATTTCTATTCACTAATCTTATTATAAAGAGAGAAGGGGAACTTCTGGTCTGGGCTCGATGGCTGCTCCCTGACCTGGGGGGAGAAGGGGCCAAGAAGCTGATGTGAATGGGGTAGATGAGGGTGCAGGTGATCTGCTTCCAAACTGCATGTGTTGGGTATCTGCTCCACAGGGAATTCACTGCAGGCAGGCTGGTCCATTCTCCTGGGTTTCTGTAGGACCTTGCTATCAAAAAAAATGAGGCAGTCATTTGAGCTAAAAAGTGGCAACTGGCTCTTCTCCATCCTTCTGTAGGGAAATTGGTATTGGAGTAGTTTATGTAAATAGTCTAAGCTAATAATGCATGAGCATGGTTGAGGAAAAGGCATATGATTTTGAGCATTTAAGTAGTACCTGTATATTACCAGTTTTAAACTGCTGTGTTTATACAGACATGAAAAGATTTTTGAAAGTGTGTCTTTAATGTTCTATAATATTTCGACATGGAGGACTCCTTCCATGTGGTGTTAAAATCGTGTTTAGCTTTTGTGGAAGTGTGAAAATGCATATGCTACCACTAACCCACATCCCTCATGCAGCCAGAAGTGTCTCTCGTGAAAGCTTTCACCCTGCTTATTCTTGCTTCAACACCACTGTGTATTTTTTAGTTCAAAAGCTATTCCCTGAAGAAGCATACACCTTCCTCACCCTCGCCGGTTTTTATTTTAATACAAAGCTCACAAGGGGGACACTGGGAATTTGGCATAGCTTCATTTTATACAGTGTTTAACACGGTGTCTGTGTTTTGTTTGAACATGCTTGAACACTTGCTTTTAATACTTTCTTTCTCTTTATGTCTTTCTTGTTTAATTTACTCCTCTGTGTTCAGCTTGGTTTGCCTTTCTTTTTTGCTGTTCTCTCCTGCTCTTGACTTTTTTCATTCTCAGAGGAGCAAGTAAGATGTGACCTGCAGGTGGTGCAGTTAATTTCGCTCCTTTTATGGCGTGTGCATCAGACTAGGTTTTATACAAAATTAAAATAATGGTCTTTTTTGGCCATTCATTTGTTATGGATAACCTCAATCTGTTCACAAAGAATCACTTGAGGATATTTTCAGAGTGATATTGCCAGATCTTATTTGGCCCAAGATTATTTTTTGTAGAAAGTGAGATTTTGTATTGTTTTGCTGTTTCAACAGGAATGAACTGTAAAAGAAAATATCTATAAGCAAAATAAAGTAATAAAAAAATAGAATGCAGTCATACCTAGCCCATGAACCTGAACGTTTCCTGTTGATTGGAGGACACAAGTCACATAAAAGAGAAGAGGACTGGAGGCGTTTTTAATATTTGCTTTTATGACTTAAGTCACAGTGAAATTGTAGACATATTTACTCCGCGACATTTGTCCTTACCATGGAGAGAATGTGTTTCCACTAGGACAACAATGGCAGGAGATATTTTAATTAAGGAATGATCTTCTTATGTGCTTTGGTTGTTTAGATGACCCTTTATGTTGAAAAAGACTTGCTTCAAATGACTGCCTTCCGTGAAGTGTCCAGCTTAGACTAGTCCTGCTGTGCTGCTAACCAAGTTTTACAGTCAGTTCTGAGTCAATATGTAGGCACAGATGTGTTTTAATCCAGGCCATGACCATTCTTACAGAAAAAGTTAATACAAAATTAAATCACATTGCACTTAAACTGACTGTTTAGGTTACTCTCTAGTGAGTAACTGTGTTTTATCACAAGAGCAGGTGCCTTTAAGGGACAATACAGGAAGCACTGAAAACTGCTTTTTTGAATGATATATTTTGTGCCTTTAAAAGTGACATTTTTGGAAAGCATTCTGGTTACCATTTGGGAATAGGACTGTAACTTGGGGTGGGACAATTGGAATTTGCACAGTAAGCAGGATTTTTGTTTGGGTTTTGAGACCTCCAACTAGGACGCTTGTGTGGAAAGAAGATTATCTTATCTGTTGTAAGTATTGGTCTGTATGACAAATATTTAGTTGGTAGGAAAGTTTTAAAGGCTGAAAATATGAGAAAATTGTGACCTGAAATGCAGGTTGTGTTTCAAGTAATTAATCCCCAGCTAATCCTGTCATTGCATGCTTGAAAAGAAATGTGGAAAGGAATTGGGCTATCATGAAGCAAAAGGACTTCTGCTCAACTTTGAAGTTCTGTTTTTTATTTGCGTTGTGAATGAAGCCAAATAAAAGTGCAGAAAGTGGGGGTATTCGCAACCAGAAATTTATGGTTGACTTAGCAGGCATCTAAAAAGAAAGAATGACTTGAAAGCCTACAAAAAGCAGTGCCTTGGTGCTTCTAAAAAGTTGTGTTGACACTGGAAGAAAATAAAGACAGAGAAACAGCGCCTGAGATGACTGTGAGATGCGGGGAATCCCTCGTACGGGTTGAGACATTAACTAGAACAGAACCAACTTGTGGAAGATTAAAGTGAGAAACATACCCACAGTGTTGTAGTAAAGAGGCTGCTGGCAGCGGATCAGGGGACGTCCAGAGGTTTTGGGTGTCAGGCAGAAGGTGTGACAAGGGCTGGTCTCCCTTTACAAGTAACTATCCTCACAATCTCTGTCTTTATCATGAAGATGCCTTGCAGGACCGCTTTCCCCGTTGCACTGCGTGATCCTGGATTTTCTTTCAACTCTTCTGTACTCAATCCTCTCCCTTGTTGTAGTCATTTAAATGAATTACAGACATGAAAAACTTTCTCCTGTGGGGAAGTAGCTGATTGCTTATTCAACATACAGGTCTTGATTCCACTGGAGTCGATGGAAAGATGCCCTGTGGCTTTGATGGAAGCTTGTGTCAGATTCGCATGGGTGATAGACTTCTCAGGAGAGAGCCTGCTGTTGAGGAGCTTGCACTCGGGACGTTGTAGTTGGTCACCAAGCAGTAAAGGGGGAAAAGGAAAAAAAAAAAACCAAAACCAAAGAATTTTCTTATTACACATGAGAAGGACAGACAGACATACTTTTTTTCTTCTGTCAGGCCAGAAGCCCTTCCCCTGTCAAAAATGTGGTAGTGTCTTTTCTACCAAATCTAACGGAATTTGCACAAACCTGGCGTTGCCAGCTGCTGCCTGAGGAGGAGTGTGCTCATCCCCAGTGTACGGAAGAGGATGCTGGATCTTACCGTGGCACATGCAGTCTTTCCCCGCCATTGAGCAGAGCAAGCCCAGGTTGTGTTTGGTCGGGCTGAACGCTACAGACTGGTGAAGCATAAGGACGTGCAAAGTGCCCTGCCACATTAGAGCAGTGGTGCACCCAGCCAAGCTCTTGTGTCCCCGATGGTGGCCGCAGGATGTGCTATTCAGGGTGACCATATGGGCCTGGCCACTTCCTGATGTCTGTTCCTCTGGGTGCTCTGTCAGCGTCCACAACTGCCGCACTGGGAGTGCGTGTTGGAGGGCACATCCCTGCCTGCTCCCTTCACTACCTGTCTGTGGACCTGATGTCTGCAAGTCTCTCCGATCGCTTTCTGAACACCCTCATGCTGTCTGCCTCCAACCTGATCTGGTGTCAAGCACCAGAAGTTCACTACCTGCTGTGTAAGGAACTACTTTTTTAATCTGTTTTCAGCTGATCCTCTGCCAGTTTCTGAGACACCCCCCCCTTACTTCCAGTCTTGCAGCACTTGGTGAACTGCAGTTCTGCATGCGCCCTCTCAGCTGCCTTCACGATTTGTAAACCTCAATCCTAACACCCCCTTCTCTCCTTCAAAGTGAGAAGCCTGAGCCTGTCTGGTGTCTCCCTGCAGGGCAGCTGGATCGGGTTTGCTGTGTGCTATCTGCAACGCAACTATCTCCTTCCTTGTGGCGTGGGGACCAGAAGCGCACACACCACCTGAAACAAGGGCACACCAGGGCTTTACGCAGCAGCAAAGGGACACCCTTGGTCTTGCTCTCAGTACCCTTGCTCGTGGTACCCAGTGTTTCTCAGCTGTAGTTTGGCTGCTGCTGCAGGCCAAGCTGGTGATCCTGGAGAGCTGCCAGTGATGGCTCAAAGACCTCCTGCCTGAAGGTACCTGCCAGTACTCTATTCAGCCCATCACCCCGTCCAGAGGTGTTTTACCTTATATTCATATGCATTGAAGCTCACTTGCGATTGTATTGCCCCCTCTGTTTGGAGAGTTTAGCAGCGAAGGAGATTGATTGTCAGATCACACAAGGCTTCGTTGTAGGCAGGCAAGCAGCATTTAGTCAGGAAGGACAAGCTGACATGAAACCAAGGCCGAGCGAAGTCACTCTGAGCTTTTCTGTGCTGACCAAATGGGATGGATGCAAGAAGGAAGCTCAGCAGATCGTGTTAGAAGTCCCTTGCCTGACAAGTTTTTGCACAAGGGAGCCATTGCTGTAAGGTGTTCACACCTCCAGGAGAGACGGGGTGACTTTGGGTCAGTTTCACGGGAGAGTTGTTGAAGTAACAAGCCTAAAAGCAGCAAGAAGTTGGCTCTGTGCGTCACGCTGGTTAAAAATTATGGAGGAGTTGTTACTCTCAACCTCAGGGTAGCTGCTGATCAGATTGCACAAAACCCCGTGTACAGGATTTTCCTCTTGCATGTCCCAGCTCCTGTTTGTTTGGGAGAGCCTGGTGTCTTCCCAGCCTCTCTCATCCTTATTTCTTCTGTTCAATACAGCGGGTTGCCTTGCAGTGATTCAAATGTAGTAATACAGGTCTCAGTACTAGTCTGGCATTCAAATCTGCCATGCTAGGGACATGTTACGACGTGATTTGATCTTGCCTATCATGAAGGGACTAGGTTGCCTTGTTACCATGTTAACAGCCTGTAACTTCACAGGGCTGTAGCACGGTATCTGGGGTGTCACGTGGGCTCACCCTGCCTGTGCAGACAACAGATGGCTACAGCGTGAGAGAGGAAGACTCATGTTATAACATGATCCCTTCCCAGAACAAAAGTCTGCAGAAAGGGCTCAGAAAGCACTCACCGCTGACGGTCTTCATGGCAGAAGCTAACGTATCCTGCTCGGGTCTGTTGAAAACTTTCTTCGTAGTCAGAGGGATCCTAACGCAGCTCAGTTAGTCAGTGGGGTGAGGAGGCCCTGGCACAGCACGGAGGATGGGTAGGACCTTGGTGTAACATAGATGTTGTTCTTAGCAGCCGGCACCGGGCTGGTCGGAGTGGTTTGACCTGCTCCTGGAGGCAGAGCCTTGGGCCACGGATGGATAACATAGAGCACTTATTGGCCATACTGGCTCGACCTGTTCCCAACAGTTCATCCCCACAGCTCTAGCTGACCCAGCTGCCCGAAAAAATGAAAAGGGCAAGGGGAGGCGACCGGCCGTTGTGAGCTCAGTTCCCAGATCTGGCTGGCGGTGCAGCCCTAAAAGAGCAAGTTGATGCAGCTGAGGTGTGGAGTTGGCAGCGTCTCCTGGAAGGAGGTGGGGATAGATGCTGTTGAAATTGGCTTTGCTGTCAAATGCTTTGTGTCTTCCAACAGCAGCTTTAGACAGCGAGGAAGGAGCCCAGATCCTATACTGTTATAGTTACCGCATGCACTTTGTAGCACAGCCTAGTGTTTATAAATGTGGTGTTTAATCATGGTCCAAAATCATTCAGCAGCTTTGGACTTGTGGTGTTCTTCCGTTGTCCAAGAAAAATGGATTTCAAAATCAGTGGAAGTAAATGAACAATTTGAAACTGTGTCTTAGTTTAAAGAGGGGTCATTTCTCTTTTTGTGCTGGTTTTAAAAGGTGGGTGAGCAGCGTACTTGGGGTGCGTGTGCAGCGCCCATGTGAGGGCTGTGCTTGGAAGTGAATAATCGCCCAGATTTCACTGTACGCCAGAAGGAAAGGGGATGAAGGGAGATGCTTGGATGGTATTTGGTCAGCCGTAAACAAAGTGAAGCTCTAGGATGAGGTGTAAGACAGGAAGTGTGATTCAATGGAGTGTCACCGGGAACAGCTTTATGGAGAGTTTCTTTTGATCGGCTTTTAAACCAAAACAAAAACAGGATGGTGGTTTTGAATAGGATTCAGAGGCGAGGAGGCTGTGTAAGCGAAGGGGCTTGTGCGTGTCCTTACTGCATGGAGAGGAAGGGAATTGTCTAAAGCACCTGAAGCAAACTGAGAACGTCTCGCCCAGCTCACAGCAGTCAGACCTGTGCCGGCGGCGAAGTGTGCAATGAAATTTTGGAGCAACTTAATCAATCGCCCACTTTCGTCGCGTTAAAGCAGCGCTGCCTTTGTCTCCTTAGGGCTTTCTGAATGCTCCCTTCTTGCAAAAAAATGCAGTTGACAGAGGAGAGATGTGGGGTAGGAATGGGGTAAGGGATTATCTCTTACGTAATACAGAAAGAGACTTTGCAGAGGAGAGCTCCCTTGCTTAAAGAGGCTTGTTCCTGATGTGAGAGAGCCGAACACAACTGCTCTGTGCTAACTAGGCAAATATTGACAAAGTAAGTATATTCAGCAGTGAATTTTCTGATTAGTGTTTAGCAGAATTCATCTTTGCTCTAGATATCTGCCATTCTGTGATCCTTCCAGAAACATGTGAGCCCTGCGTATAGCGGGGGACACTGTGTTTTTCCAAACTGTTATAGCTGTTTGTACCTCTGTACTACATTTGTGGGTATTTCCTAGAGGACAAAGGGCTTGAAACTGCATTTTCAGTGTCAGGCAAAGTTTAACAGCCGTTCCAGAGCCACAGCTCAGGGTAAGGCAAGAGTTGCTTGCTGCAGGGGGTTGGCCTGAGTGCTGGAGCAGCTGTTTGGAAGATCCTGAGAAGATGGCGCATAACTTAGTGATTGTATTGCCCGCTCCACATCCAGCTGCCTTTCTGCTGAACAGTGGAATTCACCATAAGCTGAAAGTCTGTGTTTCCTCCCGCCCTTCAGTGCAGATTTCCACTTGGTAGGTGCGGTTGGAGCTAGTCCTGAACACTTTTCTTTGTGTCCGTGACTTCAGCTGCTCTCTTGAAGATGCTGGGGGGATCACACCTTGTGTCAAAGGCAAAAAGTGTGGTTTTTTCCAGAATTTTTTTTTTCCTTTTCCCCCAGATATATTCAGTTCCATTTACTGTAAGTAGCCCTTTTCTATCATCTTGAATGTTTTTATTTCAAAACGCATGCAGGTATCACTGAAGGTTCCACAGCAGTGGGCTAACTGAACATATAACTTGTGTGTGTGCATGTGATGTAATAAACGTGGATAAATTCTTGTGTTTAGAGTGTTTACAAAAAAAAATGAACAAAGATAACCCCCAAAATCTTGTAATTTGACTCTGCAGGTTGGTAAGATGCTCTCCAGTTCGTGGGTGGAAGTAGAAGCAGCATTGTGTGAGTGGGTCCAAAATATCGCAAATTTACTAGACTGCTACCACCTAGTGGTAACTGCATCTGTTGTGAAACACGGTACTAGTAGGGGTTATTTCAGTTAATGTAGGGAAAACAGTAAATCGTTGGCTCATCTGATAATGCCACCTGCTTGTACAACATCCATTTCCATTGCTCTGTCTGCTCCAATTTTGAGCGTTATTTGTGTGTTGGGTTTTCTGACACTCCTCTGGAGATGTCAGGAATGTTTGGTAATAAACACTTGCTTGAAAGTCACAAAATAGTTTCCATTACAACACCCTGTTTTATCTAATAACTCCTTAGCATCTCAAGCTCTACTCTCTATTCCACCTTAGTTCCAGGAAAAAAGAGAACCACAGGAAAAGAGATTCAAACCAGCAACCTCCCCACTTTGATCTGCATCTGCTCTTTTATCTGAAACTTTCCACATTTGTTGTCTCTCATGGTAGTTTTGTTTGTGTATGCAGGAAAGCAGTTTACTCCTCTTTCTCTTTCTTTCTTGCCATGTGTAAAAGACTAAGCACACTCTTCTGACTGGGCTGACTGAAAACTGCAACCTGAATTGTAAATAGACTTCAGCAAAACAGTCTTTCCTTTCCACAGTTTGAAGGAAAAATTATTTTGGCTGCAACTATATAGTGGTTTCTTTCATGCAAGCGGAAAAGTTTTTGGGTTCTCAGATGGAGTCCTTGAGGTTTTGCTTATGAATATATCTCCTGAGAAGTTTGTTTTTCCCAGGAGCTGACGAGGCAGCAGTGGCGCTACCAGTGGTTGCTTCACGTTGCCTTCCTCCATACGTCCTCACCTCCCTGCTATGTCCTCTCTCTCCCTTACCTTGCCCATGTTCTTTGACTCCAGTGTCAGAACTGACATCATCAAATAGTGTCACCTTCGTCTCTTCACTTTGGAGGAGTGACACAAACTCAGGTTTTCCATGACAAGATAATGTATTCTGCACCCAGGGTCGCTGAAGAAGTGGCAGTGGGTGGGAGCCTTGGCAAGTGGACCTCGCCACGCTTGTCCTCTTGACTCACTGAGTGTAAATACCTGTGGGATGTCAAAAAGACTGGAAAGCATTTTACAGCCTTAGTAAGTGAAAGATGGGAAAGGGGTGAAAGAAACAGACAGCATCTCCTGCGCACCCTGCTTTCCTCACCACCTGGATGCAAGCAACTGCTTTGCACCGTAAATCATCAAAATTCTAGAAAAGGTGATTACCCATCTGAGAGGAGCTCGGCCTTGTTGGAGGGATGTTTGCCCAGATCTGAAGGCTCGGTCAAAGTCCTCCTTGTGTAAGGTACAAGCCTGCCGGAGTTGTATGGCCAGCAAAGTTTCTGTTGCTGCAGATAGGCATGGAAGCAGAGAAAACCCAGTAGTGTAGGCCAAACCTAACCTCTGCTGGCTTGGATGGGGCAGCTGCCAGTGCGAGACTACCCCTGCAGCTGTCCCTTGCACTGCAGAGAAATCCCCCACCGGACCGGACACGGCTGCCTTCGTGACCGTCGTGTTCCCTGCATACCTTCACAACTGCCCCGCTGCTCTTCTGGCTGGGCCACGGGAGAGATGGGTTGATCCTTGCCCGTCCCCAAGCAGCCGGGGTTTGTGCAAAGCAGCTCTCTTTTCCACCAGCTGCGAAACCAACTGCGCAGGCCAGGGGTAACTGCCGAGCAGCTCGACTGGTCGGGAGCTGCTGCTCCACGATACGCATGACGTTTCGTAAGGGGCCTGCGAAACTCCTTCTCGACAAGGAGAATGGCAGGTCTGGTTTGCGCAGGTGAGAAGGAAGAGCGCGCTCACCCAGGCATGTACATGTGGCAGCAAGTTTCTGGCTACGTCTCAACCGGGGTTGTGGCCGTGTTCATTCAGGGCGGTGGGCCGGATTCGGGAGGGGGAAGCCCATGTGCATCCGTCCTTCTGTGATCTGGAGTGGTCTTTGCCCTCCATGAAGGCACGCTGTTTAAACTTTGCGCTTGTTTTACTTGGTGTCAACCTCATCTGTTTGCCTGTGCTAGTAAGGCAACATCACTTACCTGTGGACCACCGATCCCTTGGAGCGTGTCTGTTGTGCACAGGAAAATGGAATTGCGGGCCAGCCGTGCATGAACAGCATAGCAGCTGGGAAGGG
>Ga0181612_173506_pt1 | contig 10809 bp, 5 predicted proteins | sample HoacroProtozoa21_FD_119630 | JGI IMG/M metagenome (GOLD analysis project Ga0181612, IMG submission 119630) | Hoatzin crop microbial communities from Cojedes, Venezuel. Combined Assembly of Gp0051906, Gp0051904, Gp0051908 | reverse complement strand
GGAGTACATGTGATTGGTCATCTCAGGTACTCAGATCCACAAATTAGCTCCACAACTCTTTCAGTAGTCGTCCCTTAAACCTGAAATACATCTGTGATTTCAAGAGTAGGGTTCATTTTGCCTCAATTGAGACATTAAAAATGATGTATCTAATCTGAGTGGATTGTTTAGCTTCTTTCTATAGTCGCTGGAGCAAAACAGGTATTTGTGAAAGGTGTTGTTTATACGATAGCTGCAGTGACTTGCTCTCTCACAGCACCTGTTTCTTTGCTTCCATTACAGAGTGAACCAAGCCAATTTAGACTAAACATGTTATGTGTTAGTCATCTCAAGTTTGGTGAGATTAATACTCCCTAGTTTTCTTAAATTCCCACTCTAGGCAGATTTGCAAAACAGCTCAAGACCTGTCCCTGGCCTAAATATTGCTATAACTCACAAGGATTCTCCTACCATGATCAGTGTCTTCTAGAGCAAACCTAATAGCTGCTCTGCCTCTAATAAAGCCAGGAAACAGGAAAGCAGCTAGTGACTTTTTTCATCAATAGATAAAACACCAATCCAGGACAGAAGTTCATCTTCTTCCTAGGTCTAGGTGGATTTGAGCCTTCATCTTCTGTCTCCTGGAATGTGTCTTTACTACTAACCTGAGTGGAAAGGTGTGGATACCCTCATTCTCCCATCCTGAGTCTCTTCTGCTTTATATGGCTAACTTCTACACTCACTGAGAAAGGAAGCAAGCAGCTATCAAGTAACAGGGCTTTGGGTTAGGGAACTCTGTCATTTATTGGCGTGTTTTACTGTTACACTTTCTTGTGAGTGATTTAAACCCTGGAATTTAGAGTAATCTCTCTCTTCTCCATTTCACTGTTTAAATGGGTCACGTAAAGTGGAAGAACTTCAGTATGCGGGAACAAGAACAAACCTTCACAAACCCCCTAAAGGTCGTCTTAATGACTATGGTGCCTTAGGGAGTCAGGAGAACAGGGTTTAGATTCATTAGATAGAGAAGGGAGTTGAACCCAGAACCCCACCTTCTACATGAGTGCCCCGGTTTCTGGAAGTTCTGGAAAATGGGAGTAAGGGATAATAGCATTTCCTTCTCCACCTGTTTTTTAAGAGAACCTACTATAGAAACAATTTTTTGCCTCTAGCTTGCAGAGAGAAATCAGTGCAGTAATGGGAGTAATGTGTGCCCAGGCCCTGGGAATCAAGGAGGGAGGATGTGGAACTCCTGCTTTTATTGTCATTTCTTACTATCTAATTTAAGAAACTGCAGTTCAGCATACCACACTGTTTTAGTTAGAACTTCTTACAGGATTATCCATCTCAGTGTTCTGAGTATGTAGTAAACCTGGATGCATAACTTAAAGGCTAGATGCTACAGTGCTCCAAAGGGCAATGCTCTTATTGATGTAATCTTAGGATTATAGAACACCAGAAAAACCTAGGTAGTAATTTTTCATCAATTTATTTTTACTTTGTTCATACGTTCGAAGTTGTCATGCTCTAGAGCCCACTACAATTTCCAAACCTATTTTACGGGAACTTCAGGAATTTTGATTACATTTCATATTATTGCACGTCTGTTGTTTGCATTTCAGGTCTGGAATACTGGATATTATTATTATTTCCATTGCCTTTATGACATTTTGGGAGTTAAGAGTTTTATAATGAATGATAGGGATTTTCTTTATCTACTAGTATAGCATTATCACTGGGACATAGGCTTTGGAGAAATCTAAGTGTTTCGGGTTTAATGCATCCTTTTATATACTGACCTATGTTATCATAATGTATTTAACATATTTTTAAATAAACATACTCACCTGGGCTGTAAATCAAGGATTTTTTCTTACATGGAGAGACTGATTTTCTGCAAGCCTAAAGCTTAAATATGACTGCCTGCTTAGTTTAATTTGTAGGGAAGTGTTTGCACTCTTGCCCTGGTCATTTTGCTTGTGTAAGGCAGCCTCTTCACAGAGATGGCTGCATTATAGTATATGACAAAAGTCTGAGATAAGTTTAATACAAGTTAGAATCAACTTAATACAAAATGACCCACAGAAATTCCACAGGGACAGAACATAGTCTTTCAGCAGCTGATGGAATAATTCCTTATGAAATGATATCAACTGGGTTACGGCAACTTTTGAAAGAGCATAATATACTAAATGTCAATCAACAGGAGTTTATGAAAATAGTTCTTGTCAAACCAACCAGATGTCTTTCTCTGATGGGATTACAAGCTGGGTTAATAAAGGTAAACAGCATTGATACAATATACATAGATTTATGACAGACATTCATCTGAGCACCCAGCAAACATTTAATTAACAAGCTGTAATGGCGAAAATTCAACACAGCACACACTGAGTTTATTAGAACTGACTAAATGGTAGGTCTCAAAATGTAAACAGGCAATAGTAAGTGAACAAATCTGGCTTTTGTGATCCTTGGAAGAGTAAGGAGGAGTTGGGCTGCTATATCTTCTTTGTATTGTCTATTTGTGTGGCTGTGACTACAATAATGGGTCCTGTTCTTGGTTCACCATCTTATGAGCCTGTCTGCAAACTGGGGAGGGGAAAGGACCAATTTAGTGGAGAAGTACAGGAATTGTTAAGGGACAAGAAAAACAAGAAAACAAGGACAGTAAACTCAGTGAGTTCAATCTGTTTAGTTTATCAAAGCAAAGGTTAAGAGATGACATAATCACAGTTTATAAGTATCTCCATGGAGAAAATACATTTGATAATTAAGGGTTCTTCAGTTCAACAGACAAAGGCATAACAAGATGCAGTAGATGGACACTGAAGCTGGAAAAATTCAGATTTAAAGGCATTAATTTTACAAAGAGGATGATTAACCTCTGGAACAGTTCAAGAAGGATTATGGCGAAACCTCTCTCTCTGGAAATCTGTAACTCAGAACAGGATGTCTTTCAGAAAGATTGAATTAGATTAGAACAGTAGTTCCTCACAGTTTTATAATCTAAGAAACACTTGAATGACTTAATTATTCAGTCTGCTTATGTTTAAATGGATATCTGCCATTTGTATCTTTACTATTCTGTGCTGGCTCAAAAGTGGTAGCATGGACCAAAACCCCTCTCTCAGATGAGAATGTGTTTATATGCTGGTGCACTTTGTGGGTTGCCATAAAACTTAAATTACTCCTTTAAGTAGTTCAGAATGAAATACAGTCTCTGGCAGCAGCAGGATGTACATAGCTGTAGCATGTGTGCCTATCATGTCATACCCCTAGCAAACATTCAGATCCTGGCATGCATTTTCTTAACATAAATAGTTTAGAATACATGCTCATGCTCTGAGAGAGAAAAAAATTGCTCATTCTACTGTAGCAACCCTGACCAATGGGGATTTAATGCCTGCTTTACAGAAACCGTCTCAATGACACAGCTCCACTGGCTAAGTCTATCATTTAACAGGTCTCAGAAGTAGCTCAATGGCCTGCTCAAAATTTGGACTACAAGCTGCCCTAAGATAATACCAGGCTGCGTGCAGTGTGATGAGAGTATACAGTCTCCATCTCTGAGAAGAATAGGATTTAAGGCGTTATTTTAATGACTGTGGAGTCTGAATTTGAGAGACTGTTTGTGGGTGCTCCTCCTCTGTGGTGGTGAAACTGTTAGCTGCTCTGACGTAAGGAGGGAAAGGGGGCCTCATCCAGCAGGCAGGGCTTGTTCCCACTTCCCCCGATCCGCACAGCCTCACACCTGGATGCTCCAACCTGTGCTAGATTAGCTGTATTTCTGCGATTCCTAAAGCTGTCATGTGGTTAAAAGCAAAAACATGTGTGTCACATTTTTTTGAGATTATTCCTGGCCTCTTGGTCATATTCTAATTTACACCATTGCATTTTCCCTCTACAACCTTCCTTAAGCTTCAGTTGGTCACAGTGTATCTTCACATTTGGTTCCTAATAATACACAGCTACCGTAACATGCAGAAAAATAAAGTAGATGTTTCAAAAGAAAGGATTAGCCATTATATGAATTATAGGGATAACTGTGGTTTCTCCAGGACATAAATCAATCCACTTTCTTCAGGATATAAATCATATGCTAAATGTCCGAGACTTCAAGGAGAAACTTCTCTCACCAACATGTTGTTGCATAATTGCCTCTTATAGAAGTTTTACATCTTCCTCTGAAGCATCTGGTACTGGTACCATTAGCTTGATCTGGAATGGCAATTCCTGTGCGCCTTTGTGGAGCATTCCTGTGACAGTTCAGCAGCTGCTCGATTCCATCTTGTACAGGGCAGCCAGATGTCCCACTACTTTAAGGTTGTCCCACTTTTCAGCATCCTATTCTGCTTCCTTAGCTTGCCTTAAAGAAGGCTAGCTAACCTTACATTTTCACACACGTCCTGTCGAATGCCTTTCAAGCTGGGACATAAAGCTACTTGCAATGTGATTGCGACACAGGAGGAAACTGGTCACAGTCAGGGAATTTTTAGAAATCTGGTACTCGGGAAAACATTGCTCTCCAACTAATTTCACATCCAGTTTTATATCTTTCTTAGTGCAAGGAGAGATATGTGTTGTAAATCACAATCATGGCAACAGTGATCACTATAATTTAATTTGTATAATGTTTTCCATTCCAGTCCTTTGTTTTCAGTAGTTCATAACTTGCTAAATCTTTCATTTATTGATTTTTAATAAGGGAAGGAAATGAAAAAAAAAGACCTTTATTTTTCTTCATTACTAAGCAGTTTTTGTCACTGTTATCAAATGGCTCTGCTACTCAAACAGCTGTGGGTAAACAGCTGCCACTGAGATTGCTGTAGACATTTTGAAACTTGGAGCATGTAAGTAGCTCACGCTAGAAATGATGAGCAGAATTTTCAGGAAATATCGTGACACAAGTGGGGTAAGTGAAGAATTACAGGTATTGTCCGTGACGTCTATCTTGGATGTCCTAAGATGACTGAGATGACCTAGGCAGTCATCCTGAGAAATTGCTGAAAGATTTAACTGCAAGTTTAAACTTTAATACCAATGCATGGGCTATCAGCTCATAAGTTATTTAACTTTTTCCAGACACAAGCAAGGTGGAAAGACTTAAAGTGGTTTCAGAACATTAGAAGATGTCTGCTTCTGAAATAATTGTCGCAAGCTTTTTTACAGTCAACGGTGATGTAATCAATATGGTCATTCGAATCCATTCTAAAGCAGACATGCAAAAGAGGTTGTATGAATCGCTTCCTAAAATACTTGTCTTTGCTGGCTAAAGGAAGATTAGAGTGAAGAGCTTAGGTGTCTACATTAAGATGCTTGAAGTTGAGAAACCCATATTAAATTTGATCCACATTTCTTCCATCTTCTTCCTCATAAGATCCCGGGTTAACTTTTTTAGAGTCCAGTTAATCTCTGACCCTTCTTTTTTAAAGCTGGAATCACTTATGATTTACACATGAATAATGCTTAATCCAAATAGGAAATACTTTAAGCTTGGGCTAGTCAATACTGCTGCAGAAATAATTTAGACGTGATTTCTGTTTTTGCTTAGGTGGGGTGCTCTATACACCTCATTAAGGATGCCGATGAAACTACTTCCATGGCACTCCTAAGGTTTCCCCAATGGATGAACAGGTTCTTAGGCAGCTGCCACAGCTAAATGGGAAAAAGGTTCCTGAGCATCTCAGTCCAATGGGATACGCTCTCAGGCATGCACTGGTGAAGACAGACATTAAGATATAGAATCATAGAATCATAGAATTCTAGGTTGGAAAAGACCTCTAAGGTCATCAAGTCCAGCCATCAAATGCACGTGTGTGTGTCACTGGCAGAGTGTGCCTCATTCTTTAAGGGGTGGAGCACATGAATATCAACACTAGGCACAAAATTAATATAGGAACGTTTGGCATGCCAACACATATCCTGCTGTCCACAGAGTACAGTGGGTATTATATGAGGCTTCCTTTTTCCCCACAGATCTGTATGCAGGTTTCAAATGTTCCACATTAATGACTCTTTCATTTATTTTCATCTGATAGGATTTCTGCAAGGATGACTCTGGGACATTCCGGATACTAATTTCAAATGAAGGCTGTGGCTTCACTGGGGAAAAGTGCACCAAAAGGGTTATCATTCTGTATGAAAGTGGGGAAATAGAGTTGTTTAATGGAAACGTATGTATGCTTTTGTTCTTGTTCTTTCCCTTTTTTGGGGAAAAGAATTTCAGATTGTTTAGTAAGATGAGGCATGAATGACCTCATGCTCAGTGGTTCTTGAAAATTAGATCATAAAATGAACAGATTAGCAGGATTACAATTACCTGTTTTGCTCATAGAGGTGCAATGCCATTTTGATATTTCTGCTTGATGCCGATAAATTTATCTCTGATAAGCATGCTGTTCAATGCAAGCTCATACAAGGAGTGCCCTTTCTAAACATGGAAGGTCTAAGTCTATTTCAAACAAGGTTAAGTGCAAGGAAGAGCTAAGAAATGACTGTCCCATGACTAGTAAAACTTCAGACTAATTTAGCCATCAGAAGGACTGAGCACACAGGAAAAAAATAAGTCATGGCTCAAACAAGTTGATACTGCAGAAGCAAATATCACTATCCTTTCCCCTGTTAAATTGTCAGATGGAAAGCTGAATTGACTGGATGCTTCTTTTCTTCCCCCCTTTCCTACTAACAACCACTGAAGATTTGACCAAGAATCACTTCCACCTCCCATGTCACCCCATGGCTTTTCAAAGGGCACAGTTCAGCTCTTTGCCTTGGGCACCGTAACAATCAAGACCGTCTGTGTGTTCAATCATTGCAGGACTACAGTGGATTATAGTGTTTCATTTGCTCAGTTTTCAGAAGTACTGTGCTCTGAACTGGCGTCTGGAGCAGAGCTTTGCAAAAATGTTCCCAGTGAAACGTAAAACCGTTCTACATTTGCCTTGTTATGGGTTAACAGACAAAGCTGTACCAGGTTTTGCATAGTCTGCAAATCGCCTGCAAGTTGCTGCGTGTCACCGAAGCTTGATAGGAACATATAAAAACATGACTGTTATTGGTAGTGTCTCTGCAGTGCATCTTGACAGCATATGATCCATGGCGGCTTTTGGTTGCTGCACGAATGAACATAGAACGTATTGGTTGCCCAACCGGTACTTTATTTCTGCTGCTAAAGAATCCCCTGCTTAGGTGAGGGTGCAGAGGGATCAGTCCATAGAGCCAGGCTTTGACTGAAAACTTCTTTGGGAAACAGATTTTCAGAAGAGCTGTGATTCCATTTGGACACCTAAAGAAGGGCCAGAAAAGACAAGAGGTGATTAGGCATCCAGCACCTCCAGCGACAGAAAGTGTTTAGTTCCTGAGGGAATATGTCCTTCAAGACCTAGATCCGTATCACAAGACTGTCCACACGACCTTGGCTGTATTTTTAGCTGTCTCTCTGGAGTTTAAGGCTCAGCATAATGTCTAGAGTAGATTTTCTTAGAAGTAACAGCAACCAAATGAGACATCAAGGAAAAACAACAGATATAAAGACTCTTAGGCAAATTCTTCCCAAATAATGACTTCCTGCACTCTTTTTTCCACAAGAATCCTTAGAAGCAAGCAGGAGAATTGGGTCTTTTTTTTTGCCATTAAAATGTTTCCAAGAAGCCTTGTTTTAAGATGATACTGTTTTGAGAGCTTCTTCTGGTTTTAAGTAAACAAGATCTTAACTGAAGTATCTGCATGTTACAGTTCTGGCTTACATTAAAAAAAAAAATCATGAAATTATTTTTACTTTTCTGAAACAAACAAATCTGCCAGTTTTCAAGGTCAAAAGTTTATGACTTCATGGTTGGGCAAAAAGCCTCCATAAACATAGAAATTCTCTGATTTAGGTCAACCTCCCAGCTCAGCTTTGTCCTCCTGCTTTTTGCCTGAGTTTGGAAAAACGGAGACTATTATATATAGAAGATAAGTAGCCAGGTGTGACTAGACTGTGTAGTAATACAGTGGGCAGAGGAGAAGATGAAAAAGCTTCCAATTCCTGAAATATCTTTTAACATACTTTTCCTTAAAGACATTGAAGGCCCTTTTTAGCAGGTCCTTGGAGGATGTGAACTGTCTTCGCTGGGGATAAAGGCTTCTGATGATAACCCAGAGATAAAGAGAAGAATTACGGTGCTAAGCTTTTACTGAATTGAGCAACAAAGAATAGTGAGATGTGAAAATATTGTGCCCTCTAAGTAGGGAGTAGGTGAATGATTTGTGGGTTCCTCTTTCTCCCTTGCTTTAATCATTATTTGCACTGATTGAAAGTTTTCATCTGCCTCTTCCACAATTAAGCAATTTTCAGTTAATGCATTAGTGGTCCTTAAAGCCAAGCCTTTATCTCCAAATGTGGTTAATAATCCTGTTAGTGTTACTATGGAAAGGGGATTATGATATGAAAGAAAGCATTTTAAATTAATCTCTGAAGTTCTTAGTAGCTGGAGGCAGTGAATTTGCAGCCAGATGGAAAGAGGCACACAGGGGAAGTGAAAGTGATGGAAAAATGAAGAGACACCAGAAGGAATCTCTCAGGATTTTCTCGTTGGTGTGGCTGGTTGGGGAAAGAAGTACTTCCTGACTTCAGAGTCAGGCTCTGGTTCTTCAGAGGCCACCGAAGCATGTCGTTCTCCCAGTTTGCATTATACGTAAACCTAGCCAGCCCTTTTGTTGCTACCTGCCTCAGGAGCACGGAATTGTTAGTTTCCTAAAAAGATGAAATAAAAATAGAACTTATTTTTTCAGTAAACCATTAACCGAATACTAAACTGGTTGTTAGCTGTTTTTAAGATAAATGGGGGTCTCAGTTATCTTAAAAGGCAATTTCAAAGTAAGTGGTTTTTCCTTCACTTCTTACTCTCACTAAACTGGTTGTTAGCTGGGTATATCCTGTCCTCTTGACCAGCCGTGCTTCTGTTCAGCAGTCATTGCTTTGTGTGTCAGCATTTGTGGTGAGCGTATGTTATATCCTGGGAGCACAAGGGGCATAGCCTCATTCAAAATTATATAAACATGATGAGACTGAAGTACCTTACTTGTATACCAATTTGGTGCAGAAGTTTTGTTTCTAAGGCAATAATTTACCCACAGGAACTTTTCAGTGTAGAGTCAAGCCTGTAATCGGTCCCTTACCCATACCTGGCTTGCAGTTTTGCAAGTGCTCCAGAGCACCTGTGTAGTGTATGGGAACTATCTGTTCTCTGGAAAACAGCATGTTTGGAAATGGCTGTTAGCATATGAGCACATGTCCCACTTGGAAGTGACCTACATGAAACAGTAATTAGAGACACTCTTGACAGGACAATGTGCTTTTCTTGTTCAGGTAAACATCAAGGTACCTCCTAAAGATGACAGTGATTTAGAAGTCATGAAGTCTGGCCGTTATTACATCATTTTACTGGGCAAAAGCATCAGTGTGACCTGGGATCTGGCAATGGGGGTCTCAGTTATCTTAAAAGGCAATTTCAAAGTAAGTGGTTTTTCCTTCACTTCTTACTCTCACTAAAGAATGGACTTACCTCTTCCCTGGGGGATAGCATTTTTTTTAATACAGACATGCAGATAGTTTTCCATGGAGTATTGGGCATGTGCTTGAAAATTAAGGGATTTTTTTTTTTTTGTAATATCATAAGGATTGCTTAGTTTCCCCAGTAGCTCAACTGTAACTGGTAAATTCTGGGTCTCTGGAGATGAGCTATGAGTGAAAGATTGAATGCTGTGGTGCCTCAGAGTACCTATCCCTTAAGTGACTGAGATAATTTCTTCTATGTTCAAGAAGAGCAGTGTAAGGGGACAGATTCACTAGTCATGGTGATAGGACAGTCAGCTCTGAAAATAAAATGGGACTGTAGAGGCATACTCTAAGGAGAGTCAACAGGCACCACTGGTCAGAGTTGTCATCTTGCTTCCTGGAGTCTTTGGAGACAGACCGGTCCTACTTTCAGCTATGCAGGACGGGAAGAGGAACTAAACTTTCTCTGTGAAAGACCATGTCTATTCTAGCAAACTTGGCAAGGCCAGGGATAACTCAGTTATTGAGCCTTGTGCCATTAAAGCACTAGGCTAAAAAGACTTCTTAACAAAACTGTAAGCCAGTCTACAGATGTAAGATTTATGTATTTTGTGTTTCTTTCCCTGCAAAGGATCAAGTGTGTGGTCTGTGTGGAAATTTTGATGGGATCCAAAACAATGATTTGACCAGCAGCAATGAACATCTTGAAGTAGATCCAGTTGACTTTGGGAATTCTTGGAAAGTCAATCCGTACTGTGCTGATGTTGAAAAGGTGATTGCGAATGAACTGTGAAAACTAATTAATATGGGTTACAGTATCACTCAAGACTGGGAAAAGACGTTTGAAAGGGTAAAAATCAATAGCAATGAACTCCTTCCCCCGTATTTTTGCCAAATAATATTATTTCTTGAAATCTGATAAAAGATCAATTAACTTATTTAAGGCCCCTGCACTGCTTGGCTGCAGATGAATGTTAAAATAGCCAGTCTGTACGGTAGAGGCTGTTCGTAGAGTTTGCCAGCCCAGATGCTTGAAATCGAGGTATAACTGGAAATCTCATTTTAGACTTAATCTAAAAAAAACATCTGTAATTTTCAGACAGGGGGAGTTCAGATAAAAATTTTGTATTTCTCTATCCAAACTTCCATATCCCAAATCTTAGTCTGTCCATTTATGAACTACTGAATGCACAGATTAATTTCTTTCCGTGTGCTTCTTGTTCTTTTTTAAGGAGCATTCCATTATGATTTTCACACTGGAGAGGTTTGAGGAGGTTACCTGCTATCTG
>Ga0181612_146893_pt1 | contig 10809 bp, 7 predicted proteins | sample HoacroProtozoa21_FD_119630 | JGI IMG/M metagenome (GOLD analysis project Ga0181612, IMG submission 119630) | Hoatzin crop microbial communities from Cojedes, Venezuel. Combined Assembly of Gp0051906, Gp0051904, Gp0051908 | reverse complement strand
CCTGCATCCTTGGTATTTTACCAGCACTAGAGGATGCCTGGAATAGAACTGGCTCTGATCTTTCTATTAAATCCCCCCCCGCCCAAAGCACCACTGTGTTCTTCCATATAGTTAATGTTTGTGTTTGAGAAGAAAGAATGTCCCCAGTAGGCACACTGTCAGCTTCCTTTTCTGCAACAGTGTAGTCTTCAGGCCTCTGGCAGCATACTGTAAGGGCTATCAAAGCAACTGGGGCTGGATTTACAAGGTGCAAGAGACATCCAGAGATAAAAAGGGGAGCCACAAGTAAGAGCAGATTTTCAATTACTTTATAAGTACTGGAACATTCATAATGGGTTTTTTGCTCAGTTATACAGGTAAACTTTTCTGTGAGCACAGGTTTTGCTGTCACCTTTGAACAAAAAGTCCCAAACAAACTTCCACATATTTTATTTTCACTCTTTGTGAAGTTGACCTTTACTTGCTTTTTTGGAGTTCAGGATATGAAAGTCTCTAAAATTCATTTTGAGTTATGAAAGCGCCATAGTATTAGCAATACAAATACTTAGTTTAGTTCTTAATTAAATTGCTTCCACCAGAAGCTTAAAGCACATGTTCCCATGGTTGTTTCTTCAATAAATAAATAACTTTTTTTAGAAAAAAAACACAACCCTCTCTCTCTCCATGCAGCTTTAGGTTGAGGAATGAGCTAACACCTCCAACCACAGCAGACTCTGTGCCTCCCCCCCAGACCTCTATGTTCCTTTGGCAGACTCACCTGGCCCACGGCAGCACCAATACTGCCCGTTCCATCCACAATTCCCGTGACAGTTGCCAGAGCCTCGCTGCTGCCTCTCACCAGGTCCTGGCACCCCAGGTCAGCAGAAATTGCAGAACTGATCATGTTAGAAGGGCCTCCGATGAAAAATCCTGGAAGTGCCAAGAAAACAGCCTCGGTGCAAAACAAGCATGAGGATAGATTCTCAACAGAACATCTTCAAAACACAGATTTTCTACCACGCAAAGCTCAGGAAAAGGATTACATCCAGGGACAGCGATCACAGAGTAACTGTAGGTAGAAGTGCACCCTCACAGCTGAAGTATACGGTCAGGGCACACTTTGGGTACCTGGAATACGCACACAGAAATTGCCAACAAGCACGTTTTCATCCAAAAGTAAAAATGAGGTAATTAGGTTTGGCACACTCTGCAAGAAGAGCCAGGACACACCGAACTGAATACAGAAAGCTGCTTTGAACAGCATACATATACAAACCCTCAACCTGAAGCAGATTTAGACACATTTCTACTTTGGAGTAGTACACCCCAATGCTCAGCCTCCAGGGATTGGTAAGGAGACAGAAGGGGAAAAAAAACACAACAGGACAGAGAGTTCTGAAGTAGGAGTGTTTGAAAAGAAAGGCTCCATTCACGCAGGCTAATCTTAATTCTCTAACACAGCACAGTATGTCTGGTAGCACACAAAGCTTGCGACCTCTCACAGTACACAGGGCATTTGGGGTTGTGACAGATGAACACCCTCAGATTTGAGCTGCAGCTCATGACTTTGCCATATATACACCTCCTCAGATACCAGATCACTGCTAGGTATTTTGGCACAGCTCCATCCTCATCATAGCGAGCCAAGGCAGATCCCTTTAGTTGCAAGCCGTTGTTCTATACAGTCTCTATTCCATACCTCCCTCTGTAAGGCAGTTTTCCTACAGCTGTACTCCAAAAGTAACAGAAGCGGGGCCCCAGCTTTTGCTCTTTCTGCAAAACCAGCAGAAATGGCAGCGTACACAAATGCATTAACACCACTTGAGGCTGGTGTTACTGACTTTTCCGCAATGTATTATATATGTCTACTAGTATAACAGTGGCATTTGATAAGATACCTGTAATGGTCATGATCAGAGCATTAACAGGTTTGCTGTTTGGAGAACCTGCAAGAGAAAGACCAGATGAGTGTGACTATAACAAATGAACTTGAGAAAGCCACTTATTTAGGATCAGAAAAAAGCATGCAAACATCCAGTCTGAACTGCCTGTTCAATTACCTACACTCCTATTTGACCAGAGACTTCTACAGAGATTAATCTTACAGCAAAGTCATTTACATTCTAAAGACCCAGAATTTTCCCCAACAGCACTTTACAGCAGCAAAGTCACCTTTACCATTAAAATTTCATGCCCTATTTCAATACCAGATTTGCCCGGCTCTGGGTTCCAGCTCTTGTTAGGCCTCCTTCTACGACACAAAGTTTGCGTTTACCCTCCTTGAAAGTCCATTTGAGTAGTAAGAGAATCCTCCTTCTGTCTCTCTGGGGAAGTTAGACAACTCAGTCTCTCCCACCACAAAGTATTCAGCAAGTGAATCACCCTTGTTCTGAATTGTCCAAAACCTTTTCTAAGATACAGAGATCCTCCTAGATCTGGAGGCAGTAATCCAGCAACTGCCTAAACAATGCTGAACAACAAAGTAAAACATGTAAAACACCATATCCTCACTCCTGCTTACAAAGCCATGCTTGGGTATCTACGTGCTCTGCTTGCCTTTCCAGGAACAGCATCATAGTGTGTACACACAGCTGGCTTTCCACTGCAGTCTCTCGGTGCTTTTCAGACACTGTTTCCCCCGATACCTCACTTCCAGGCATCACCTGAATTCCTTACCAACTGCTTCAACTTAGGGCCCACACACGGTCAAGTTACCACGCGTAAGGCAAGCTGCAGCCCTCTCCACATCTTCTCAGGCCATTGTTACTCTCACGTGTAACACACTATGAGCATGAAAAGGTCTCCTGGTTTGGCTGATGGGAATTTAATTATCACAATGCAGCAACTTTGTATCACCTGTCTGAACCTTCTGTATCTGGCTGGATAGAGCTAAGCACAAGACACTGAGACCTCTGGCTGCTCTGCTATACAGAGCAACTTCAAACTTAGTCAGCAATAATTTTATATCTGCTTCCAATTCACTTTTGAAAGTAACGAGTTAGCACAAGAGCCTACAAAACTCCATCAAACTACACCAAACCCAATCCTAGCTATTTAATGATTACGCCTTATCAACCCTTAGACCACCCAAGTAAGCCAGCATGCTTCTGAAAGGCACACTTTAGTGTTTGTGTCCCGCTCTGGCAGCTATTTCTGTCCACAGATCTCCAAGTGCTCTATAAAAGCCAGTCTGTGTCACCACCCCATTCTGCAGGAAGACACAGAAGTGAAACAGCATCCCAGTGAGTTAAAGCACCCTGGTACCACAGGACACCATGTCTGAAGACATAAAACTGTTAAACTCGGAAGAGCTTCGTTAGGAAGCTCTCATCAGAAGTGAGACCTGCCTGTCGTCTCCCACTCCGGTTTCCTGACAGACTCCTTTCAATAACTGATCACTGAGAACTACATGCGTTATAAGAGAGCCAGAAACGCTTCAGTTTCACCTCTTACAGAAGCGTTAAGTGGGGAAGTTTAAGAGCTTCTCCCCCTTTGTAGTGTATATGTACTCCAGCACAGATCTGTCCCCAGGTTCTCTTTCCTTTTGCTAGAGTGATGTATCTGCGACTTCCTGCTCTGCCAGCTGCGGTGACGACAGGATGACAATGCCAGAAGTCTCACTGACACTGGAGAAGAATCAGTACCACAGCTCACCAGTACAGGGAAACCCAACCACTCAGCTAATTCTTTTCCACCTCATTAACCAGAGAGCAGATTTCTTTCTGTGCAGTGCTTCAGGCAAAGCCGACCAAAAGGCACCACCCTGCTCCAGAAGCAGTTTCAAGACCAGAAAACATAATCAGAACAGGCTGTGCTCTGGTTCTCTCTCAGGCGTACCGAATGAACCTCTTATCGCTGCGCAGCAAAAGCATACTCACGGCTGTATCCAAAAAGAGAGCCTACAGCAAAGAGCAGGCTAATCGCTAGCACTGGGGCTCTCTTCTGCAGCACATCAGAAATCAAGCCCTGGATAGTCCCACCTGCAAAGAAATAAATCATTGTCAGGCTCAGGATGCTAACACCTTGAACAAAACTCCTTTCACTGAGTGCAGTGGCCTCTTGCCTTCTCATCAATACACGTTCTCTCCAAAATCCTGAAAACTAAGTCTCCTGCCCTTACTGCCCCAGACCCAGACAGTAAACTTAAGTGCCTCAGAGCAGGGAAAACTACTCATACTGCTTTCCCAGGAATTTACTACTTTTTTTCTGGCACACAACTAGCCAGTGCTCCTGCTTTCCTTTTCCTTCCCCTACAGGACCATCACAGCTCTAGGATCACCACAACTCTGGATGTGAGTAAGCTTAACATTGTGGATGGTTTCTGTAACAGAGAGTGCAGTAAAAGGCCGTTGTTTTTCCACAGGGAAAGCGTTAGCACACAGGGGCCTCACATTCCCTGCTGTCTCACCTACTTAGGGTAGGTGCAACTAATAGCAACAAATGCCGATAGCTGATAAAAATCACCTTGTGTATCATTGCTACCTCTGCAGGAACTGCTCTGCTGGTAAAACCTAGACTGTTGAGAAAACCTAACACAGCAAAGGCCACAGAGGCAAAAAACCTGACCCTGAATAGACCAAAACAAGGATATCTATTTTAGGAAAGCTAACTGGACAAGGTAATAAAGCAAGAAACTGAGCACAGGAGAGTGGAAGTCTAAACACATATACAATATGTTCTTTATTCTGGAGGAACAGGGTCAGATTTTGCAGCCAGCAGACACAAGTGCAATTATATTTTGTTTCTGAACATAGCACAGTTGTGTCTGCTCTGCTGAGATCTGTGCCGAGTCTGCTCTTAAAAATACAGGACAGAAGGGACGCTACAGAATGCTCTAAGTCCAGATCTAAACTCCCCCTCAAGGGTACCTGTCAGAAAGGAAGCAGCAAGCAGCACGGACACCATTTTGTACACAGCACTTTTCAAGAAGCCCTAGTGAGTAAAGAAAAATGCCTGCTGGGGGTAACGTCCAAGATTACGATACTGCCCTTTAAATTATATGGAAACTCTTTAGGGGGCTCACATACTCTGTGTTTTAGAAAAAAAAACAGCCAAGCAGCCACATACATAACTAGACTTTTCATATATCCATTAAACAGCTAGATCCCATTGAACATGACTGCTCTGAGCTGCATTTGCTGTCTCGCGTTTTCAAACGCTAGAAGGGCAGCTGCAGGAAGATGTCATTCACTTGCTCACTCACCTATGATTCCTCCCACATCATACCAGATAGAGAGCTGGTCAGCTTCTGCTTCTTTCCATCCAAAGTTGTTGCTGAGGTAGAAGGGCAGCCAGAAGAAGAAGGAGTAATTCACCAGTTTCAAGCAGGCGTAGGCCAAAGAGTACTGGAACAAAGAGAGGACCAGCAAGCAGTTACCACTTGAGAAAAGCAAACAGCATTTCTGCTTCTTCCCATCAAGCTCTGTGTCCAGCTAAAGCTTTCAGGGGCGAGTGCTTCTGCTTTTCATGTGAGAAGGCAGCATTATGAGAGCTTAATGCTGAACATCAAAGTGAAGCCAAGAATACAAAAATCACCGTCAAGAAGGTTATTTTCTTTTCACTGAATGCAACGGGTTAAAACACTTTCAGTATAATCCTGAGAGGAAACGACACCAGGCTTCAAAAAATGAAGGAAATTTAATTCACCTTCTGAACAGAAAGGAGCCAGCCATGTGACATGAAACAAACTTGAGATTTAGTCACCTGTGCATCACGCTGAGAAAAGTTAGGTGAAGTAGTTCCTCTGCGCTATCTTTTGCTGCTCAGAAGGCTCATGGGCTCACAGCACCAGAAGAGAAAGCTTCGCTCACAAACCCCAGGCAGGTATTCCAGGACACAAGATGAAAGGTTTGGGAAAGCGAAGCACAGGCTTCCAAACCCAACAGCTGAGACAACCTCCTGCTTTTGGCTGCTGGGCTTAAATTCTGTCTAGCCAGCAGATCTCCTTCTTTAGAGCTCTCACGTGTGCAGCAAAGATTTTTTTCTCTGGGATTGCTGGCCTAGCACAGAGGGACGAGGCACACTATGTCAGTAAGGCCCCCTGATAAGCACTGACACAGCAGTTCAGGGAACCCTTACTTGTAGGGGTAAACCTGGATGAAGGTGGAAAAAACCACCTGTTAAGGGTCACAGCTTTTGAGACTGTATGTGTATGTACACACTTGTCTTTGAATTTCAAAAAGATCTTTTTATATGTTAAACTCCACAAAATTACCTCTTCTGAATTTATATTATTTTAACAGATATATCCTTTTTGGCTGTATTATTAATACTTTTCCACTCTTACAGGACACAAACTAATCCCCATCATACGTTTAAAACACAGGGATGTTTGGTAGAGTTCTCCTGTCACTGGGTGTGAAGAGTGTACTGTACGAAGCGATTTTTATTACAACACACTTCGAAACTGTCTACCAGATTGTCTGAGTGATTAAACACTGAATTTCTAGAGGCTCAGGGGAAAGCTGTCTGTACTAAAACTCTTTCACCGTATCACTCAGCAGGAGAAGAGAGGAACTACAAAAAAATATATGTCAAAGAAAGCCTTTGTAGGATCTTGACAAGGCTTTGGAGGTTCTCTCGGTGTTCAGTCTCTCACTGATCTGACACAGTGTCCTGGTTTGGCTGGGCACTGATCTGACATCAGACAAAATTCTCAGTCTCAGAGGCGTTCACGTTGTTGGGTTAACGCACAGAACACGTCCTCAAAATCCCAAGTATCAAAACAGCAACATCAGCTGTCCAGCACCTCCTTATGTTCTGGACAATGAAAATAAGTCACACATCAACTGAGGCAGCCTCTATCACTAAGAAATCTTGCCTGAAGGTTCTTTGTACATTAGCCTATTCTCAGCACAACCAAAACTGAGCCATAGTTTATACAGCGTTTAGCCATGTTAGGAAAGAACTCAAGATGGGTACGGTTTCTTTTGCCATCCCTCATCCGAGGTCTTAACAACAGAACTGTGGTTGTCCTGCACACTAAACGTTGACAGTCCACCCATCCCTTCTAGATTTTGCATTGCCTTAATCACAACAACCAACTGCTTTACTCACTGAGGACATCTGACAACGCTCTCCAGTCTGTAGTTCTGCTTCATGATCAAACCCAGACAGTTCACACCGTACTACTGAGCCAGCCACCCTGCCCCCTTTCTTGTACTGCTTCTACTATTCCGGGGGTACACCGCCCACTGACACAGAAAGTTAACATTGTTTTTTAGTGGCAGGTTAGTTTTTCAGCTGAACCAAATCCATGAATTGGGCAATACTGCTGACACAGAAGCACAAGTTCTCACGCAAGGGACAGGATGAGGATATGCAGAAACTGCATCACCAGGCCTTGTTTCCCGTTGTTTATAAAAAAACCCACCCACTTTACCACATGTTACATCATGCTGATTAAGACTTTTCAGGCCAGCTTTCTGCTTTAATGCAACTAAAAAAAAAACCAAAAAACCCAAACCTCAATATCAGTGCCACAGAGTTCTGTGTGATGCTCAGCTAACAGCAAGAATCTCGTTCCTCAGGGCAGAGTAGCTACCTTAACAAGAAACCACCCTATAACCACCTTTGCTCATGGCCTCCCTTCTCAATTCAGCAGCAAAAAGGGCAGGGTCGCTGCTGCCCGTAGCTGGCTCATTACAGGCACTAAATGCAGGAGCCCAACGGGAAGAGCAACATGCAACCACGTACCCGGACAGTATTATAATCCACGAGCACAAGCACAAGCGCAGCAGTCCCAACCCCAAAGTTTTAACAGCATAAGAAGTCACCTGTCAACAACTACAACGCATGGTCAACATATTAGCAATGATGTCAACAAATGCTGACAACACAAAAAGTCAGCTTCACATTTAACAGCATAAGTCAGATCTCACTCAAGAATCTGTGTCCTCACCAGTACTACTCCCGGAAGGCAACAAGCCTGGATAAAGCCAATGGCTTTTGGCTGGTTCTCAGTGTCAGTTGCTTGAATAGAGTAATTCCGGTCATCATCATCTGCATCATCATCGCCCATTAAAGGTCTGTTGGCATCTTCCTCCACGCTGCTGTCTTCACCTGCTCCAAGCTCAGGGAGGCCTACGTTTTACAAGGGACATGCAACAGGAAAACACGGACCATAGCCTGTTCGCCCTCTCCCCACTCTAAAGCTATGCTCGCTTCTTTTAAGCAATTCTCCCTTCTAGCAATTCCCTTGCTCTCCCATACCTCCACCCTCCTTTGGCTTAGAAACTCTTGGTATTCTGCAGTGTTGCCAGTTTCTACCCTTTGTCTTCTAGCGCTCTTGAAAGTATTCTGGCATCGGCTTTGTCTGTTCTGAGTGTCTGGCCATTAGTTGGAAGACACAACACATTAGTGCATTTCCCCCCTTATTTAGTGGTTGTGATCCTCAGATCTGGCTCCCGGGTACCACTGAGCATGGGGGCCGAGTGTACCAGCAGCTACTCAGAGAGCTGCTGCCTGTTTACGCCTCCGCTGGAATGGAAACCCTAGGAACTGCGCTGCGCTTCCTGGGCCGCTGAGTGCTCTTACGAGCACTCTTTATGGTAGCTCTAGTGCTACCACCTTTACAGCCTTTGCAGGCACCTGGGAAACCTCTCCCATGGTCCTGTAAAAGCCCAAAGCTTCTTTTGTTTTCCTGTCACACTTTGGCTTGCCTACCATCTTCTCAGAGAAGGACCATATCCAACGTGAGAGCTATTTAACTGGCTGCGGGGGACCTGCAGAGGAAAAGTACTTTCCTTTCCCACTGCACAGTTAAGGCTCGCCATAGTTCTCTCCTACAATAGCCAGTTACCAGTTTGCCTACTGTTTCGTTAAAAAAATACCGATTTTCCAGGTGAAGAAAAACTGATAATTAGGCACATACTAGTGGAGACGTCAAAAAGCAAAATGAAACAGCCTAGCTCCAAGATATCCAGACCTTACACACATGATGCACGGTGGCATTTAGTGTGATCTTTGCGAGAAAAGCACTTGCTTCATTAAATACTCAGAAATGCAACACCATTTTGTAAGAGCACTGAGGGTAAGCGCTGTCAGAAGGAGCAGTACTTTTAGTACCACATGGAAAGCTGCAGCTCTGCTTTCCATGAAGGTACTGAAATGCTGCAGCCCTCTTCTACTCACCCACTTCCTTCGGTGACGTCAGGAGCCCGAAGAAGACAATGACTCCTCCAGCAAACTGTACTGAGGCAGTCACCAAGAAAGCATACTGAAGATAAAAAAACAAAAGATCATTTTTTAAAACACTTTCAGTCACACAGGCTTCCCTGACTAACAGGGTTTCTTTACATTCCAGCCTTGTCAGACAGTAAACACAGCTACAACTCAGACTACTTCCAAAAAACTCTGAAACAAGCGATCTCTGCACCCCCTGAACAGTCTCGGTTCTCTCTAGGCTGCAAGGCCACACAAACAGCTGGTTTAGCGTACCGAGGTGACAGCAGGCAGGAAGGAGCTTACCCAACACAACCACAGATCCAGCTACACTGGAAGGGATTGCTCAAAGCAAATTCAGACCAGGTTGCTCAGGGCTTTGTTCATTTAGGTCTTGAAATCCTCCAGAGACAGATCCTCCAGGCTCCAGCTCCTTGTTCCAACGCTTAACTAACTTCACAGTGGAATAGTTTTCCAAGCACCCAGTTGGAACCGCCCCTGCTTCACTTTATACCCACTGCATTTTAGCTCTCTCCAGAGTGACAAGCTCAGCTCTGTTAGCCCATCCTCACAGGTCACGCACTGCAAGATGCGCTGGTTCACTTACATTCCCTGTATTCAGTTGCCTGCCTGTCGCATCACAGCGACGCAGCGCGTGCCTGGCCTCTTCCCAGTTACAGAAGCTATGCCTCCATGCCTGTCAGAACCTCACCACCACTCAGCAGCACTGACCTCAGTTGAGTGACAAGCTGTGATGCACGACTCTGAAGAGCACCTTAAGCCACCCAAGTCAGAAGAGGGTATACTATGACACTAGGGCTCCTCTATAACATCAGCCCCATTTACAGAGAAGTCTCAGGCTCATTTTTCCCAACTTGGAAGGGTCAGGAAAGGAATACCCTTTCTATTCTGCCTACTATTTCCTGCCACAGAATTCAGGAAGATGAAACAGGACACTCCAAGCCTGTTATCTCTCAGAGACAGGATAAGAAACTAGTCTCGCATAACCCACTCAGACATGCAGTCCCAGCTAGAAGCCAGACAGCAATGCCTACCTCATAGCCATATTTGAGAACACAGGAGGCAAGGAACGCCCCGAGGATATTTCCCACAGATGCACAGGCACTCCAGAGTCCAAACACAAAACCTCTCCTGCAGAACGGGAAGAAAATTTGAAAAAGGCGATGCAGGGAGAGGTGACAAAGATGTAACATGTCAGTGAACTTTAATTTATGGGTAAAGTTAGAGCACTCTCCCAGTCCACTTCAAAGACACTCAAAGGTCAGTTTAAGCACAGAATAAATTGGAGGTGCCAAACAGATAAGCAAGGAATGTTCTATCCTGAAACACCTGTGCTACAACAGAGGTGAGCTGGCAACTACAGGGTTAATAAGCTACGGCTAGCCCTCATCTGCAATACCCCAAAGCGACAAAGTTGAACCTACAACGAGTCAGTTTCCATTCGGTCCCTTCAGTGCTAAGTAGACAGAAACAGGTTTTCCAGTGGCACGAAAATCCAAATTCAGTCACTCTGCACTAAGGTACTTTGGAATTTTGAACCTGTGCTTTTGACACACACAACTGTATTCACACCAAACTGTTCTGTGGCTCCAGAAAAAAAAAAAAAAAAAAAAAAAGAAGAAGGGGAAAAAGACACACATACACAAT
>Ga0181612_102284_pt1 | contig 10809 bp, 2 predicted proteins | sample HoacroProtozoa21_FD_119630 | JGI IMG/M metagenome (GOLD analysis project Ga0181612, IMG submission 119630) | Hoatzin crop microbial communities from Cojedes, Venezuel. Combined Assembly of Gp0051906, Gp0051904, Gp0051908 | reverse complement strand
GTTATGGACTTGAGTTATTACTGTTAAGAGGTCTGCCATCTCCATGCCAACAAGAGCTAGAAGAGAAGCCCTTGCATAGTAAAGAGAGCAATATCTGATTAGCAGGAAATAAAACCGTGGCTTCAGCACATCATACAAATGTTACGGTTGCAAACTGCCAAGAAGCCTGTCATCAATTAATTTTCTCGCAAACGATTCTGCAGAAAACTCTTCTTTGCCTTTGGCACTAGCAGAACAATGATGGCAGATTTTATTGCTTCTGTAACAGCAGAATGGCAGGTTGTGTGTCCAAGCAGACTTGCCAGCAGCCCAGAGAAAGGCTTACATATCTCCTCTCTGTCTGCTTCCTGGGCTTTCAGCTATGGACCAAGTAGAACAGAAAACAAAATGCTCATTCTTATATTGGCCCTTTTACCTCTTCTTTGCTTTCTCTTTCTTTTAGCATAGGTGATTCAGCGACCTTTCTCCGTCGCTTTTGACATACTTGTTTGTTCAGGTGTAACTTTCTTCTTCTCTGCTGTCTACTCACTGGTAGAAAGATGTTCAGTGGCCCCTGGCTCTTGGTGACTCCCACTGCAGTGATGCTTGCAGCTTGGCAAGAAACCCAGTCCCAGTCTTGTTGTGAATGATTGCACTTCTTCTGTGACCCTCATTTTGGTCTACAAATGCAAAAAGCTTAATGCTGGCCAGTTAGCCCTGAGCTTGTCTCAAAGCAAAGACTAACTTCTGATGGAAATCACCAGGTTTTGTACAAAGGAAGTAACAATTTTAAGTTCTTGGGCTACAAGGGTAAAGAACCCAGAATAAATAACACAGATATAGAAGTCTCTTACGGAAAGAGCCCTGTTTTGACTCTTGTTTCAGGTTTGTTATCCGGGGAACTTGTTCACATGGTAATTTACCCCACAAACATTACCCCTTGAGAAGGACCTTGGAGACATACTCTAACTTGCACAGGCACAGTTTGACTTGAATATCTACTCGAAGATATAGACAATGAAAATCAGCTAGCTGCAAACCTTTTTACTGTAGTTATACTTGGCAATTTTATCACTCCCATCATGTCTCAATAATCCTTCCCATCCTCCCCTTATTTTCTACCAAAGAAGAGGAATTACTTTACCCTTGCTGGTAAGTATTCAGCATCCATAAGAGTGTTTTAGGCTTATATGAGAGTAGATTTGGAACAATGAGTAACCTTGGTGGGAATTTTTTTCTATCCTTATTCTTTAAGATAACTGACTGAATTGTTGCCATTATATTTCACTCTATTTGCTGTCTTGTACCACTAAGTTTGGTTTTGGTTTGCTATATAGTTACAGAGTACAAATGTAGCCAACTAATGTGTTTTGTAAAAACACCTAGTTCTTTCCTCCCCTGTTCTTCACCGTTGGCTTTAAAAGTGCCTTTTAAAAGCATAAGCCAAGTGAGATGAGGCAAAGTAAGAGAACAGAGAATGACTGCCTTGTTTGGGGATTATGTCACTCATCTGGGACTGAATCCAGTGACATCTCAATTCAATCACTGATACAACAAATATTGTCAGGGCAGAATAATGGTGCCTAGATAGGCACTGTCCCACCCCCAGTGCTCCTATGGCATGGTGATGCAGAGATTGTGCTGGGCTGTGAACCAAGTGGGCACTGATGCTCTCAGGCAGATAAGGGAATTAATCCTGGATCCGGATCTAAGCAAGTGCAGGTGCTCTTTGCGTTGATCCACCGACAGGAGGGAGATACTTTTTGTCACTTGTTAATACAGTCCCCAAGGTCTAAAAAGGTGCTGTGATTCAGGCCGAATTGAACATTTTATGTTCAAGTAATTTTTTCAGCATTTTGACAAGAAAAAGGATGAAGAGTTAGATCCCGGTTTTTCAGACTGAGGTTCCCCACCTTGAACATGAATTACAAATCCACAAAGAACTTGTCCTACAGAAAATCCTTAGGTTCTTAAAAGTAAGTTGATAGACATTAAAGAACTTTGAAAAGAACTTCAAAGAAATATTTAGAAGGCTGTAAGAAGAACCCAGACATTTCTGTAGGAGAGAATAGGCTCAGTAAACACTAACTTTGACATGAATTTTAGATTCCTTAATACACACAGTCCTACTTTAACATCTCACATGCTCAGCTTGTTCATGTTTATTTTTCCATCCATAATTAAGTAAAACAGGAAGCAACCAGCTCAATGTTCCTTCTGTTCCAACACCCAGCTGTTTTCTTTCCAAGGTTGTACATAGTATGCCCTGATATTTCTTGTTTACGCTTTGAAGACACCAAGCCAAAAATAGGCACTTAAGCTTCCTCCTTAAATGAAAAAAGGATTAATTGGATCTTAAAGCAAGTGGGATGGATTGTCCTCTGGGGACACCTGTCTCACATCATTAACCTTTGAGGGAGTCTAGATATCTAATTTTCAGACTGCTAACTGTAAGTGAGATAACATGAAGATTTTAGGCACTCATAACATCAAAAAGGCAATTAAAAATTTGTGTAGACTCTAAACTGGCGGACAGACATTGCACACATTTCTCTATCTACCTCAAAGGCATTTTTGGAAACCCCACTATATATGCATGTGTAGACATCTTAACATTTGTCAGTTTTCCCTTAGACACTTCAGAAATTCAATTTATGCTCAACTTCACATATGTCATCCTACCAATTTTCCTGAGAGCTATTTAAAGCTAAAAAAGCTGAGAAAGTACTGGCCATCCATATACTGTGAACAATCAGTGCACCAAGCTTTTTTAGTATTTATACATCTTTCTAGCTGCTGAAATCTTTACTGGAAGCCAGTGCAAGTTTCATGTAATTAAATATTATGATCAGGAGTCCATACTGAAAAGTCCACCACAACAGTACAGTGTGTGGGGGGAAGTGGAACGCTGTAGACATTTACCTTATAACTCCTTTAGTGAAAAGGCAGTAATAGTGAGGTCTTGGGCTTTCAAAAATACTAGTTAACAATTTTTTTATTAAATCCTAAGGAATTTGAATATTCATAAGTTATTTTACTGAAAGCTTCTTTTTGTTCAAAAAGGGCTTTTGAATGTAGTGGTTTTTTCTGTAGCACAAGAGCCTGATCCATGTCTCTTACATCAGTGTAGTTTAATGATCACTTCATTCTGAGTAGCAGTGTAAGTGTTGGGGATATCAGGCATATTGAAATCATCTGTGCATCAATGCATAATCTGATTAACTGAGAAATAGTGACCATGATAGACACAGATGTAGAACAGTGATTAAAGAAGGGAGAATCCCTCAAGGACATGAGTAATTTTTCACAGTGGCAATACTTCTATCACAAATTCTGGTACATATGCCTCATATCATTCTTGCCAAGGTATGACAATTACTGAAGAGTGTCAGTTAAAAATATGACATTTTCCTAGGAAATATAGCACCCATTAAACAGAAGCACTTGCCACATACAAGACATCGAAAGCCTATGAAGAGAGACTAATGATCTGGCATCCATTATTTATGGGAAAATGAAAATAAATACAAGAATCATTAAAATAAGTTGCTTTATATGTCTTTATATTAAACTTTATGCTTTTACTCCATCAGGGAAGGATGTCAGATTGGTTGGATGTGACCTGTTCTTGACAAATATACGTTAGTGAGTTTTTATCACCCTATTATTCTGGCAGTCTTCAAAAAATTATTGTTCAGTTATCTTTTCTGTCTTTTTGACTTTCACAGTTAGGTTGTATGGTCTACAAGTTTCTGGATCCTTCTTTTTTTTTTTGCTATTTAAAGGTAAGTATTGTGTTTGCCCTGCTCCCATCCGCTGGGGCCTGCCATGGCCTCAGCAAGTTCGAAGTAAATAATTCTTAAAATTTCCAAGATTATTTCAGATAGTTTCTTGAAACTTTAGAAAATAAATTTCATCAGGCTTTGCTGGCTTGGAGTTGTTTATCTTGCCTGATAATATATGGCTACTCAAAATCACTAGGGAATTGATTCAGATGCCTAAACACAGGTATACAGGACTTGAGTATTCAAGATATCCAAACAAAACTAATAGGATTCGTGATCTTAGAAAATTGAATTGAGTCCTGAAAGTGGAATTTGTTTGTTGATTTAGACACCCTCAGAAAGGGGAAGGATTCAGCTCCAGATTCAGGTACATGAATTTAAATATCTGCCGTGCAGGTATGCACCTGGGAGGTAAGTATTAATGGTCTCATCATAGTCTGCTGAAGCCCTTTTAATAGTCAGTGAAATCTATAAAAATATTCAGTACATCCTGAAGTGGAGAAATACATTTGATCAACTGAAAAGTTCTCTTGAGTATGTTTGCTTGCTAGTGATGAAATCCAGTTGTGCTAACACAGGCATCCACTGATATTCCAGATACCTTTGAGCATCTGACATACAGACAAAGGTAGGGCAGAATGATACTGGGCCTCTTCATGTCCTTTTGATTTGGCAACTGGACGTCAGACAGAAAATATCCCAGGGCTTCTTAAATAGCACAAGATACCTGCATCTAAGCAGATGAATCCCACCTTTAACCTCTGTTGATACAGTGGGGACCAAGAAACCCTTTCCTTGGTTCAGGTGCCCCTGGACAGGTGTCTCATGCCATTAAAGGTGTCCTAGAATAGACAGCCTGATGAGTTTCTACCTGTGATTCAAGAAAAACATGAGTTTCCCATAGGTGTCTAATGTCCCTTAGCATGATTCAAGCAGAAATGGACTTCGTTGTTTAAGTAAACGAATTAAATTCTGTCCCACGAGCTATGTAAACATCTACTATTCCTAAGTAAAATTATTTTCTCCTCTTTTTTTTCATTTTCAAATATTGTTTTTACTGTAATACTATTCCTTCACAAATGAAACTTATCTTTTGCATTAATCCTACTTTACCGCTTACTTAAAATTCTGATGATGCTAGGGAAATCCTGGTGGTAACCATCCAGGTCGTGTCTGGTTTCCCCCAAGAGCCCAAGGTGGCTTTTAATCACCTTGGCACTCTCTTTCAAAGTCTATATATTCAGAGCGATTGAGATATTTTCTTAGTGTTGTGGCTGATGACATTCTTATTCCACCTATTCCCACTGAGATCAGGTGTGAATTATCAGGATACACCCACTGTTAGACTGGGCCAATTGCTACTCATGTAGTGTGATATTGTGGAACTCCAGATTTATCCTCTTCTTGACTTAAAAGATCAGCTGTAAGCTTAGTCCTATGTTGTGATTGCTTCATGTCACTGTATAAAGTGATCAGAAATAAACCGTGTAGTCATTTTCTCTTCTTTTGGTCTGCTTTAATCTCACTTTTTGCCACTGACCACTTTAATGCCCATTTCCCATTGATTGCATCTCCTTTATTCACATATATTTAGATTACGCAGCAAATATTCACTTTTATCAACACCAGCTACCATTCATTCTCACTATATTATCATATTCTTTCTTAACTTCCAAATGCCTTTTTGTATTTCCTGGAAGATGGAGACAAGATGACTTGGAGCTGGATTCAACATGCACTGAGCTATTTTTTTGCCACTGTAATGTGCTACAGGTTGTTGAAACCAAAGTTCTCAAAGCTGTGCTATAAAGTAACTTTCAGTGGGTACCTCCATGTCAGTACATTAAACAACGCCATGGAATGGGCACTGCAAAGCTAGTTGCCATTATGCTGATTTCCGGAGAGGTCCCTGGCACAGGTTTGGTCTGGGCCAAGTAGCATTCTCACAAAGAGTTCCCAGGCACCGTTTAGGATGTATTATAGCCAGAAACCATTCCCAACAGGAAATATGGATATAGCCACTCTGTTTTGTAGGCTAGGAGAACTGGAACATATGGATGATGTCAGATAATGCCAGCTGGCCTCCAGGATAAAAAACAGTGGCACAGTCTTGGTCACTGGTGTGGATACAGCCATTGCTTCCAGTGGTTATGAAATGCATAAATACTTGAAAGAATGGGAATCCAAGCTACAAATTATTATCATTTTTTTTTCTTCCTTGCAACATATAGATTCTACTTAGAATCAAATAGACTCTGTTTTCTTCCTTGGAATTTCATGTATTTACAGAACATATGGAGTGGGGTTCATCTGAGCACATCTAACTCTGAGCTACTTGTTTAGACACTCTTCTTAGTCCATGAAAAAGGAATTTTTTAAGGGACAGTTCATTTAAGTCTAGGAGAGCTTCTAAATCAGGACAGGTGAATTATGACCAAACAGGACATATTCCATCCCATTGATTACAAAAAGAACCTATGAAGACTTGCTCAGGGAACAACTAAAAAACAACTATACAAACTAAAACAACTATACTGCGCATGCCTGAAGTTATGACAGCTGAAGCCCACCTTTTATATCTTCTGGCTTCTTTGAGTGTCAGAATTTCATTTTTGCCTTCTAATTTAGTTTTTACAAAGCTTTTACTGCTCATCAGGGGTTAGTTGACATCATAATACTGAAACCAGGAGACTGAAACCAAATAAAACAAGCTCAAGATCAGTCTGTTGTCTTTCCAGTTTTCTGTGATAATAGATGTTTTATTCTAAATAATCCTTCTTAGTCTTCATGAGAAAAGAAAGAAGTCCTTCATCTAGTTATCTTATTTCTTTCCTGTTTGTCTAGTTTACACTTTACATAAAAATTATGATTGATGTACATCTTATCTGTTCTCCTTCAGGATTTTCACTCTAACTTTTTACTGTCTTAATGGTTTTATGTTTCAGAGTCTGCCTAACAATTCTAAAGCCTTTCCAAATTATCCTTTGATGTACATGAAGACCAAAGAGCTATAACACACTAATAAACTTCTCCTTTGAATAGTAAATTCGGTCATGTATTAATAAACACTTACTCTCCATTCATTCCTTGCCTCTAAGCTCTTGAATATTTCTCCCCTATTAGTCAAAAGAGACTCCCAAACTGTCTCAATTCAATCGCTTGTTCAGGCTGCCAGAATAAATAATTAGCACAGTTCAGTAATTCTATGCTAAGTTTTTCTCCCCGTAACGGACTGGTAGAGGTGTCTTATGAATAAAAAAGCCTCTGATCTTTCCTAAATTTTCAAAGGTGCGTAACAATTTTATCATCACCTTGTCAGTGGGATGAGATATCCAAATACTTTTGAGGTTCTGGGTTTTTGTGATTGTTGTGGTTTAACCAAAACCAGGGCAGTCGAATTCACAGAATCACAGAATGAATCACAGAATGGTAGGGGTTGGAAGGGACCTCTGTGGGTCATCTAGACCAACCCTCCTGCCAAAGCAGGATCACCTACAGAAGGCTAAATTATTAATTCAATTATCTTTCCTGGATTGAGTGACATTTTCTCTCTGACTGGAAGGCCTTGAGAAGATGTTTCTTTTATTAATGTGTTTTCATTGCATGTTGCTGGATGGGCAAAGAGTGAACAGCTTTGCAAGCTTAGACACAGCCCCTTGGCACAATTTAAAAAACAAGTGAGCTCTTCTGCAAAGAGGCTGCAGTGTTCTGCAATGGATAAAGTTGTCAGCTATCCTTTAAAATAGAGGGAGGAAATGCAAATCTCATCTAACATGTGACGTGGCTTCCTTTTGTTCGTTTTGCCATTTTCTCATCTTCTTCTCCTCCCTTGTTGGCTATGATTCTCCTCCAATTTCAAGAAATCATCTTTGTGATTGCTTCCATAGAGATCTCATGGACTGGCAATGAAATTCTATGTAACTCCTACATGGGATGCCAGAGAATCCCACAGCATCTCTCCAGTTCTCCAACATCAGGTACTCCTCTATAGCAGAAGCCCCAAGTGAAGTTCTCTCCCTGTCAGGTGAAACTTTCAAACTTACATATCATGCATTACAACATTTAACAGACTGGCAGTAAAAGCCCTGGAATGTTTTCAGTCCCAGACCTGGAATCAGCCTGAATTGCTTCAACAGTTGTTGAAATGTTGACGTTATTTGGCCATCAGGAAGCATTCACAGAAATAAAACTCTTTTTTCCTGGAAGATCCCACTTGGAGTATTAGCTTCCTTACCAGAGTTACCACGACAGACCTGACACTGGAGAGGGACTTACGCTATATCTATGTATAACTTCAATATTTAGGAAGAGGAAAATATGTAAGATGAATATAGGATGATGAGTAGAGAAAGCACCAAAAGCAGGCTCACTGGTTTACGAGGACTATCTGAACATGTTTTGAAGTCACTCTCAACATCACTAGCAGGTATGAAGTTTCATAAGTGATGTTTTTTTAGCCAATCCACTCATAGGTAATGTTCCCCACTGCTACGTGCTTTTCTTCACTGTTACAACTCAGGGAAAATAAACATGTTAGGCCAATCTTTTTCTTAAAAAGCTAAGAAAGAATATCTTCCTCCACTTTTTTTTCCCCTGGATCTTGCCCTTCAGGTTGCATAATTAATATTCTTACTGTAATATGTTCTTAGAAAAAATAGAATAAGGATAAGCTCTCAGTGCAAGAACAAGTTCTTAGTGCAATATTACAATCTCCTAATGTGACCTTTTAAAAAAAGTATTCTATACCTTAAAATAAATACAGCACCTATCTTTACTAAGATGTCTGGCAGTCAAGCTTTTCAATCAACATTCAGCAAGCATTTTCTGTGAGGTCAGAAAACGTTGGGAGAGGCTTTCTCACATCAAGAGCAAAACAAATAAACATAAATGAAAAAGTTTAATTCAGAAAACTTAGGCTTTGCTTGATTCGTAACTGTGGAAAAGAAGAGATCAAAGAATTGTTTTTCTTCTTCCTATCCTTCCGAAAATGAGGTGGGGATATCAAAGAACACCACTTTTCACATCTTCTGAAAGCATTTACTTTGATCTAAACCTGTAGTTCAGCTTGGAGACAAATTTATAGCATCTTATGGTGGCTATGTGCTTTAGCATGAGTTCAGATCATGAAAGGTCACAAATTCACTAGAAGGGTTGGAGTCTGAGAGAAGGAGAGGTGGCAAAGGTTGTCCTGCGAATACCATGGTACAACCCACTGTACGCAGTGTGTCACATGATACAGGCAAAGCTTTGCCACCTCCCTTGCACTTTTTACTTTTCCCACTCTCTTGGATCAGATTTCCAACATTTTTCAAGAAAAGGGGGATAAGGAAGCCCCAGAGCATTTCTATTTCAGATATAATGGCAGCATTGCAAACTTCAATAGATAAGGCTTTGGAAAACACACTTTTTTGGATTTAAACATCTTGTTATTTCGCTGTGTGTTTCTCCAGTTAAACAGATCTAGTTGTGCTGGGCGACAAGGTGTAAGTTGGAAAGTGAAGCAGGATACTGCTCATATCAATTCATTTTTCTTTCTGATGAGGTTACTTTCTTGCACAATAAAGTGTCCTAAATTCAGAAAGAACTCAAATTACCATGAGATAGCATTTTTAACAACGGACCGTTAACTTTGGAAAGCCATTTTCCAGTAAATATGTTTTACTAAATTGTCCAGAGACATCTGTCAGGATCAGAAATGTATTAGAGTAGGTTCTTTATAGCTTGAGGACTATAATATGTTATTTGAAGAGACTCATATGTGGGGGAAGGAAGAAGTTATCTTCTATGACATTAATCTAAACAAAAATCTAATTGCAAAAATAGCCAGGAGTATTCAGCTGCTGTGTTGTGGTAGTGGCACCAGTAATGTTATCAGTTCAGAAATGTGAGGGCGTAGAGAACACGAAAAGCCTGAAGCGTGAAGAAATATCAGCCCACATTCTTTTCTTATGCAAGATATCTAAATGGATGTAGGTGAACACAGTAGACATGTTACCACAAAATTAGCTACACACCCACAGCAAATTCAGAATGGCTGCACAGCATTTCAAGCAGCCTTGCTTATGAAGAACAGTTCAGAATATCAGAGTCCGAGAGAGAAAGTAAGTTATTTTCTATTAGAAAGGTCATCTTTTGGTTAAGTTTTCAAAGGCTATCTTAATTTTTTTACTTTTTCCAGTCTCAGGTAGCTGGAACTTTTAACCAGTTCCAGATAACTATAAACAACCAGATATCTAACAGTAGAAATGTGTTGCTTTTTGCCTAAAAAAAATCTTTGCTGAAAAGTAGAGTCAATGGTTTTCTTTTGTTTTTGTCAAACAAGCATTACCCTGGGGAGAAAGCATATGCATCCTTTAGCTGGGAATGCTATCAACAAATCATTTTCTGATCAGCTATGATTTAGAAAGAAAAAGTGAGGAAACATAAATGCAAATCCCCCAAACTGGCTTGCATAAAGGCCATAATGATGCATGATTTTATGTCACACTTCCTCAGCTACTGATTAGTGGTCTCAGACAATCTAGAAATGTCTGGAAATGGAGATGTCTCTACTGCAGTAATGGATCAGTCCGTAGAGAAGATAATGTTATAGACACCAAGTGTGGTTGTGAGCCATCTTCCCTATCTTCAGCCAAGGGGAAAGGAATATAGTTCAAAATAATCTCGTCTGCTCTGTCTTTGGACACTGGAGAGAGAAAGGATACCCTTCAGGTACTTAAAATTGTATGTAAATATAAAATGTAATTGTACTGTATGAGGTTCAACAAGGCTAAGTGCTGGGTCCTGCACTTGAGTCTCAACAACTCCATGTAATGACACAGGCTTGGAGAAGAGTGGCTGGAAAACTGTCTGGTGGAAAAGGTTCTGGGGATATTGGTCAACATCCGGCTGAACAGGAGCCAGCAGTGTGCCCAGGTGGACAAGAAGGCCAATGGCATTCTGCCTTGGATCAGGAAGAGTGTGGCCAGACAGAGTAGGGAAGTGATTGTACCCCTGTACTCGGCACTGGTGAGGCCGCAACTGGAGTACTGTGTTCAGTTTTGAG
>Ga0181612_181687_pt1 | contig 10810 bp, 7 predicted proteins | sample HoacroProtozoa21_FD_119630 | JGI IMG/M metagenome (GOLD analysis project Ga0181612, IMG submission 119630) | Hoatzin crop microbial communities from Cojedes, Venezuel. Combined Assembly of Gp0051906, Gp0051904, Gp0051908 | reverse complement strand
ATATAGGGAATAGAGGAATGTGATGAAGTGGATTAAAAAAAGCCACCTGTATTTTCACGTGCCAACTTTAAAATAAACCCTGAGGGGAAACTGTATCAGTTCACTACCATTTAACAAAAGAAAATGTAGCTGTGCTCTGACACATTTTGGGGAAAGAAGCCAACCTGTATAACTACAGTCACCCATGACAAAAGTGACCCTTTCTGCAGCTGAAGAGAGGCCTTGTGCTTTAATAGGATTTGGGCTTGCAGGGCTTGAGTACTATTCCCAGCTTTGCCTTTGGCCAGTGCAGGCTTTCAAGGACGTCAAGGACTTCTGTTGCCACTGTCAGGTACCTGAGTGACATCAAGGCTCTGCTCTTTCAGAGGCTTCAAATCCCTGCGTAAGAGCCGGCAGAGATTGACGTTGCCAGTGTGCGTTGGACTTGGCTGGCAGCTGTGTGCACAGCTTGCAAGGAACAGTGGTGACAGCAGCAGGGACAGAGCCATGACACAGTCCTGCCTATGAACTGGCCCTAGAGTTGCTCTGTCTTGGCTTTCTCAAGTTTTTGTGGCTTGTCTGCAAGAAGATTTTTGGTGTGCAGTTCACAGGACTGGGGAGGTTAGTCATCCCGGCACTCTGTGCTGCTGTGCAAAAAAACCCTGCTAAAATACATCTAGCAAATACTAACAGCAGCTGAAGTGAGAGAGGTTGCATCTACTTTTTCAAGGACTTAATCTGATACTGAAGTTTTGGAAGAGCTTTCATTTGGGCTGGTAAACTGGAAGCTACCTGTATTGCTCACAGTTCCCTCAGCTGTTTTACAGAATATGTAGGTACTCATGCTTTTCACCAGATAATTTCCTGCTTTGCAATGCCATAGGATCTCTCTTCTGAGATCTCAGAAAATTAAGTAATTCTTGTAAGACTGTTGGAAAACAACAGGTTTACACTTTTTTTAATATAGTTTGAGAAAAATTGTATTCTTGGAGAACACTGAGTACATGGTCCTTTGTTCTGCTGTGCTTAGAAATTTAACATATGTTTGTCCAGATTTTTCTTTTACTTTATGTTTCGTTAATATATATGTAAGCTGCTGTTCTAGAAAAAAAAAAAATCCCAAAACATCCTCAAAACCCTGGTCTAACTATGGGTTCCCAAATGTGCTCTTCTAAATATTGTGATAAAACAAAGAAGCTAGTTGTTTGATGCAGTCTATTGTTTGAAGAAGGCTCCTAGGTCACATAAGAAGATGAAGTGGGGCACAGTTATAATTAATTTGCAGCTGCTAATGGAAATAAGAAATGGAAAGGCTACTCTGCACTTTGAAAGTGTTAATTGTGTACGGCTGGGTTGTAGAAGGAAGAACGGGCATGGTTAATTCCTTCATTTTTTGATAATAAATTTCTCCAGTTACAACAAAGGAAGAAGATTCTCAGATAAACCACGTCTGCTCATTCAGATTTCTGACTTTGGAGGAAGTCTGCTTACTGTCAAGGGAGAGGGCTGACTAGTTTGTATATCAGATGAGAGGTCAGATCCAAGACGCGATCTCGTTCCTAGCATTTGTATGAGATCTGTGTAGTTTTCTGTACATTTAATCGATTCCTAAATATTTTAACTTGCAAAACTCAGTAGCTTCCTCCCATTCTTGCTCCACTCCTGTTTCCGTGGCCAGCACCTTCAGCTTCTGGTAGCCGTGATTTAGCTTATAAACAAGTGGAGCTGCTACAGCGTAAGGTCTTAACAGCGCTTTCCATGCAAGGGACTAGAGCGCTACACTCTGCTGGCAGGGTGTCCTGTATATGCTGCCTTCCTGCAGGAATCTTTTTCAAAGAGTGTTTTTATTCAGGTTTATGAGATGATTCAGCTTTCCACAGTTCTGTAAGTTTTTATCAGCATTCCTGCTAAGAGGGGCCCCAGAAATCATCCTCTGACTTTTTTTTTAAATTTTCAGAGAATCATCCTGTTTGCTTTTCCATCGTCAATCTGCAAGTGTCTGTGACCTCAGCCTATACATCAAGGCCATTTTTCTCCCACTGGCTTGTGCGCAGCTGATAAATCCCTCAAATTCCTTCGCTGAATTCTAAGTCTCTGCTCAGTGTTCTTGTCCCCTGAAGGAGAATGTCCTTCCCATTAAGTGAAGAGAGCAAATAATTAACTTTATTTTCTTTGTTCTCCTTTGTGGTATCTGAAGCAAAGAGGGATTTGATTCAGGTTGTCTGGCAGGCGTTTTGAAGAGACAGAAGTGTGCCTTGACATTGAGTACACGGATTGGAAGAGAAAGGAAGAAAAAACCTAATAAAGATTTCTAGTGGAGTAAGAACGTTAACAGCAAACTGGGTTTGTCTGTCCTACTGTCTTTGAAAAATTGGGATGAGCCAGTATGACTTCACCCTTGCTAACAAGAATTCTTAATAGCTCTTTCTGCTGGAGGCTATGCTGATAATAGGAGAAAAACAAATGTTTGACACACTTTTTGAAGGTAATGCAGATCTCTGTAGTTCTAGCACTTTGAGGTGGGCTATTTTTTTCTTTTTTTTCCCACCTTTTTAAACACTGTCTAAAAAGATGGGCACCCTTTAATAAGCAACACTGATCACTGAAGAATATACTCTGATAGCTTATGTAGCTGTTATATTCTTGCGTCAGTGTCAGCTGTGCCTACATATACCTTCCCAGCCTGGTGCCAGCATAAAACACGTGAACGATGACTCAGATTTCTGTCCATGGAGCAGCTTGTGGGATCAGTAGAGTTCTCTTCTTGTGGAGCACCGTTCGTTTGCAGAGCAGCTGTTCACATCTTTGAGAAAATCGGCAGCTTTAGTTTCCTCCATCAGTTGCTGTCCCTGTGTTGATGTCTGGCCTAAGGGTTTCACATAACTTTCAGATGTAAAGAAACCCTGTCCTCAGCGATAGAAAACGAAGTTACATAATTTTGAGTAGAAATCCATCTGAGATTTGTCAATATTTTTTCCGGTGCTTTACATCTATAGATGCAGTAAGAGTTTCATTCTGTAATTCCCAAAGAGGTAGACTGGGACTTTTCTCTGCCAGGGATCTTTCGAATAATAAGAAGACGCAGTCAGCTTGGGTATTAATAATAAAGACTAGCTTTATTTTTTTAATTTTTGATCATACAGAACATGTACCAACAAATGAGTGCTGGAGAAAAAGGATCTAGGATTTTCTCTGTATGTGGGGGTTTTTTGTTTGTTGTTTTTTTTTTTAATTTACTATCCTGTATCTTTATTTTGTTTTTTTCCACTTTTATTTGAATGCAGTTAAAAAAATTGCTCTCCTTGGATGCATGGAAAAAGTGTGGAATTCAGAGAGACTATGTCAGTGACTTTTCTCATCTATAACTGGGAGATTGCTCCAGGTACTTCATTAAACAAAAGACAATAAGAGAAGTATGACTAATTTTAGATCTTACTCTTTGATTTCCTCCACTACAGTTCCACACGGAAATCTAACCTTGTTTATCCAAATTCTTTGCAAATGACGATCTCTATTGTAAATGCCTGTATGAAGCACATTCTCATTTTGCTAATGCTGCCTGCAACCTTCAATATTTGCTTTTCATGACTAACCCTGAGGGTTTCTAATGCCTTGCTTTTCTGTCTGAATTGGTTATGGCTGTAACAGTTTTTGAAAATTCAGGTTATTTGCATGGCAGTGTGTTATTTAAAAGACATCTGGACACACAGACTACCCCTGTTTATAAAACTGATGTCTGTATTAAAACAAATTTTCATTTGTAAATCAAAACCTCAGTAACTGGTCTTTCACGTACTCAACAGTTACCTATTCTTCAGACTATGAAACTAATCTTAAAAAGAGGATTACCCTTCTTGCCCTTTAAGACCACATCCATTATCTTAAATACGAAGATGTCAGCTCTGACGCAGAACGTCCCTGAAGCACAGCTAGCTGAGAGGCTGGGAGAGTGGCTGGGGGAAGTCATGGGAAAGGGCAAGCATTCAGCCAGCTTTTCTCTAAGCAGCTGCTGCAGATGATGCTTGCCCAGGTGGGGCTCCCGCCTGGCGCTGTGTGGCTGTCCCTGCCATCTGAGCAGGAGTTTCTTCACTAGGTCCTTGCCCTGTCTAACAGCAGGCTCATGCAAACTGACTCCTGAGGAGCACAGTGTTTGTCCTTTTGTGAATGTATGTAAGAAACCTTAACTCTGGTAAAGGCATCTGTCACTGTAAACCTTTGGTTTGTTCTTGCATTGTTACTCTTGGTCAGTAGCTACTGTGGGAATCTGCAGAAGCCCGAGCTAGGGTTGATGGGAGCTGGACAACGTATCTAAGAGCTCACTCACAAATCTGCCAGTGGCAGAGTGACATCTGTACAAGCTCCTTTTCGCTCCCAGCCCCTAAGTAGCAGTCAGGCCAACTGGGACCGAATTGCTGCTTCGATCTGGCACTGGGAGCCTCTCTCAAGGGTTCCCCTGATAAAAGTGTGACAGGTGTGTGTCTGTCAGAGAGTGGGGAATTCTGGTTAGCTGAACTCCACTTGAGAGCGGTCACCTGGCCAGGGAGGAGACTGAAGCAAACCCAGCTGTTCCATAGGAGCTGGGGCAAATATGTTGCAGAGACAAAGTGCATTTGTGCCTGTAGGAACTGAAGCAGCAAAGCTCAGTCTTTTTTCTGCCATGGTGTTCTCTCTGCTGCTTCCCCACATGGCGTCTTTATTGCAACACTTCTTGTCTCCTTCGGCCTCCCAGCATTATCAAAATGTCTGGAAAACTCTCTGTGGCTGCAGGTGCTGGCTCAGCTCCGCCAGCATTGGCAGCGCAAAGAAATCTTACATGGGGCAAGCTGTCGCCCTGCTCTCTCTGTTAGACGTGCTGTGAGCGTAGGTAGTCTGACAGGTTGATAAAAAGGAAAGGGGGAGTGGCAGGTCACCCCTTCATGCTAGAATCAGACAATAATTCAATTGAACGACATTTATGACAGCGGTGGGAAGTTTTGAAATATTGCTCTTGTGCATAAACATAGCTGTAAAGAGCTTGCTGGTAATAAATCTTGCATTCAGGTGGCCAGGGAATGGTATGGGCACGTGTAAATTGAGTTCACACAACTTGGAGCCGATTGTAGATAAGCTGTTTAGCATTGATGTAATGCAATTACTTAAACCCTGCTATAGGGAACAGTTCATCTGAGAGCGTGGTGCTGATGACAGATGTGACTAAAATCTGTCCACGTTATCAGTTGCTTTTGTCAGTGACTGAAAGCCAGTGACATCAAACGGTAGTGCTGGCAGCTAGCAGAACGTCAGCAAACTCCAGCAGTTTCAACACCTTGTTAAAGTTGCATCAGCGTTTTATAATGGTGGTAGGCTTACACTGTGCTTGCGATCCCCAACTGAGGCAAGCAGCTTGATTTCTTCCCCTGTTCCCCAGAAATAATGTTTGTAGTTTTGAAATTTTAGTTGAAGCGATGTGTGTGCTAGTTGTTGGGAGGATATGATGCAGTAATTTGATTACAGCTAAAGGATTTTTTTTTGATCTTGTACAAACAAAATGTTACTCAGCTAGTGTAGAAATGACTGAATCTGGAAGCTATTGAAATAAATGTAATGCTGAATAATGAAGATTCCTTACATTTCTTCTAAGTATTCTTTAGATGGGGCTTTTAGAAAAAATCCCTAATGGTGTTGGAGAGACAAGAGCTAGACTTCTAGGGTTTGGTTTTTTTTAAATCCCCTTAGAAAACATGATTATCCGTAATAAGTAGTATTCTCAAAACCACATGTAATCCTAAGGGAGTGTATTTTAAGGCATATGTATTTATTTAACTCAAAATACATGCTAAACAATGGCAATCAGAGGTTAAATGCATATTAAGTCATCTTCTGGTGCAGGATCATTTCCTTCCTTTCCTGTATGCCCGAGTGCCTAATCTGTTCTTCATTTGAGTGACTCAAGCCATTGAGCTTCCCTGGCTGCTGCTGGAGATTCTTCCTAGAACCCCTTTGCTCTTACTGGAAAATGTTCTTTCTCGTCAAGCTAGAAATCATTTCCTGATCTCCTACAGATCCTAATTTTGTTAGCTACCCTGCTAATGCTTCTTCCCTGATCAATACTTTACTTGCTACAGCCTTTAAACACTTGCAGATAACAGTAACACAGATGCCTGTAGCAATATTATTAACAAAGCACTTTTCATCCAGGGATTTGAAACATCTTACATATATGAAGCTTCCCAGAAGTACTGCAAGCTGTTAAAAGTATTAGTGGCTTTATTTCATGGAGGAATAATGTAGTGTAATTTCATGGAGGAAGATTGTAATGAACTATGTAGATTTCACTCTAGAAAGCTTCTTTCTTTGTACCTATTTGTGCTATGATTTGTTGCTGCTATTTCCAGTGAATAAACAGAATAGTATTTAGTACAGAGAAGGGGGGCAGGTGATATGTGCAGAGTTTGAACATTATATCTGGCAAAAAAGGAGTTAAAAAAACATCTCTGACAGACGTGAAGACAAAAATGGAAGGAATGGGAGGATGTACTCAAAGCCTTTAGTCACATTTTGATTAGGTCAGAATAAATCTGAAAACCAAAACTTGCACCTAAGGTTTTTCAAAAGGATTCATTGAAGTGGTGCTGCCTGGACATGAAGTCTTATTGTCTGTGAGGTTGAGTTTCAGCGTTTCTTCATGAGTTGTGACTGCCCATCACTCAGAAAATTGCACCTGCAGGTACTGCTGGAGATGATGATGGAAAGAGACTCCTCAGAGCCTTCAGCCCAGGTGGCAGCAATAGGAGTGGATGTGCTATGGGTGTGGCCACTTCTGTGGGGTGTGCAGCACTAATCGTTGGGTTTTTTAAAACGCTGATTTGAATGTCAGAAGTTGTCCAGTATGCCCAATAGCTAAGATTCTCGTTGCACAGAAAATCAAAAAATGCATGTTATTGTCTGGTTTTGGACAATTCCTGTGCCCTCAGATTATACCCTGCTCCACTAGTTTCCCAGGAGAATGCAGATTTCCTTTCTTAAGAGGTTTACACTTTAAATAGGGAAGAAGATGTGGTAGAAAAGACCTACATACCTCATTTATGATGGAACATGGAGGAAGAGAGAGATAGTGCCTGGCTTGTGCGTGTAGATCAGATGTCACAATCTTTAATATTGTACTTCAGCCATGTGCTAGTGGGAATTACGTAAAAATTCCTATCTCAACAGTCAGATTCATGCTTAAAGCCATTGTCCTCTTCACTGTCCGTCACATTCCGTTTTCTCCCCTGGGTGTTTTCAACATTCACCCTTATCCTTTAATGAGTAATTCTCTTTAGTCCTTTTTCAAGTCAGCAGTGTTAGGTATTAAATAAGCCAGGAAAGAAAAGAACTTGCCTCAGCCCACCAAATGCTTCATTCAGACTCAATACAGTGTAGTTTATTGCTGCACTGCATTTATGCTTCTTCAGTAAGATTTTGGGGTCTCTGGTGATTTTGTGAGCAAAGTGATCTGTATTAATTTTTCTCAACATTTCTGCACAATGCTTTATCAAAAGCTTGCTGAAGATTAGGTATGCTAATGACAAACACATAAAAAATGCATGGCATGTGGGGCAAATAACTACTTCAGCCATAAAAATATATTATAAATTTTCACTTAGAAAATGCAAAATAGAGAAATGCAGAAGTGCGGCTTTGTACTGGTAGCTTTTGATAAAGCTATAGAAAACTAAATGCAAATGGACTGTTGTGAATGATTAAAATATAATGCTCCTAATGTTTCAGTAATTAAACATGCAACCTGTGTTCTTAACAGTAGAGTTATTATATGTCTTCCTAGCTTAAGTCAGTCAAAGGTCTTTGCTACATTTCTCTGACGCATTCCTAAGCAGCAGTGTTTAGCTTCAGTACCCATTTCAATTTTGTGTAGACTGAATTAAACACTTGGAAGGCTGATACATGGTTACCAGAAAGTTTTATGAAGATTAATATTTTATTGAGCTTTGAAGAAATCTGAAGGCTTGTATTAAAAGAAATTACAGAAAAGCCTGGTGATTTACCGCAGATTTGATTAGTTGGTCTGTTTGTTTTTTAAGTCTGAATAGACATGGGATATAGCTTGTTCTGCTCTTAAATTGGATTGCATCCAACAGTACATCTTGGCTACTGACTAGATAAATTGAAGCTGATAAATTCACTGATCTATAGAATTTTAAACTTTTGAAAAACAAGATAAAGATTCTTGGTTATCTCTCCCTCCCAAACACTGCTGAGCACAAGCTGCACAAAGGGCAAAGATGTGGTTTTCAGGTTGCTTCTAGAGCCAGCCAGCCAGCACCAAATGGCAACTGTGAATTAGAAAACTTCAGTTATTCCTTGTCTGCCTGGTGGGTCATGAGGAATGGCACTGTAGAGCTTTAGTGCTACTTTTTTGGACTCACTTCTAATAAGCACTGGATTTTTCCTCCCCCACTTTTAGACCCAGATACAGAAGTTTGTCTTCATGCTCTGCGGCTCCTCCAGTCTGTGATTCTGGAGCCAGAAGTATTAGCCAAGTCAGCCTCTGAGATGCGTGATACGTTGCCGTTTCAGCGTATCATTGCGCTGTCAAAGAGCCGCAATGCAGATCTGCAAGCACTTGCCAAAGAACTACTTGAAGATCTTAAAATACTTGAGTATGAAACATAGAAGAGCTCTATGACACCAACTGCTTACGTCTTTCCTATATTTTTATGCTGCAACAGATGTTGGAGATGGGCCTGACTGAAAAAACCTCTGCCTAAGTCCCTCTGGCAAAATCCTTTCCAGGAGTTAGGTAACCCAATTAAAATAATACTTGGAAAAACGTGTTGGGTTTTAGCTGTCCAAATATAGTCTTAGGTGATCTGGTAGAAGTGGGACAGACTTGATTTCTTTGAGTAGGATTTTGTTGATAATGGGCTTCCAAAATGAGCCAGGTTGTGTTGTCTATTTACCATGTATAGAGAGTAAAGTAGTCATCTCATTCATTGACAATATATGGTTTATTGCAGTGGTAAATAACCTTTTTGGTCCATCCTTAAGAGTTATTGTACTGTGAGGAAAACTTTGTTGCTTTTCATAACTCTTCTGTGTCAGAATGCAACCCAAGTTCCAGTTTTATTGTTGTTATTTCTCACCTCTCTCTTTCTATTCTAATAAAAGAAAACTTAAATTCTGTAGCATATAATGGATTCTGCTTTCAAAATCTGCATTCGGATTCACTCGAACTGCAAGTCAACCTGGTCTGTGGCTGCCAGACATTCTAGAAACAGAGCCATTGTTGTTTCAAAAGCCCTGACAAAAGGAAGTGCATTGCTGTTGTCTGTGGTACCTAGCTGTGCACTGAAGAGGCTGAACTGAACTGCTGCTCTGACGTGAGCAGCATTGCGTTCCCACACAGCTGTGGGGTTTGTTAGAGCTTCTGTGTACAGCTTGCTTACCTCAGTGGTAAATACAAACATTTGTGTGCTTTGTGGTCGTACATTTTACACATTTTTGGGGAAAAATAGCATCCGTTTCTGTGATGACAGAAGCACAGCCAGTTAGGTGAAGCTGTTCAAGAGAATAGCAAACGACAAATGCAATGCTGTGGTAGCAACTTTTTCCATACTAAGGTTATGGTACCTCATAGGTGTGAACCCGATGTATAAAAATACAGCATTGACTTCTAATACAATTGTAGAGAAAACATGAAGTAAACTTTACAGGATTTAAATACTGTGATTGGGAGACAGTTTTAGAGGAAGACTATTGTAAAATCTGTAAGTTAAGGTATAGGCCGTATCCAATTAGGCTGTTTACAGAATGATGAATGTTCAGAGTTAGGAATGTAATAAATCATCTTAAAATTACTTGAAATAAATGCTTAAATGCTACAAATGATAGCAGTCTGATTTGGGACTGTCTAAAATGAAGATTAAGATACAGATCTCATGTACATGAAAGGGTTGCGTGGGGTTCTGCCGCGTCTTGATTCAACACTACATTGACCTTACCAAGTGCAGATTTCTGGAAGGCTTCAAATCTTCTTTAAAGCACGTTTTCTTGGGTTTTGTTTTCTAATCTTGCTATCCTCGTTTAAACCCCAAGAGTTTAATCCTAAAGCGATCAAAATGATAATTGATAATTTCCTGGAATTTCAACTCATGAAAGTGTTCAATTTCAAAAAACACTAAAGGGCATCCACTTCCCATTTGATTGTTATTTGCTCATGAAGGTCTTTCATCAATCTTTTGGAAGACAGTAGATAACAGATAAAGAAAATGTAGTTCTGTGAGCAGAAGAGCTGGTGAAGCCTCATGTTCTGTGGATTTGTGATATTTCTTGGAAAATTTCCCTGTCCTTCCCAGCCTTTTCCACTGAGACCAAGTCCACCCAAGGGGCAGCCTGGAGTGCATGAGCTGATGGTGACGCGGGTGCTCGTGGCCAGGATAGTGAGCTGTGGCTGTGGGCTGGCTAGCTGCGCCAAGCAGGGCATATGCTGCTCTCCCAGCTTTGTCTTCATGAAGGTTTTAATTTGGGTCTTGTCTGCTATTACCCTAGCTGGTCATGGAGCTCGAGGGAGCTTAATTATCTTTGAGAAGTCTGTTCGCTCTGTCAAGTTTGCTGGGAGATGACTGACATACTCAGTGTTATGAGAGGGACTGGTAATGCAATTGCACCTTATTTCCATATGAAATGAGGAAAAAAACCCACTCAGGACTGTTTGTTATAATTGTGTGTCCATTGGCATGGTCAGCACCTGAAATCCGTGCTAAAATAGGTGATTCGTGACAGTACAGTTTTTCCTCAGCAAGCTGCTCAGATCTGGTGAGAAGCCTTTGAATGTCTCCCAGATGACTTTCTT
>Ga0181612_160358_pt1 | contig 10810 bp, 5 predicted proteins | sample HoacroProtozoa21_FD_119630 | JGI IMG/M metagenome (GOLD analysis project Ga0181612, IMG submission 119630) | Hoatzin crop microbial communities from Cojedes, Venezuel. Combined Assembly of Gp0051906, Gp0051904, Gp0051908 | reverse complement strand
GTCCAGATCCCATGGTTGGGTGACCACAGAGCTGGCCCTGAGTGAACATTACCTCTCACTGAGGTCTACAAGCTTGAGCTTAATGCCAGAATAACCTGTGGGTTGTCTAAGCTTTGGAGTGGACTGTTAATGCTCACAGTTGCCTGCTCTGTACTGGGTATCTAAGAGAGAAAAAGTATCAGATTTTTTTTCCAAGCCAGGGTGCAAATATCAATAAAGAAACAAAATGAAGAAATCAAATATGGCAGGACAACATGAAAATTCTATTCGTCCCTGTCACTAGTACACTGGCACTAATGCTCTTCTTTGTGTCTCATGAGAAAAGTCAGGAGCTTCGAATGGCAGGCATCTGTTAATAATAGTCTGTAGTCTGTCCCTGTGGAGACTGTAGGAGGCAAAAGCCAGCCCTGTGATTTGGCAGCAACTTGTTTTGCTCCTGAGGAGCAGCATGCTGCTCCCAACCAACTGTTTTGAGATGACAAGACAGGATGCAGGACTTGTGGGATGGACTCATCTCTTATATAGGGCAACCAGTGGAAAATGAGCTTCTGTGTGGAAAGTGGAAGCAGAGGGTAAGTCAAAGCCTGGGAGAGGAGACAAGAAAGAATAAATTCATTTTTCATTTGAAACAAGGTATCTAACCTACCTGCCTAGAAGCCTTTTTGGCTTTTTGCTGAGTAGTGCGTTGACCCTACTTCGATCTAGAACTGAGGAGGTGCCTCCTCTCTGAAACCGCTCAGCACTGATCACTTTCTGTAGGCAGAGAGGGACTCGGTTTGGGGGAGAAGTGTCACCTTTTCCTGACGTCCCAGGTAGTAGCTGCTGCTGGAGGTAACATTCCTGGCAGCCTTGGATTTGTTGACTCCCATGTCTGCACAGCTGCCATGAGCAATGAGGAGTTAACAGACGCTGTGTTGAAGAGCCGGTCCGTTTTGAATGTGAATAATGGGAATACTCTCCTTCAATCGGGTATTCAGCACAGGGATGTACAGAGGTATAAAGTTAATCACTAGCTGGGCCACCCCTATTTCCAGAAAAAGAACTTTAATACCTCCTTTATCCAATGAAGTACCATTGTTATACCTGCATATTATGAAGGGTTTATTAAACCGGTGATAATCTATTCAAGATAAAGTGATCTGTATGGCCAACTGAGCACAGATCAGAGAGAATGATGGGAGGTTATTGTTAAAATATGCAAATTCACATCCTATTGAAATGCAAACCCTCCAGATAAGATTTTTTAATAAATCTGGTCTTTTTTCACTGCATGAAGGTAACCTAATGTTTATTGACTTCAAGACCATATAATAGAACGTAATATCTATTAGTCAGATCCTTGCCTCTCTTTCGATTACTTGAGGTACATGTTCTGGCTCCAGAAGAATTTTTGTTTTATGGTTTGGTACAAAAGAAAAGAGATTAAAACCCCTGAAATTAATTAACTTGCTTCTAACTAACACCCCCTTTCCTCCTCAACTGCTGTCATTCATTACCCAAGTAAAGGGAAGCAGTACCCATCAGCTGAGAAACTGCTCAATGTTTTCAGTGTTAGGAAAAATAGCCAAAAGGAGAAAAGCTGCTAATGCAGAACAGCTCTGTACAGCGTAAGACAGAAATTGAGACTTTTGGATGCCTTCCTTGGTTTACTATTACCATGCCAGAGAAAGTTGAGTAAAGTTTTATTTCACCCTTCTGTAAAACAGGACTACGAAACAGCTTGACCTGATTTCTGTGTGTGTGTGTTTCTGAGTGTAAGACTTGTTTAACGCTTATATTCAGTGAGCTTTTATGAATTGTGGGGGACAGGTGTTACAGAACCAGATACCGAAGCAGCAGCTGAAATAAAGTCTTTTATTTTAGTGAAATGCCAGCACTGTGACAGCAAAACTTGAGAATGCAGTTCTGCTTAAAGGTCGCTTCTCCTCAAATGCTGTAAAATCTACATGCTGATGTAGATTGAGCTGAGATTTGGTGTGTCTGGTGAAGGTGGAAAGTTTGTTTCTCATTTCAAAGTGAAGGTCGTGAAGAGAAAGTGTCCTAAAATACATCTTCTTAGCTCCCTGGAAAAGCCCTGCCCATCTCAAAGAGGCTTTTTGGTACTGCTGATAGTCTCTGCCAGCTGTGTTGTGGTTAAATCAGGATCGGAATCATGTCTAAAATGGTCTCATCCACTCAACACTTACTCCAGCTGGTTCTTGGTGGTCACAGAGCAGAAGCAGCAGGACAGAGGGAGGAGTCTAGCCAGGGGAATTCACTGCAGGGAATGGGGTGGGCTGCTCTGCTATGTGTGTGTGCAGGAGGGGTTCAATAAAAACTGAAGAAGTGCAAGGTGGGATGTGTAAACAGCTGCCTACACTTGGTTACCTGAAGAAGTTGCGCCTTTTCTGACCCATGCTGTTCTGTCCAGGGGTAGACTTTTTTAAGTACGGCCAAAAACCTTGATAAGTCTGGTCCTCTCTCTCGCAAAAGACCTCTGTCTTCTAATGCAGCTGAAGAACAACCCAAGCTAAACCTTTAAGGACAATTCACCTAATAGGCTGATGGGGATGTGCCTAAATGTGCTCCCTGCCTGTGTGTCTGCAGTGGGAAAAGCACTTCCCATCCCCAGTCCGCACTGCTGCCAAAAAACAGCCTCTCTGCCCAGGCACCCTTCTCATCAGTCACTTCACTGGGTATACCACCAGTTACAAATTAGCACTTAATCAAGATGAATCCCATAGGAAGGATATGGATAATATGCAATGCATTAAGCCTGCAAATTAAGATGGTCTGATTTAGCCCTGGCTTTAAAACTCCCAGGCTTGCATTAGGACTAATGATGAATGGATGTACGTCCCTGGTTGGACAGGAGTTCTGTCAGGGCAAGGCTGCCCAGCAGTGACAAAGCGAGTGCGGAGCAAGTGCTCTGCTCAATGTTCATTAGGCCTTCCAGACTACCCCTGCTTGGGAATGTGCTTTCTCCTGCTGTGGATGGTTGTAACAGCGACACTTTTCCAGGATCTATTGCCTTAATGGTCCCGGAGTTCATTAAGAAAACCTGAGGGCAGTGACTGCTGGCATCATTTGCTCACTAATGGGAATGGGGAAACTGAGGCCCACAGGGCCATATTTGGAAAGGCTGACCTGTGCTGTGTCCAGGGCTTTACATTCGCTGGCTCTAAACAGGGCCCCCTATGTCACCTGGCTTAGCCACTCTCAATCACTTTTGGGAGTCTCTCATTCTTTCACTAACTAGATTCAGGGACATAGGTGACATTTCAGCTCTCTCAGTGTAGCCCAAGGTAGTTACAGCTCAGTGGCCTGAATTCTCCTAGCAGATTAGTGGAGGAGCAGAGAAAGGAAACTTTTTCCCTCTCCATCTCCTGGGCTGCAATATGGATGATGCAGCAGGATGGTCCTCAGTGCTCTTTGCTCCAGGTACCAATACACCTATTTGAGCACGCTGCGCCACGGTGCAGCACGCTTTGCAAATATGCTGTTGGATATTATTTCTGCCCCTGTGTGACTGCACAGTCACAGAGCTCTGGTTAGCCTCCCTTCCTGCCTCAGCTCTTGCCAGACCTGTTAAAAGCCTGTTATCAAGCCTCCCATCTACTACACATAGTCGAGAAACCTTTCTCTGCTTGAGACCAGGGGGGAATAAAAACACTCAACAGCTGGTTCACCCATCAGGGTCAGGGTCCACATGGGCTGGAGTACACCAAGGTACAAATCCTGCAAAATGCGGGGAAGCTGCTGTTTAGGGAAGGTTCTCTGTGACAGAGGCTTCAAGAGAAATCAGTTTAAGATTCACAGGTGGGGAGCACCAGGAACTGGCTGCAGTCTGCCAAGGGTTAAGGGGCTTGGTTCTGTCTGCAGAAGTAATTTAGGGAAGAAAAATTCTCTAACATAACAAGTATGGCAAAATATATGGGTTTAGATGTACTTTTCTTCCGATTTGCACTAGTGTGCGAGCTTGTCACAATAGTCTATCTTTCCTGGATGTCATGCTGCACTTGTTATTGGGAACAACTACCTTCTACTGTGCATCTCTACTTTACGGCTGTTTAAGATATGGATGCTGTCACCATATTCCCCAGAGATGTGTTCTGGTTCATGGAGAGGCTGTTTTATATAATCTCTCATGAAAGATTAAAACAACAGCAGCAGGAACAACAATAATGTCACAAACTACCTCCTCAGAAAAACAGTGAAGTGGTGGCATAGGCAACAAAATCTCATCACCCACTGCAAAGTGGCAGACTTTGATTCACTGATTTGCCGCTGAATGAGACTCTATTCACATGGCCACACTTCTCATTCCACAGGAAGGTTGGATCCCATTCATCCCCAAGAGGACCAGACCTATCACCCCATCCTGCGAAGAGCTAATACATATTACTTTATCGAATGACATCTGAGTTTTTCACAAGATCCAGGTGTCTTGGGACAGCATGCAGAAGTGGTGACTGAACTTCTGTGTGATAAAAATAAGGGTCCAGCTTGACGGATGCCTGCTGAGTGTTGTGATGCACAATACATATCTCCTGGTGCTCTGGGCTGCTGCTTAGTTGCCCTCACCTCTTCCAAATCCATCACACAGGAACACGGGTTTGGGTGTGCTCAAAGAGACAAAACACCATTGAGTGTACAGTACCAAGCACACTACTGAGGTACAGTAAAGCCTAAAAGGTAATGAGCGTGTGAGTGTATGCAAACAATGGAAAGCCTGTCTCCACCTCAGCATGCCATCTCTCCACTACTCTCCTCGTCTCCAGTATCACCCGTCTGTTCTGCATTCTCACCCTCCCTGATGTGCCTCCATCCAGCAGCTCAGATCAGGCACCAGCAAGTGGAGCTCTGTGCCAGCCTGTGCAGCTCCTGATGGTACCCTTTTTTCCCTGGCCAGAAAAAGTCAAATGTCAGTTTATGAGTACTCTTCCTTATGCCTTCCTCCTCTCCTTGTGGAGTGAACCCTTGTCAAAGCAGACGTGATGGCAGGAGAGAAATTGGGGGAGAAGGCCTGGTATTAATTCATAAAACAGTACTAGTGAGGGCAAGGTGTTACCCTGGCATAGCCCACCCTGTGATCCAGGGTTTCAGCATGCCCCAGCCTAAGCAGAAAATGAGAGAAGCTGTGTCCAGCCAGAGATGCACAATAATTTGCCAGCAATTACCAAAGCCAGACGTTATCTTATTATCACAGTCATTGCTGGACAGCACTTTAGGCCACATATCAATAACAAGAAGTTTGGCGTGCAGCTTATGCAGGAGGGGGAAGATGTCTTTTTAAATTTTCCTTTCTTTTATATACTTCCCCTCTCAGATAAGAGGCCAGTAACTGCTGATCCACAGGAAAGAAGAGGGCTTTGTGATGAGGGAGCAGGATTAAGGTGGTTTCTTGTTTATTTTGATAGTGTGAAGATACATATTGAGCTGAGGGAACAGGATATGGCTGTGCCCTGGGGGGTTTATATTTGTGTTTGTATGTGTGTTTGTGTTTCACCAGCTCCCAAGCTGGAGAAAAAGAGGCCAAGCAGGAGAGATCTGTGTGTGCTCACACTAGACTAACATGCTTCTGTCTTTAATTCAAATCAAGATTAACACCTTGGATTTGAGAGTCTGACCATGAACAAGTGAGTTAAAGACTTATGGAAAACTGTTAAAGGCAGACAAACAAATTGAAATGCAAAACTGCCGATGGAGGACAAGGGAAGTGATACAGAAACTGGAAATAATGAAGAGTAAAAACCATAGACTGGCTATATAAAGGAGCTGAAAGAGAGAGGTTGAAAAAGTCTTATAAAAAAGAAGTAAAACAAGTGCTGTCATAGTTGATTATATGGGTTTGAACCTCTCACCTACAGCAACAGGAGCACCGGCCTTTCTCACTTGACCTGAGGGGCTAATGCTGTTAGCTGAGTTTAGGGAGGGCAGGTGATGAGTCGCTGTTCAAATACAAAGCAAGGATGTCCTTTCGCTCCACATAATTAAACCAAAACCATAAGCAAACAAGACCTGAAGTTCTGGAATTGCCTGACATAGTCCCTAAAATCACATAAGAAATGCGACTAGACCTCTTCTCAACAGCATCCACCCAGCCTATGAAATGCCCGTATCTTGTGGATATTCTGTTCCCTAGTGTCTGTCCGGTTAAAAAAGCCCCTCTAGACAAACCAAACTACAGCCACAGCCACATCCCAAAATGTCCTGTGATGCTTTACAATACACTGAATTCATACAGAAATTCCTGCATGACATTGCTCAAATGCAGCAAATCCTAAGAGGTAAAACAGATGTCATTTAACCACACACCACTCCACTGTGCAAGACAGCAAAAGCGATGGGAAAACATAAACTCCCTCTTCAAAGGACAGGAGAAAACTGCTTATAATTTTTTTCTTTACCTATTTTGTGCACTTCCTATGAACATTCAAACACTTACATTGTATAGCAATGAATATGCAATTCCTCCCCCTCCCCAATATTTTGAAGAAATATATACAAATATTAAAGAGAGTTGAATGCTCTGTTTTCACACAGATATGTATCTGCTTATTCAATCAGGAATAGGAAACAATGTCATATGATTTTGCTTATCAATCACAACTCACGAATACAGCCTGAAGAGCGAGTATAGGTAAATAAAAATCCAAATATGGAAAAAGGGAGACAAAATGCAGCTTACAGTTAAGAATAATTACAAAGGACGAGTTAACAATTAGCCAGTCATTAATATAAATTCTTTGGGACGAGGAATTACACCGACCAGCTATGAATATATCTAGGTTAGAAATCAGGAAAAGACTTATCTCCCATCAACAGTGTGAAGTCCTAGACCAGTAGCCCAGCAGGAAAAGTGGGGAGCAAAGTATAAGGACAAGTTCATGATCGAACTTCACAAGTTCATGTAGTGGCAAGGGATCTGACTTGCTGATCCAAGGATGTCTTTCACTATCATGTGTTTTCCACTTTTTATTTTGCTTCTGATTTCATGTCAGTGCTGTCAAAGCAATGGTGCCTACTGTGATACTGTTATCAGCTCTGAGACTTGGCTTAGAAATCACTCAGATTTTGAATTTTTCTTGATTCGAAAGTAAACGTTTTTCAAGCTGTTCTACAAACACTGGTAGATAGAAACTTAAGCTATATTTAATTATTATTAAGGTGAATCAGCACCAATTCACGTGCAGCCAAAGGCAGGAGATTTAGAAAACAGATTAGCAAATGCTTTTGTTGTTGTTTTTTAATGATAAAAATATTGTGAGACCAGGCATAACTGCTCAGGATTTTCAGTTTTCAAAATCAGTTTCCAAAAACCTGGACAAAGATGTTTTGATTATCTCTTCATCTGTTCACGATAGTTAGTTTTCTCATTTGAAAGTCAAATAAGCCGATGTCATTTGAAATGAGAGACGCTGCCTGATGCATGTGAATGGGAGTCAAGGATTTCTGTGCAGAATAGTTCAGAAAACTGCCAATTTGTTTGTGTGCAAAAGTAGTCACCACCCTCTTGACAAAGCCACTGAGTTTGAATCAGGGACCTCTGGAGCAGTGGGCTTGAGCTCCACAGCTTGTCTTGAAAAGCTGGCAGATGCCAGCTGGAGGCTTTAAAAACTCATATCTTCTCAGAGCCAGAAAGGATGGGGCTCTTAATGCATGACTTTCTGATGCTTTTAATTTCTCTTACACAGTTTTGGTAATGGACAGGGAGAAGGATGAGAAGGAGAAGTATTAATAAAAAACCTAAAATGTGCAAACGATTTTTTTTCCAGTTTCTGGCAAACAGTTAGATTATTATTATTATCCATAAAGAATGATAACATTTGAAAATGCAAAGCCATTATTCTTTCAATTGAAAGCTGATTTTCTTTCCTGAACTCCCCTCCCTTGGTATTTCGTCAACACCCAGACAACTTCAACATAAATTAAACAGCAACAACAAAGGCATGCATTTCATAGCATTTATTTTGTCTGAAAAGCCAGTTTTCATGCCCACACATGCACAATTTCAATCAACATTTCTGCCAGTGCTGCTCCTGTGTTTATACCTCAGCGCCAGTATTGTCTTTTACACCTCAGTTTCCCCACAGCGAGCATTTAATCACCCTCCCCCTTCACAGGTATTCAATTAATCATTTTGAACTGCTTTAAAGATAATGAACAGAGAGGCAATCTTGAACCCTGAGTATTTATATCTATTAACTTTAGGATCTGGATCTCAGTTTTGAAATGTGGGGATTACTTCAAGCATTGTAAGTAACATTTAAATCCAGGGGTAGAAATCTGTAGTGGAGAAATAATCTATCAGTACAGTACAAAAACATATAGACAGATTGAGAGCTAATTCCTAGTCCAAGCATTCATAACACCTTAAAACAGCACCAAATAGAAAAGGGAAAAAAAAGAGGAGACATTAAAATGGAAAAAAGAAATACCATTGAGATGTGCAACAGAACTGCCTCCAAGCAGAAGGCTGCTCTAAGACTACTCTGTAGGCATGATTACTCCTGGCTGGGAGAAAAGCCCCATTAAAAAGCATTTCTGCTCCCTCTCCTGGTTATGGGACACCATCCTGAAGGGAAATCATTGACAAGCCTGCCTTTTGCTAAAAGGGTTAGCCAAACAAATTGTCTTTCTCGCCAGAGCTCCCCGCCTTGTTTCTGCCCTTTTGTCTTTCTCTTTTCTCGTTATAGTTAGGAGCATACATTTTGGCACGTTAATTAAAAATAGTAGTAGCTGCAACAGAAGAAGGAAGATGGGTAAGGTGGGGGAAGCTGAAGGGGGATGGTAACTGCAGCCCTAAATAATAGAATTACTCTCAGTTGAAAGCCAGTCTGATGAGGACTCTTGTCCTTGAATAAATACTCTGTGTGTCTGCATATGTATGTATATGTGCATATATATAGATAAATGTACATGTAAACACAGCTACTCTGTTGCTTAGCAGCCAGTAGTGTCCTTTCATGAGAAAATAAAATATATGTGACAAACCGTCTCAAAAACACGAAGTTCCATGAGCATATTTCTTTTCTCATAGCTATTCAGACAAGGAGGAGAGTGGCCCTGAAATTAATGACTGATCCAACGGACAACGGCAGAACTAAGTTAATTGGATTCCCATCTGTTCCAAACATAGTCTCAACATCACACAATAATAATAAATAATATGGTAATCATGGCTAACAATTAATCTTTTAGTTTAGATTTTTTACAGGGTGCTGGATGGATCCTAATTTCACACAAATATAAATTGCTATCTACACATATCCTCTGGACAAAAAAGAAAAAAAAATACAGTCCGACCACACACAATCATTTCATATCTTTGGGTGTATTTCGGGAAAGTAGGGGTTATCTAATTTAAATGCTTTCTACAATGAAACAGAAACTGGAACTTAACAGAATTTAATTTTGATCTAAACCCAAAGCAAATGTGAACAGGACTGCTGAATGACAGTTTAAAGTGACACATGCGCTTCTTGTTTGAAAAATTTCTAGGATGAGGATGAGCTGAGTAAATCTTTTCCATTTCACCTGTGGAGAGGGGCAGTACACCCATCCACTGGAGCTCACAACATGCCCCTCTCCATCTTCTTCTCTCTTCAGCATGTCTTTATCTTCACTAGTCTCTGGTTAGTTATTTTAACTGCAAACTGGTTGGCCCAACTACCTTCTCCTGGTTCTGTGCCAGTGCAATGGTAGCTTCAGCTCAAGACTTTACAGCAGTACAGGTAGTAAAGAAGGATTAAAAACTGGGCAAATTACCCTTGCAATAGGCCGGTGAGAGACTACAGAACCAGCGTCCCCTGATGTCCCATTGTAAACCACTGCCCAACCAAGGAGCCCTTCTGCTGGGTCCTCTGTGTGGACATTGCAACAGCAAAACTTCCACAGACGCCCAACAACAGGCTGTGACCTAAGTGGGACTAGGTCTGCCAAAAGCAATCTCCTCAGAGTCATTGCAAATCTCTGTGGGAGAGCTGTGTGTGGAAATGAGATTTTCCATGTACTTGTGAGCTTTCCCACATAGCCGTGTAAAATTCTAATGTCTGCTGTACCTGGTGGCAAAGAGATGTCTAACTCTAGTTTGCTATGTGAAAATCATCTTCTTATCTTTTTTTGACCTGATTCCTTAGCAGCTTCACTCAATGCCCCCTAGTTTTAAGTCATGCCAAAGTCAATAGAGTTACAGAAGAGAAGCAGGGCTAAGCCATGAAGATGTTACTCCACATTGATGTGAGCTCTTACATATCTGTTACATCCCAAATTTGAAACAGCCATCCTTTAGTGTTGAGAGAATTGCTGTCTATATGGCTGTAGCTGTAAGCAGATGGACAGATATAAGGTGATGTGTGGAGCTGAAACAACCAGTTAGTAAAGTTTATAAAGTACTTTGGGCGTCCAGCTGGATGGATGGTACTTTATAAATGTAAGACGACTATCAGTGCCTCCTAACAGCACCTGACGATCACTCAGCATTTTTTTGGTGGACAGTTAAAGAAAACACATGAAATATATTCCTCAGTAGATATTTTAGTCAGACTCAGAGTAGCAGAGATCTGGGCTTTCAGTTGTACAGACCATTCCCATTTGCAGTCACAGGGAAAAATCTACAATAGCTCAACTCATGAAATTGCTGGATTTGTTATGTTTGAATAACAAGGCTTCATAGCACAGCCCTGGAAATAAATGGGTGGTTTGGGAATTTGCTAGTGGCAGTTCTCATGCTGCAGTAGGGGACAGGATAACTAAAAGGATAGTGATGGGAAAGGCATAAGGGTTCTTTGCTGATGTTTCCCCCCCCCCCCCCCCCCCCACCGCACCC
>Ga0181612_143551_pt1 | contig 10810 bp, 9 predicted proteins | sample HoacroProtozoa21_FD_119630 | JGI IMG/M metagenome (GOLD analysis project Ga0181612, IMG submission 119630) | Hoatzin crop microbial communities from Cojedes, Venezuel. Combined Assembly of Gp0051906, Gp0051904, Gp0051908 | reverse complement strand
GGAGGTGCGGGGCGCGGGGGCGGGCGGGCGGGAGTGGTGGGGGGTTGGGGGGGGGTGGGGGGGGGGCGGGGGGGTCCCGTGGGTGGTGTGTGGTTTCCGTGTGGGGGTCCCCTTGGAGTCTCGGGTGGGATGTGGGGGTCCTGTGCGGGGGTCCCAGGCGGGGTGTGGGGAACGCAGCCATGGTGGCTCTGCAGTTTGCTGGGATTTTTGCGTCTTTGGGGAGCCCGCCTCGTCCCCCGGCCCATCCGGGCCTGGGCAGGTGTGGCCCCTTGGCCATCAGGCCTGGGCAGCTGTGGCTCAGCAGCCGCAATCCCAGATACCGGGGTGGGAAGGGATTTGGGGATTTTGCCGGCCCTGCTTGGGTGCCGCTGATGTCGGCAGCGATAAACGTTGCTCATCGCCAGCGGGCCGGGTCTGCGGCCGCTGCGGGACAGAGCCTCTGCCCATCTGCGCTGCTCTGGGGAGTTCTCTTTTCCCCTGCATCCCTCAAAGGGCACTTCAGCCTGGACTGAGGAATGGCGTCAGGAGAAAGAAGCAGTGGTAAAAGAGGTGTTTGAACACTGCGAGGTGTTTTTGGAAAGGTTAGGAAGCTGTATTCTGCTGCCTTGGAGAACTTAGTATTTTTTAGCATAGGTGCTTGCGTGCGATTTGTCTGTTGTCCTACTTCTAGGGAGCCTGGGCAAATGTTGCGTTTGACAAATGAGTTTGCTGAGTTGCCTTGGGTAGCTGAAGCCCACAGTTTTGTCACCGTTACTGGGTCTGTGCTGGGGTGACCTGCAGCCGCGAGGCACAGGGCAGTGTGCCCCTGCCCGCTGTCCGAGCTGCTCCCGGCTCTCCGCTGGGAAGGGGCATCCCAGGGGTCTGGAATACCTGGGAAGAGAAAAGCTGAAGGGTGTATGTGCGCCTGTGCAGGCCGTGGGAGGCACGCTGTGTGTTTCCCCACGTGCAGAATTCTGAAACGGCTCTTGCGAGGGGCTGGATAAACCGTCAGACCTCTTCGAGCAGCGCTGACTGCTCAGCAGTTTAATAAGAAAGTAACAAAAATGTTATCGGTGGACTATAGGTTTCAAAACAATACAACTTGAAAATCATTATTTCCTGTTGTTGATATTTTGGTTTCTTCGAGAACGAAGTCTGGAGGTAGAGGAGGATTTCCGCTCTCTGTGTCTATGTGGCTTCTTTGCCATTTATCACTTTAATTTTCATGGATTTCTGCCATTCGGAAACACTGACAGTCTATATTGTGTTGATAGAGTTGTACTGATTGGGAATGAAGGGCTTTAAAAATCCATGTGTAGATGGGAAAACGTTGGGTGTAGTTTGGAGCTTTTATAGTGAAGTCTGAGTGCAGAAAAGGAGCAGCTTCTCCCCATGCTCCTGCAGTTTGGCTGAAGCTGTTGGTTTGTTGATTGGGTTTTTTTTTAAGCTCCAGGTTTGAAATACTTATCTAGTAGGAATTTACAGGTTTGTATTACTACTTTTAAGAGTTCTGTTGTGGAGTAATTGCTGTGTTTTCCTTATATTTGTTTTACTTGTGCTGCTTGTCACGTAGATTACACTTTCTTACTGTGTTAGCCAAAGTGTTATGGCTTGTGGCATGAACCGAGGTGGTCAAGTGCTTCTGCTGCTGAGAGCAACCAAAGTGTCTGCAGGTGCACTTAAACTGTTGTGGAAGTAACAAGGAGTAAGAAACTATATTAAAATAGCTTGCTTGATAAGAGTCAACTAATCTGTACATGGTAGGCATCTGGGGTCATAAAAGTTTCAGTTGTCTGGAAAGTTGGTCATTTCAGAAGGGAGACTGTTCTAATTTTGTCTGTTTTATTCTTAATTCTCCTGTCAGTATCGTTATTTTGAGATAAGTGGAATTAAAATGTTGTCTTTAAAAGAAAGTTACTTCTGCTGGTGCTGCTGTCGCTGTGTGGCTGTCACATTCAGTGGGTTTCTGTCGTGCTTCAGGTGACCTCGGGAGTGGCTGTACCTGAACTTGCTCAGTGGTGAGAATCAGCTGCTTTGACTGGATGGGTGTGGGCATTTCTTTTGCATCTCCAAAAAGTGGTTTTGAAATAAAGTTCCTGTTGCTTGACTAAGTGAGCGGATGGGGTTTATGTACGTGCATGCGTGGCTGACGTTGGCAACGGCGCAGCTCGGTCTTGGAGCGAGGTCCGTGATGAGTCCGAGCCGCACGTAGTGTGCCGTGCTGCAGGAGCTTGCTTTGCTACTTTTAACGAGCTCTTCTGCCAGTGCCCTCTAATTAGCAGCAGGGTTTTTTTTTGTTGATTGTGTTGGGTTTTTTTTCAACAGAGACATAAATAAATCAGGAGCTCTGTAGAAAGGGATAAATATTTAATAGTCTGGCCTTTATTTGCTTCCGACAAGCAGTGGTGCCTTGCTATGTTTCTTCAGTTTACATTGCGTTTGTCAATTTGGAAGAATTCTTGTTGACCATATTCCCCAACTAGACAGGAAAACATCAGGCTATGAGCACTTGTCCTACTTGTGAGCTTTTCAGAAATAACTTTTAATATTTCATCATTCTGATGAAACTAAGAATGGTGAAGTTCTCAGAAGAACTAAGAATGGCAGAAGTTCTACACAGCTGAAACTACACATCTTTTAAGGGGTTATATTGTCGAGGAGCCTCGTGGGCAAATCAACTGTTTCCACAGGTGAAACCAAATGCAGGCAACCCCCAGTTAATTCACTGTGCGTCAGCCCCTGAGTGGAGAAAATAGCATTTCTGACCAGCACCGGAGTTCAGCCATGGGTCCCTCTGTGATCTTCAGTCAGCTCTTTGTCTTTGTGTTGCTAATATTTGTATGCTAAGAAGTGCGTTAAACCGAATTGAACACCGGTCAGTGGAGTAGACCCTGGCCGCAGCGTGACCTGAACCCAGTCCGGAGAAGCCCAGCGCCTGTTTTGAGATGGGGTAGCACGCGTTTGCACAGCGCTGCGAACAGGGAAAGCAAAAATTGTGGTGACTGAGGGTGGTAAGACCTGGCCCTGGTGGGAAGCGTAGGGATGTGTTTGTTGTGGAAGCAGAAATTAGCACACAGTGGTCAGGGTAAAAGAAAAAGGTGCAGTATAAAGAGGATTCCAAGTTAGAGGGTGAAATGAAGAGTAACATGGGTTGTCTTGGTGACCATGTAACCTGCTGTCTGTGTAGTGGGTAGGTGCAATTTACTTTTGGATAAATGCATAATTTAAATTCCTTATTTTATCTTAGTACTCCGATTACACAGCTCTCTTATATTTATAAAGCAGGTTGGGTTTCGGAACTTCCCGCAGGTTTTGAGAAACCGTCTGCAGTCATTCATGGCGGCATTTCCTCCTTTACTCTGAGGCAGTGGCTTTCACATCCACCCTCGTGCTGAGGAGTATTGAATATCTACAAGTGCGTTTCTCTTTCATGGTATTTTGGTGTAATAGCTGCCTGGGACACTGAGTGAGGTTCTTGTTTGGCAAATTACTGCTGATGTGGGTTTCTGAGAGCTGCTTGCAAATGAGACTTTTAAACTGGGTCCTTTTTCGCCGTTTGGCAGCGCAGCACGTGCTTCTGTGTGAAAGTGCAGGCTAGCAATTTCCGTTACGATTTCAGCTGAAATTCTAACAGTTCTCCCTCCAGGTGCACTTGGCCCTTGATACTTGAATAAATATTTTTTCCATGGCACTATTTTTCTTGTAATTAGATATTTGAGAAAATAGAAACTCCATTATTTTGTGATACTGCTTGTTTCAAAGAGGGCAAAACCGCAGAAGTTGTGGGGTTTCGCGTGTAGTTTGTTTTTCTGCAGAACGTTGTTACTAAGCAGCTGAGAACTATTGTCTGGTGCAGTTTATGGTCGTGCTGAATCAGGTACTTCCAGCAGGAGATGCTTATTCATTCTGCTGTGCTTGGAGGCCTAGCCTACACCAACAAACTGACCTGTTACCAACCTGCGTAGGTGCTGGAGCTCTCTGGTGGGTGATGTCGATGAGTCAAAGCCTTTTGAGTGCTGCTGTGAAGGAGAGGATCTGTTTCTTCCCGGCTCTGCAGCCTGTGGCAGGGCTGGCATTGCTTTGGGGATCCCTGGGAGGGGTGGCCTTTTGCCCGGGCTGGGGTTCTGGAGACCTGCAGGAGCAGAGGAGTGAGGTGGGAGGCTTCGGGTGGTGGTGGTGCCGCCGACATGCAAGTCGAGGTAGCTTTTGCATTCGTTTATATTTGCACTAGAATTACAGACTTTCATGTACCCCTTTTCCTCTTCCAGCTTCATGTTTCCTGTCGCAGGTGGTTTAGGCCCCCCTCAAGGTACGTATGAACTTAACATTTTGAGCACAAAGTTCTTTGCTTTGTTTAGATATGCGAAACAACTTAAAATAGTCCCACACTGACGCTCAGAAGCGTGATTATTAATTGAACTCCCTAGCTGTTTTTTCCCTTGAATTCACTACTGGGAAGCTGACTCTTGCAACTCTATTTATAACATTTTTTATGCAGTGTTGAAGAGGCAGTGTTACCAGAATGCTAGGTGAAAGACCTAGGAAAACTATATCTCCATTGTTCGCCTGAATTTGCCTTTAAGATTTTTGTGTTATTTTTGAGTGTGGTATTTAACCTCTTCATGCTTCATCTACCAGCTGTGTATACCCGTATTGTGAGGGTGTTGCAAGACCTGGTAAATATTTACGAAGCACAGCAAGACCCTGGGACAAGAGTCACAACCTGTGTGGAAAGCATTAATACAATAGGAGAGCCTCAGCCTTAAATTACCTTTGTTCTTATTCCTGTTGCAGTGCTGTTTAATTAATGGAAAATACAGAGAGAACTTGTAGGGAAAGTGGAGAGTTTTCTCATAAGACGTCTCAGGGACTGATTTAGGGATTATTCCTGAGTCTGTCGCTTCCCTCCTGGAGTGCTTTTGCATGTGATGTTCAGTTATGCACGGTTAGAGTTATCTCGCGGTGTGCTGGTGATAAATGTGTGTTAGTATATGTCTCCCAAGATAGCAAAAGATGAGATATGAAAATACTGAAACATAATCCACTTTATTCAATGAATTAATACATTCCAGCTTGATTTGTCCAATTTTGTTGATGTTTAGATTTTACTGACAAATATTGTAACCATTCTAATACATGTAGTGGGCTAATTAACCTACAGACAAGTTACCCAGCCAGAGCAGAGTGTGAAGTTGCCTTGTGAAGTGAGGAGTTTATTTCCCAGACTTATCTTCAAAAGCTGCCAGTTTGTAAGTTTTCCCTTTCACGAGAAGTGGACAATTATCAGCGCCAGTCAAGCTGGTTAATTAAATCTCGTTAATTGGACATGACCCTTTCAAAAATCACGTGGGAAGAAACCCACAGAGAATCCTTGGGATCTAAACTGAGGAAATTCTGTGGCTGCCTGCAGTGTAGCAGATTTTTTAATTTTTTTAAACAGTCCCCCAAAACTCAGGGTTTTTTTCCTTTTTTTTGCTGGTTTAATTTAAAAAAAAAAAAAAAAAAAAAAAAGAAAAAGCCAAAACCTTTAACACTAACTGGGAGCTTACCTTGTTTGATGTTTCATTGTAGGGATGATTCCTATGCAACAGCAAGGATTTCCAATGGTTCCTGTCATGCAGTCCAGTATGCCAGGCATGATGGGGATGAACTACGGTTCTCAGATGGCTCCTGGACCCATGGCCATGCAGGTGCGTGGCAGTGAAACGGGGACTGAAATGAGATACCTTGGTGCTCGTCTGAAAGGTGACGGCTGATGCCATAGCCCGCTCCCAGCCGCAGTGGGGTGGGAGGGTGGAACCTGGCTAGAAACGGAAGCGTGGGTATAAGTCCATAGTTGGACACCGTATTTTGGAGATATTTCTGATAATTTAAAGAATTCTTCAGGTTTTGTTGGGATCTGTGTTGTGAAGTTTGCCGTGCGTTGCTCACTGTTGTAGGGAGGAATGAGGGCATAGTGCAAGGACACTATCGGTGATACTTAAAGTAACTTGGATGTTATAGCCGACTCGAAGGTGTCAGAATCTGAACTTTCATTTCGTTATATGGATTGTGACACCAAAGCGTGGTAAGAGACGCATGGTCACTGGACAGGAAAGGAAGCAAAAGCATCAGCAAGATATCGAAAAGCTACCAGATGCCACCTACTGCAAAGGGTGGTTTGAATAGTGTTGAATTGTTAAGTGACTATAATTCAAGACTCCCACAACATACCTCTTCTGTCTTTTTAATTTCACTTTGTACTTTTTCTTCTTTGCTTTGGTTTTATGTACTTATGGTTAACGTGGCGTATTGTGTAGTATTTTAAATGAGACCTTTATAAGCTGAGAAGAGGTAACTGTGTGCACAGTCTGATTGATTGTGGCTAATTCACTGAATTGTTTTATCACTTTGTAACTCAAATGCTGGAGTCAATAGAACTAAGTTTCCTGAGTGTAGGTAGCAGTTAATAAACTTTCTTTTTAAATACCTTGTTCTGAGGAGCAAGGAATCACTTAAATATGCTGCATTTTCTCATGTGACCGGTTTTCCAGTTTGTCCTAATTCCCGAGTTTCATTCTCATTCTTTTTCTTGCTTAAAGTAACTTTCTCTTTAACTCTGCTGTTGCTAACTGAGGAAAAAGAATGACATATGAGTAGCTAATATTATGTTTTCACTTTTTTAACCTTTTGTTTTCTATTTAGCACCTTATGTGCTTATGTACAAATTTGCACTTTGCTGAAATTTAATGTCTTGGCATGGATTTGTAGCCAAATTGCTGTGCGACAAATTGAATTTATTATATCTTGCCACCTCCTTACACTCCCTTTTCCTACCCCCACCTGGAATTTATTAGATTAATTTTGTAAAATTTATAGTAGGAAGTTGTTTTTATGAGAGGTGGTCTAAAAATAATAAACAACTTTTATTCTTCCTGTGTGTTCTGATACCACATACAAAATGAATGGTAAGAGAAGTAAATTATTGTCTGGCCCCATCTATATTAGGTGAGCTTTGCTGCTATAACTGCACCAGAACACATTTCTTGGCAAATGTTTCTGGTACAGCTGCAGTTTATTCAGACCAGCCTCCTCTTGGCTGTTGTCGTGTGCCGTCTCCCTCCCCGGGACCCTTGCGTAAGCTGTGTTTGCAGAATGCCTAGACCGCGTCTTGCCGGCATCCGTTGTTGGTTGTGAGCGTGCACCTCCAGCAGGGAATGGAAACGCATTCTGCAGTCACTTAGAATAGGAGACACAAAACCCGGACGCCTGGTATCGAACCGCGTGTAGCACCGCGGGGCGCCTCTAACCTTCCTGCTCTTGAGGTAGGCTGGGTGGATTTTTGAGTTTGACCATGAAGAGGACGACGACCACGCTGCCTGCTGCGATCCTTCAGGAACTGTAACTCGCTGTGGAGGGGCACGAGTGCCATCTGCTGCGGGACCGGCGCTGTGCTCTGCAGCAGCCCAGCTGCGCTTAACCTGCTGGCCTGTGAGATCAGCCTGGTCCACAGCTTGGCGGTTGCCACTGGTTTGACTTTTTCTGTGCCGGGGGAGAAAAAACCCCAAACCTTAGAGCTGTATGATTTATTTTGTTCTAGGGTGGCATGCCCTTAGGGCCGATGCCAGCGACCGGAATGCCTTACATGGGACAGGCTCCTTTCTTGGGAATGCGTCCGGCAGCCCCGCAGTACACCCCCGACATGCAGAAGCAGTTTGCAGAGGAACAACAGTGAGTGACGCTTTACTGACTCTTGGGAAATTCTGCTTTTTGAAGTGGGAGGGGTAGTCTGGAGACGTAGCTCACACAGTATAAATATTGATAGTTTCTCTAGAAAAGTAGTCCATTTAGGGCTACAGAATATTGTTGAGATCGTTCCCTTGCGTTTGAAGGCCATCTATGAAGTGAGTAGCGGCTGTCATACAGCTCAGAGGAAAAGTAGAAATGTGTGCACCAAGCCATCTGAATTTGAGACTGAAGAAATGGAAAAGTCAAGCAGAAGCTTGCCATGAAAATTGTAATGAAAATTTATTTTTAGATTTTTTTCAATCATTTTGCTTCAGGAAGAGGTTTGAGCACCAGCAGAAGTTCTTAGAAGAAGAAAGAAAACGGCGCCAGTTTGAAGAGCAGAAACAAAAGCTGAGACTCCTAAGCAGTGTGAAACCGAAGGTATGTCCTAAAGAAGTGGGGGGGGTGTTTCTTCAGGTTTTTTTAATGGCTTTTGATGGGATGGGCTCTTTTGGCAAGCAAATAAATGGGGAACTTGTATGAGACATCAGATTACATCTTGAAAAGCATCTGGAATAGTCAGTCCTTACACACTCGGTGTAATGTAAACAAAGTCTGGTGTTGAAAATGAAATCAGCTTTTGAAAAATAAACCAACCTGGTGTGTAACGCTTGGGAACAGATTGAGTTTCTAGAAGAGATGATGTTTGGTTGCTTGTTTGTTAACTTTGTCCAAAGTTTTGGATGCTTGCAGTGAGCTGGAAGGCTCTGATCTGCAAGAATACAAATAGCTGAGTAAGATTGTGTATTGTTCCTGTGCATAAAGCTGTGTCTAAAGACTGCAAAACACTGTTATGGTGTAGTCTGCAAAATAAATGCTTTCTGAATATGGGAGTTATTGTTGATGTGCTTCAGCAAGGCACTGCTGGAGAAACAGAGTTTAATCTCACAGCAGGCATTGCTAATTTTTGTACTGAAGAAGTGTGGATATTGAAAGAAAGCTGAGCTGTGCTGTGAATTTTTCAAAATGTGTTCTTTGGTGTTTCAGACAGGTGAAAAAAGCAGGGATGATGCTTTGGAAGCCATCAAAGGAAATTTAGATGGCTTTTCTAGAGATGCTAAAATGCACCCAACACCAGCATCGCATCCAAAAAAGCCAGGTATGTCATTTTTTCTCAGCTTCCAACTGAAAATAAAACTCAAATAAAAAATGTTAGAAATGCTCAGCAGGGGGAACTAGTTCCAAGAAGTATTTTTATTTGGTGGTACAAAGTGAACGGGTTAACTGTTTTGTAAAACAAAGTGTCCTTCCAGTGACTGTTTGCTTGGTCAGGTTACGAGGGTGAAATAGCAAATACCAGCCTTTATTAGAAGACTTGAAATCTTTAAAAGAATGCTTAATGTGAAATATCATGGAAATTGATAATGCGTTTGTTCTTTTCTAGTCAAAGCATTAATTAATGTTTTGCAGAGTGCTTTTGAAGCTAAGTGCTATACGAGTGCTAAGAATGATGAAAACATTGTATGATGCCTGCAGTGTACTCCAACAGCTACTTGTGTACCGTTGCTGGGCATGGCCAAACCCAAGCCTTCTCTATTATCTTCTCAGTAATTACTGCATTTGTAACAATTACTGCTAAAGATTTCCTGTGGGTTGTAGTATAGTTTATTCTGTGTCTAGCCTGAAACAAAGGTTATCTAGACAAGCGTTTTCCTGGATAAAATCTTTATCTGTGCTGTGGATTTGCTCTTTGATACTTTTGAAGTTACAGGTGGTTTCTGACTATTACCTGTTGCCTTTAGACTTGCCTATCCTAGGCAAGTTCTGTTAAAATGGGTAACTATGCAAGGGATCAAACAGCAGATTGTCTGTTTATTTTATGATATATCTTATATATTTTATGATATATTATTGAGCTTCTGAGGATAAAACACTCCTTCGAGGTATAATGTCCCCCTGTGCACACCCTCATGAAGTCCAGTTTGAAATATTAGCTCTTGCTTTGTTTTGACCCAGTCTGTTTCCATAGCCAGTGCTAAGAATCAAATTTCAGTTGAGGTGTTTACATCACAAAAATCTGGGAGAGAAGATGCGTGGTTGGAAGTGGCTGCTCAGTTTTACCTCACGCCTTTGTTATGCTGACAGTAGCTCTACACATCTCTGTCAAGTACTGCATCCACTGCTGTTTCCCCTCACCCATCTGCTGTGTATACCTAGTGTTTGTCACTTTTCCCACCTCTCCACCTGTGAACCTTTCTCCTCATCACTGTGCGATGTGTGTTCATTCCATTTTACAGATCATCCCACATCATCCCATTCTGCTGTATCTGTTTCCCACTCTGCTTTTCTCGATGATGAAGAATTTAGTGACTTTATACAAGGGCCTGTTGAAATCCCCAAACTGGTGCCTCAACCCGCCTCTCAGCCTTTCCATTCTGCTGCTGAGGCTGGGCAACTGCTTTCCGAAAAGGCTGTGCTCCAACCTCTCCCTCCAGCCCCGACTCCAGTGTTATCCATCCTGCATGGTACAACTGGGCAGGTCCCTTATTTTCCTACCTCTGCATCTTCACCCAATATCCATAAAACAGGTAACTCTAAAGTATCTTTTTCACATGTCACCTTCTGTCGTAGAGCTACACAGAGTCTTTACTTATTTTGCTGGAGTTTTTTTCAGTCTGGCTGAAAGAAGCAATATATAGGCAATTAAGTAGAAACCTGCTGATCCATGGAAAAAGATGATTTAAGTCGCTTTATTCCTTCCCTTAGAAGTGTATTGTAAAAGCAAATTGCGTGTGGATCCAACTATTGCTAAATATGTTTATTGCTAAATATGCATATGGCTGATCTTAAGTTAATTAAGTCTTGTCTGCTAGCTTCTTCCTAAGTCTGTGTAGCAGAAAAAAATACAGTTGAGATGGTGGTCTGAAAAATAACTATTATGCTAATGTGGAGCACTTGTGTGCTTCCTTTCTTGGCGGCTGAATGGGTGTTGGGGAGATGAACGTGAAGAATTTTGCAGATGTAAGTAGGTATTGGACCCTTCTGCTGCTGATGCCTAGATGATGTAATGGTACAATGGTAATCCAAATACAGAAAATAGTTTCGTGTATTCCTGCTCCTCCTT
>Ga0181612_114509_pt1 | contig 10811 bp, 6 predicted proteins | sample HoacroProtozoa21_FD_119630 | JGI IMG/M metagenome (GOLD analysis project Ga0181612, IMG submission 119630) | Hoatzin crop microbial communities from Cojedes, Venezuel. Combined Assembly of Gp0051906, Gp0051904, Gp0051908 | reverse complement strand
TAATTAATTATGCCTGAAATAATAATTACTGCAATGAATGGTCACTCGAGAATACTCTGTATAAACAAGCTAGCTAAACAAACTTAATTACCTTTTAGCTACTCAAAATAGCTTTTATTAGTGCCACCTAAATACTTTTTTTCTTTAGATTTCATACTTCATTAAAAAAGTTGGTAACAAAACAAAAGCAAATGTTCACAAAGGACTTGTAAGGGGAGAAAATTTTTTAGAAATAATGTGTTCTGTCAAAAAATGATTCACAAACATGCCTGCTGGAATAACTTTTCATCACAAGGAAACGTCTGTAAAACAACTGACAAATTCAATTTAACCAGCTTTAATAGGGACAGGAATTCACCACAAGCCCTCTCTCCCACCCATGTCACTGAAAAGCACTGCGAGCGTAGAACGTCATATAGGGAAAATGATTTTTTTCTTCTGCTTTTGCCACTTAAAAAAGCTTAAATAATAAAAAACGTCCAACAAGCAAAAATAATATGAGGCGAGACAAGGAAAAAAGGTCACTACCACTACTTACCCTTCTAATCCTTCTAATTGCTACTTATTCCATAGGAAAATCCTATTGATTTTAAATAACAATTAGAAGAGTTTAACCTCTCCTACATCCCCATTAGGCACCGCTAATTGTCCAAAGCACAATAGCTGGGGGATCTCTCCCTGCTGTCGGGCACTCTGGGAGCTGAAGGCAGAGCAGAAAAATGCCAGACTGCGCTCCACCTCGAGCTGGAGCTTCCAAGCTGGATTCAGCCCACAGCTGCCGGCTCCACGCAGCTCAAGCCCTCCCTTTAGGCAGGGGAAAGGTACGGACAACCCATCGCTACTGCAGGCTGGAATAGCAACTGCGCAGAATTCCTTCGACGTCAGTGCAAAAATCTCCCAAGGTCCAAAGCAACTTTCAGAAATTACCTGACTGACACGTCAAAAAAAGAATCTTTTTGTTCAAACCAGCAAGCTTCCTTTCTGGGCAAGAAATAATGGTGCTAACTGAATTATCATACCAGTAAAATCAGCAGTGAAATCCCTTGTTTTCGCAGGTATTCCCAAGTAAGACATCCTTGCTGGGATAATTCTTTTCACCGTACATTCACATGACGCAGCAATACCTGCTAAGCTGAATCCACTTCAAAATAAAAGCAACTTCCTACTTTGGAAATTTAGAAAGTGTCAATGCTGTGCTTCCAAAATCAATTTGAAGTCTATTTTCTAGCAGCTGTACAGCGAATTATCTTTAGACAAACAACAAAACCCGTCACGCTTTCCTGTCTTTCTCCCAGTTACCCTCCTCTCTCGCTAATATTCCCAGCCCACCGGGGAAATTCATGCTTGGGAGGATGATCACAGCTTCCAGTGCTACACTACTGGAGCTCCACTGTTCCAGAGATCCATTCCTGCCATTAGGCAAAGCGGAAAGTGGATCTACAAGATGAGCAATGATTCAGAATTTAGACGGAGGGTGGAGCGTCCTACTTATGACCAGACAACAGCATGGCACAGAAAACAAGTTGTTAGTATGGGAGGGACTGGTGAAAAACAAGGCAAATGGTGAACTTGTAAAACAAGCTCTTCATTCCTTTTAGAGCTACAGCATCTCTGGCATGGGCAAAAAGAGAGAGCTAAAGGCTTTAAAGATTTAACCCATGTAACACATCATATGAATTCTCATTCTGTGAACAGGAGATCAAAAGCAAATAAGCAGCATTGGTCAAATTAATTCTCCGATCACATACAGTTGCATTAATAATACATTTGACTTTATGACCACAATTCTTTTTTTGGCTGTAATCAAGAAATCCGTGTGATATTCTGTATATTAAAGCTGGAGCTAGCCCAAAAGATGAAGAGCAAACAGATTTTTGTAATGGGTGTAAAACACCAATTTAGGAGAAGGGAATGAAATAAGACGTGGAAAACCGCTGCTCATCCAGAAGTAACTTCACTGGAACCATACTGTTCCCCCCATGTATGCGCTCCTGCTTATGTGAACAGGAGGGTACAAGATGTACAGAAGGAATCCCCTGGAGAGCCCGTGGCAAAGGCAAGGAAGCAGGAGGCACCACAGCAAGTGCTTCAGGAGCAGAGTGGAACCGCGTGTGGAAATTCGCAGTTCGAGGAAGATAAGCAGAAGGGCACCAATGAAACTGCCTAGAATGAAAGTACTCGTTTGCAAGATCAAAGACTTTTAACACTGCTGGACTGTTCAAGCCTGAATTGGAGTAGTTCTGGTATGCCAATAAGACTACTCATTGCACAAATATCTGTAGCAGTTTAAGATGCTCCAGCTACTTGTAACAGCCCTCTGCTGCCAATTAATGCTGCTATAGCAGGGCTGAGGAACAGAGCACGCTAGCGTTCCTCACCCTCTCTCTCGCAAAGACATCAGGCTTAGTTAAAACCACCAATGGCAGCAGTTCGAGTGAAGCTTTTATAGCACAGGCTGACTTCTCACTGAAACAGATGAGCATTCATACAGTCTGCTCTGCAGACATCTCTTTGGCAAGAGTAACACAGAATTAGGGGACAGCGCATTAAACACAGTCAGCTCCAAATAAAACTATTACAGTCTGTACGTTCTGCTTATGGAAACAAACTTCAGGTTTTTTCCTAGCATGGTTCTCCAGTATAGTGCTCTGTGTCTAAAGCTGAGCCAAATCTTTGTGATTGCTCATCCAAAATGACACGGACATCAAATGAAGTTTCACCCAAGCATTGTACAATTTAATCTTGTGTGTACACAATGACTATGAGGAATGAAACATGTAATTCTGCAGACAGCTATTTGCATAACACCATGCCTGAAGTTCACAGTGTGGCTAAAGCACGTTATGAGATTTACCTGTTGCTGGTGTACAGTGAATAATAGTCTGCCCCAGTTCATCACTCTCCTCACTTCTTAAAACATCTGCATCAGCTGTATCCAAGTAAAAATGAAAAACAGGTTAGTTGTAGGAAGAAAAAAAAAACCAAGTGAAATGCAGTGAAGCTGCCTCGGATGGATGTAGTCCTTTGAGAGATCAAAGCCCTGACTCTTCACCAAGGTTCAAGCCTTTAACAAGTGAAGCTGCTCTGGATTGCCATGGAAGGTCGAATGCTCAGCGCGGAAATCGCTGCAGCAGTTTGAGTTACTACTGCCTGTCCCAGCTACTCACAATGCTTTATAACAAAGCAGCAATATCTTTCATCACCGGGGAAAGATCTCCAGGCCTTGAAGTAGACAGTGGAAGGACAAGCCCTTTCTGAACAGAAAGGTCAAAATTCTGAGAACCATAAAACATTTCTGTTCTGGCAGAAAATTACAGAAAAAATACTGGCAGTTTAGAATTTGAAAAAAAAAAAAAAAAATATTCCTCCCCCCCAAACAGGCACATCTAACATACTCAGAAAGAACACGGCACTGCCTATTTGTAAGCAGCCACTTAGCACTTTCAGAGACAACTTTCGTATCCCCATAAAGAATTACATTTTCCAAATTTCCTTATTCAAAGACAACATACACTGTTATTGGGTCTAGTCTGGCCCAGAATAACACTGCCAGTTTAGTACAATGAAACACTTACCCTTCTCACGATCCATTAAGGCGCCGTGATCTTGGTGGCTGGAATCTTCAGTATTCGAGTTTAAGTACGAATCACAACCCCAAAATGCGCAGCACTGGTAAGCGTACGGTACAGAGAGCGACCTGAAACACAGGCAGAACAACAAAGAGTGTTACCAATCGTAACCCTGGTTAAGATTACCATCTATTAAAAATATTGAAGTGGCACACTGCCGTAGTAAAACTGAAGCTTCTTTTTCTTCATGCTAATAAAAAACTATTTCAGACTGGATCAGTTGTAACCATTTCTGCTGAACTTTTGCACTGAGGTGAAGGACAGGTGATGCATCCAAGTCTTGTCTACTGCAACTACAAAGAAGATTATGTGATGTTTAGCTCTCTTTACTACTCACTCTACTCCATGTACAAAACAAACTCTGATCAGTGTTTGTGGCGTTGCTGTACAAATGAAACTGAAAACTAATTAAGCAGGTTAATTAAAGAGTAACTGTTTTGTAAGAAAGTTCACTCCCAGATGACCACAACGTCAAAAATTACATCTCTCCTTCTCACTCTATTTTGTGGCCCTCATATAAGACTTTTTTTCTTTTTTTTGTGCTATTGCTTTTTTGTGTGTTTGACAGAAATGGCACATATTATTAATCCTGGTAGAGAAGTAGTACAGGTCCATACAACATAATAACAGCAGACCAGAAGCTAATTTTTCTGACTCAAGGCTACAATACCAACCATCTGCAGTATTGTTCCTGAATTCTGCTCTTGTAAATATTTTGGAGGAACATCAGTCTAAAGGATCCCGCAATGCCTTAGTTCTCAAACACAGATCAAAACACAAAAACCAATCTGCCATTTCCACAGGACTGCCAAGGCCTGACATGGATTCCTTTGCTGGCCTTAGACAAATGACCAGTATCTTCAACTCCATTTTTTTCCATCAGACAGTATGGGAAATGATTTCTAACTGCTTCTTGGGGATTGAAATATTAATGTGCAGAAAGATCTTTGAAAATGCAAAGCAGTTAATCACTGTGTGATCCACCTCCCACTGAAATCAATACCAGGTTTCTATCTGAATAATTACTGCTACTCTTGTCATTTGCCTCCAAGAATAAACAGCATATGTATAAAGTGTGGTGATACGGAATCAGACACCTGCATGTCTGCTCCTGTCTTCCACACTCCGAAAGGCAGCTGTGCTCAGTTCAATAACAAATGGAATCCACTCAAACCACTACTCCAAAGTCAGATGATATCTGCGTGGAAAGCGGTGGAGGAAAAATATAAAAGGTTCCAAGAAAATTGTCTGCAAATGGCTTTTATACCCAGAGCAGTCAGATGCCCTTTCATATATGCCAACATTAACGCTCTACAGGACTCAGCAAAGGGCCCAATTATTTGTCATGAGCATTATCTAAGCTGGCTTCATTTACCGTCACGTTGTTTGTTACTGTCAAAGTAAGCGAGGCACTCTCTAGCGTTATTTACCAACGTACCGGAGCTTTGCAAAGTTCTTTGCTGCCAAAGCTTCCTTCAACTCAGAATTGCCTGCAAGTTTAAGCTGGTTCAGTCCACTCCATCCTTCAGTTGGAACTGAAGTGAGTTCGTTGAAACTTAGGTCTCTGAAATGTGAATATTAAGACAGTGTTACAACACAGCAAGTCTGAAGATCCTACAGCATACACTTCATTGGAGCAGGAAGGCTTTTAAGGTTTCGCAGTGCGGCTGTGGTCTGGCGAATGTCTGCCAGTGCAGCAGGCGCTTTCAAGACGTCTGCCCTGCATACGCTCAGCTAGCGAGAGGTTTTGTGATCCACAGAGATGAAACATTCAACAGGTACATACCAGTTTTAAGCTGAAAACTTTTACTATCTCAGCAGTTTAATGACAGGGAGGGGAGGCTGCTGCATAGACAGCCTACTTACAGGTTAACAAGAGCTCCAACAGTGGTGAAAGCTTCCTTGTGGATCTGATGGATCCGATTCCTACTGAGGTCGCTGCAATGAAAGCCAAATGAAATCATTTTAGCAGTTTCGTCACAACTTTGTAACGGCCACTGTACTGAGAAAAAAAGCTAAGGTGACAAATGCATGATGCCTTTGACAGAAAAGCCAAAGGCCACTCCCATTTCCCCTCCCTCCCCAGCCAGCCCGGTGCAGCAGCAGCCAAATCCCTTAGTAAGGCAGCTATGTCCTGCTTCAGCTCACCCCCAAACCAGAATCCCTCTCCCATTCCTATTCCTGCCTGCCTCCCCTTCCTCCCGCCAGCAGCAGCTCAGCCTGCGCTCCAAGGCAGAGGCTTGGGACAGAGGCAGTTCCCAGGCTGAAGGTGCCAGGACGATCCCTTCCGTAACGACTGCACCTGCAGCAGGGCACATTGGCCAGGGTTGTGGAAGACCACAAAACAATAAGCAGAAGGGCATCTGCTTTGCTGGATGTCAAAAACCATATCCAGCTCCTGCTGGACCACCAACACTTATATTATGGCATTCCTTTCAAAAAAACCTGACAATTTGTGGACTTTTTTTTTCCTGTAAGTTCAATGTTCCTATATAATCTTCACACAGCTAGAGATGTAAGGGGAGGGGATAATTTTGTTTACTGGTCTGACCCTCTTGAGGAAAACAGACAAGATCACAGGATCACAGAATCACAGAATGAATCTCTCCAATAAATACTATATAATGGAATAATGTAGTAACAATATCATGCAAAGTAGTGGACTACTGAAAAAACCCTCCTTTTTTATCTCCATATATATATATATATAAAAAAAAACTTTATAGGCTAGAAAAACCAAAATGGAGAATAGAAAGGACTGAATCTGGCTGCTGCTAGTATCTCTTGTATATGGTTTGCTTCACCTTAAGATCCAGCATACCTGGCCTTTTGCCATCAATCAGATTTGTAATACCAAACCCTGACGTCAGTGTACATGAGAATCAGAAACATTGGCTTGCTCTACTCAGTATGCAACTGTGTACACTTACAGGATGCGAAGGGAGGACAGTCCTTGAAAGGTATCCTCCGTGATCTCCCGGATCTGATTATGCTGTAAGGAACTGCAAAGTGAAAAAGTAGAAACAGAGCTTCATTGGCAAACGGGGCTGACTTCAAACTAAGGGATCGCTTGGTGCCTGCTAATACATAGATTTAGCCCTGCCAATGGTAAGATTTTTCTCGTTCCCCCTTGCAGGCAAACTGTTTAAGTATCTGCTCTGCACTTCGCATTAGCCATGTTAATTCAACCAGCTCTTTTGTGGCACCTCTGCCCAACCCCAATTCATAACTCACTTAATTTAGAAGAGACTGTTAAGTGTGGACTGAATTAGCTAAAAGTAACACTTTGTGAACTTTTGAAGAGTCACACTGAGATTTGAAACAAATCTGCGTCATTCTGCAGGGAATCTTTAGAAATATTCTAACAATGGGTGCACTTTCATTTCTCAAAATACGGATTTATGAAAAGAAAATTTTGAGAAACACTTCGAGCACTAATGGGCAAATTATACTTCCAGTTCACCAGCACCCTTCACAATGAACCATGTGTACAGTGAGCCTGAAGATGTCAAGAACGTAACAGCAAAGGCCTGTGAGAAATCTATCAGCCCCACTCTGGTTAAGCGGAAAGAAGCTGGAGTGCAGTAGAGGCAGAACAAGAAGTACGAACATATGCAGGTGGAAAAATTCTGTAAGGTCTGGATATTAGGCTTAAGAAGCTTTAAAGCAATGAAATAAGGAAAAGCAAAGATGGGTTTTGAGTATGTCTTATAGGGACTAGAAAAAACATTTCACACAAGCATAGGCTGATTGTTGGAAGGAACTGAAGAAGAGTGGAAGAGATAAGAGGCAGGAAGGAAAACACATAAATGCTCATTCCATTTACACATATAGCAATACTACCACGAAATGCAGTATTAAGGCATCGTTCGTTCTTTTTTGTGCCAGAGGAACAATTAAACTTTAGCTAATTGAGGAAAACGCAAGTGGTTGAATTCTCTGTCCAGCACACTCCCCACATAAGACAGTCACCTCTCTGTCCTTACTCTGAGAATTGTACTTATGATCAAACATGAAGCAAAAAACGTTCTAGAGACTTGGACTCAGCATACTAAGAAGGTAATAAACAACATGTATTTCTACTTACATTTCTTCCAATGAGTGACAGCCCTTAAAACTTGGGAGGTCCTTTATATTGTTATAAGACAAGTCCCTTCAAAACAGAAAATGGGAGAAAGCTGCTTAGTTCAACTCCGTTCTACTTGAAACATCTCATCACTTGTGACCATTAAATGGATTGCCAGAAAAATCGTCCCGTTAGCAACGTTCTGCAGAAAAACTAAGGGCAGGTTAGAGAAAATCACAAAAGGAATCACAAGTGTGATCCCTCCACAGTCATTCGAACTAGCCCCACTTAAATTACACGTATTATATACACCCAAAAACGTAGAAAGACATAACTGCTACGTTAAGCTTGCAACAGTCAGCAAATAGCGGAAATGAAGCTGCCTATGCAACTCTGTAAAACGTCTATTCATTGCCTTTTAGTCACTCTATTCATGTAACCCTTTTAAAAACTACATTTCTGTATCTCTCCCCCTTTTTGTCTCTCAGTTTGGTGAGCTTTTTTTTTCTTTCCTAAAATATTCAACCAGTGATGTAAAGCAGGCAAGTGTGAGAAAAAAATTCATCCCAAAACTCTCTATTTGGCAAACACTTAACAACCGAAACTAGTGTTCTGTAACTGAAAAGTAACAGAGAAACAGGCCATGCCTTTGCAGTGGCTTCAACAGCTCACGAGGTCCCTCCCAACCAGCGGTTTTGCTTTCAGCTCTGCATCTGCATATATGAATACCCCAAAACCATACAGTATGAATTCCCTGAATTCTGGGAGCTGTAATCCAAAAATGTTTATTGATGAAGGCCTTTTTCAGAATGAACTGCATAAATGGCATGCAATGCAGGAATTTGGTGCAAGTGTTTATTTTGCATGTTGGTACCTCCCTAAGCAGAGCTCGGGAAGTTCAGATTTTCCTGTGGAACTAAGCAGGAAAAAAGGAGACTAGAAATTCGCAAGCAATCTTCAAATTTCCATTCAAAAGATGAACTGCCATTTAAAAATAACTCCTACTCATCATTCTTTTTCCTAGTTTTTCTTCTAAAAAACAGAACATATTTTTCTCCTCCATTTTTCAGCACTTGCTTTTGTTCCAAGTTTTCCTGCATGTGTCCTTTGTAAACATGGCTTTGCCTCTCCCCCCACAATGGTTTCATTTTCCAGTTTGTTTTTTTGCATCTATTTTAACACATCCTTACTGCTTTTTCTGTCTTGCCTTTGTATTTCTGCCCTCTTCCTAACCCCTCATCTCTGTTTCTCTTGGTTCCTCTCTCCTGTGTTCCAAAACGCATAAAGTCGAAGCACTATAACCAAACTCTTCCCTAACCTCTGAATGTAGACAACTACTCTTGTGTTAGGAATGAATGTTGGCAGAGCGAATTTGAAGACGCAAAGACTGTTCTGCCCCACCACCTTGCATATCTCCTATAACACATTAAGGCAATACAGCGCATCCCTATAAAGGGGACCCTGTTTCAGGAACGTAAGTTATTACATCAGCTCTGGCACGAGTCTTGATCTGAAGAATCCAGAAACCAGAATCAGATTTCCAACTTTGATAGAACTACTGGGATAAGCATTTCTGAACAATACTTTTTCTTTGAGTTAGATTTGTTTCTTTTAAAACATTTTGATGCAGATGAAAATAGGAGCACAATGTGTATACTTACAAAGTTCGTAGCACCTTTTGCTCTTGGCATAAATTAACAGGAATTCTGTTAATCTTGGTCCCTGTTAGAGTTCTGTGGAAAGAAAAAAAAAAATGTTTGCATTGTTGATGGTAGATAGCACAACAAGCATATAAAAGAGCAGAGTAGGGATGGTGTCTCAGCTATCAGGGTGCTAGATTCACCCACCAGAATTTTTTTTTCGTTTTGTTTTTTGGAACAAGCCAACTTTTCTGGTTTTCAGTTCTGTGAAAGGGGGCTTAGTACCAATGGCCTTTTCACAGGCTGCTGTCAGCCTACCCTAGTTCAAAAGAAATAAATTAAGAGGCACCCAGGCATCACAGTAAGGAAAGCTCTATAATTACATTTATTGACAGGAAGAGAACATACATCCAGTTGCTCTCCAGATCCGCTCATCATATTTCAATCACTTCACAAGAGGCGAAACTCAGAAATTACTGGGAATTATTTCTGTAGAAGATACTCACAAACTCTCCAAATTAACAGTTCCTGTCAAATTAGGAAACCACTGCACCATGCTGGCACCCCGAATGACCCTAAAAAAATCCCCACAAAAATTAGCTGTAAACAATTATGCAAATGAATCGTGACATTCAATCCTGCTATCCGATGAATATTTTCACTAAGGAGACATTCTAAGATCCTTATTGCTTTTGTTTAAATTTTACACATGAAGATAGTCTTTTCACTGCTTCTTAAACTAGTAATTTGCATAATAAATTACTCCTTCACTAGCAAACAACTGGAATTCATCAGGCTGGAAAGAGTCGTATCAATACATGTATGAAAAGGGCATAAACTCTTAGGCAGTTTGTCGTTCAAAGTCTGAAGCCCCGCTCTGTTTTGCTTCCTCGTCACCCCCAGAACTGCTATCTTTTGAGAACGTGCATGCACCAACCTGCAAAACATTCTCACAACGTACATCCCTGTTCAAAAAACCACCTAGGACATATTGCAGTTTGTTTAAGTAAGAACCTGAGCATTTGGCCTGAGGTTATGTGTCTTATGCAAGGTAACGAAGATTTAAATAAAATTAAAAAAAAAAAAGTTACAGATCAGGTAAGAGGCAATCAGAAAATGTAGTTATTTTGAGTTCTTGGTCACAACATTTCATATCCATTTATTGTACTACACAGTTGAGATGATACTTACAGAGAATGCAGATCTGACAGATTCTGAAATGCTGAGTTCCCCACAAAAGACAAAGGATTATCATACAAATGTCTGGGAAATGAAAAACACATTTCAATCACTGTTCTTACAGTCACTGTCTGCTAAAGACTAAAAATAGATGCATGAAAATTACTTACATCGTTCTTAGAAGGGGGTTTCCTGCAAATGCACCATCAGGAATTATGGAAATGTAGTTACTGTGAAATCCCCTAAGGGTATTAGCAAAGAAGAAAACCAACATTTAAAAATGTACTGCCAGTAGAT
>Ga0181612_170537_pt1 | contig 10812 bp, 4 predicted proteins | sample HoacroProtozoa21_FD_119630 | JGI IMG/M metagenome (GOLD analysis project Ga0181612, IMG submission 119630) | Hoatzin crop microbial communities from Cojedes, Venezuel. Combined Assembly of Gp0051906, Gp0051904, Gp0051908 | reverse complement strand
AGCTTTGCCAATTTTCCTGACAACCTGCTTGAAGTACTAAAGACAAGGGCAAATTACTCTTTCCACTCTAGTTTCAGGAAAAAGTTGAATTGTTCCAATTGTAGTTTTCTCTACATCACAACTGGAAAAAGAGAATAAAGCAAAGAAAGGTAGAGTATACACACAAGATGAAAACTTTCAGCCCAAAAAAAATGTTGTAAGCAACTAAAGAGCAGATTTTACAATGTGATGTATCAGTGAATCTGACTAGCAGATAGCACTACCTGTCTTAAATAGACACAAGTTATGTAAAACAGTATATTGATTATGCTAGCACGTGAGAGACATCAAGTCTTGCTCCTTATGGAGAAAGCCACAGGTTTGGAGAAACTGCAAAAATCAGACTGTTCCCATGGGATGCTATAATTTTGGAACGCAGTGAGAACTTCTTCCATCCAAGGGGACTTGAGGCCCAAGTTTGAACTCTTTATATTTAAAGAGTCCTGTTGGGAAATACAGCACCACACAATTTTTGGCCTGTTCACAAAACCACATCATTGATGATGGATAGGACCTCTCAAGATCATCTACTCCAACCCCCCTGCTGAAGCAGGGTCACCTACAGCAGGCTGCCAGGGCAACAGGACAGGTTGTCCAGCCAGGTTTTGAGTATCTCCATAGATGGAGACTCCACAGCCTCCCTGGGAAGGCTGTGCCACTGTTTGACCAGTGCTCTACAGTAAAGAAAAAGTCTTCTCTTGTGTTCAAACAGAATTTCATGGGGTTTAATGCATGCCCATTGCTCCTTGTCCTGTTAGCAGGCACTACTGAGAAGTCTGGCTGCCTCTTCTTCATTCCCTTCCACCAAGCATTTGGAAACATTGGTAAGATTTCCCATGAACCTTCTCTTCTCCAGGCTCAACAGCCCCTGCTGTCTCAGCCTCTCCTCATATTTAAGATCCTCCATTCCCTTAATCATTTCTGTGGTCCTATCCGAAGACCTGAAACAAGTTTCCAGATATTAAAACCCTTATGCATCACAGATTGTAGTAATTAAACTTCAACGGTCTGCCATGACACTTGTGTAGTCCATGGGAAAACTACATGGATTCATTTTTGTATTGCTATGGAAGATGGCTATCAGCGCAAGACAGCTCCAATATCACATATGAATGAAATCAAACATTCCACAGGGCACACTGTCTTGAATCACAGCCCTGGAAAGGACTCTTCAGTCCAGCTGGGAATTTGAAATTGTCTTCAGAAAAAGCTGAAATATGTTTCTGAAGCTGTATCAATAGATGGCATAGCTTACTTTGCAGGCTGCTCACCAACACTCACGACTTTTCTCTCTCCAAAGTTAGTTTTCCCAAAGTACAAAAACCAGGGACAAACACAAGCCAGTCATTTCTACTCCCCTTGTAGAAAATATTACTGGGGGTCCCTTTTCTCCAGGTAGTATAGATAATGCAACAATTTCTCCCACTCTAATGTGTGTAAATGCAATGCAGAAATGGCTATAAAAGCTAAAACTAGCCGTTTTGCTATAGCAATCTTCACTACCAGAATGAAAAAAAAAAGGTAAGAATTCTTAAGAGACCCACAAAAATGTGATTAGGAAGCAATACTAAAAAAGTTCATCTGAATAAAAACGGTTTCTTTACAGGTGGCTCTAATACCATACTGAGCAGTGAAAAGGTTAGTAAGTAAGGGACTAGCTGTGAACTGTTGTGAAGCAAGTGTTGGGGGGTGAGTAAATCGAGCAGTTCACTTTTGACTCATTGCTATCTGCTCATCCACCACAGAGTTTACACTAAACCAGCTTTGCAGCCACAGGTTTGAAACACAAGTCCTTATTTGTACAGAATGGACCAAAATAATCAGTTCCGTAATCTTCCTTTATGGCATGTTTGAAGGAAGATGGAGGTACTTGAGCCACAAAGACATTTAAATGGCCCCAAGCACCGTAAGTCTGTGGAGGCAATGTAATGTAATCATCAACATCATGTGTTTACAGTGAGCTCGTATAATCAAAAGATTTCTGCAGGTATTCTGAATGCCAGCTGGTCCCCACCCAAACCCAGACTTTTTACCTCAAACTGCTACAATATTACTTTCCAAGTATGAATGCATTGGACTTTGCCACACAGTTTTTCCACCTCCAATAATGGTGCGTATCTGTCTGCAAGGCTTTCAGCAATTTTATTCCCACCAGCACAAGGGACACAGCAAACATCTGTAGCAAAATAATCCATAACATTCAGCTTTAATTAGCATGTAAAGAACTACTGCGTGATCCAAATCTGATTCACCCAAAAATAAATCTAAAAGGATACATATAGATTATGACTCTTCTGAAAAGGAGTGATTAACAATTCACTTAAAGGAGTGTATTTGACTTTCCCTATAAGAATCTATGGTACCTTTAAGAAATCCTGCATCAAGAAGCCACGTAAGTCTTATAATGGCAAGCGATCACTACAGACGGTTGTTCTTCAGAAGGATATCTAGCATGAGCCAGCACATCTCCAGAACCTCAAAACAGGAGTGCAGTTAGTTCACATACCTTTTGAATTTAGATTGGTATTAAAAGAACATGAACTAACACAAATGCACGGCAAGATCTCCTCAGGAAACTCAAGTTAGTTCAGGAAGAACCTGACCTTACGTGAAGCCAGCATGACAAAGTAAAAATACTCTCCATGAGGTTCAACACCAGCTTTGTGTACCTTGATGAAAGCTATTTAAACATATGTAGTATCTAAGCAGAATGACAGAATGAGCAGCTGCAGACAATTACTCCAATTTCTAGAGGATGTCCGATAACAGCTTCTTCACACTAGATGTTTAGCAACCTTTTTAAAAGCTGATAGGAAACTGAAACAAAACTAATTATGAACTGTGCAAGCCGAAATAAGCTGAATACGATTTATACAATTAATCTCAAAAAACTCCTACATCTTTGTGAGAAAGAAAACAAATTAACTTCAGAGTATACAAGGTCTTTCATGTTGCTAGCCAGATTTGTATCACTCTGGATTCTCCATGGGAAAGCAACCACACCTGACCAATTAAAGCACCTTTTTTGATCTGCTGATGGGAGCTCTGCAGAACAACCAAACAGAGATTGAGGAGCAGGGCTTTATGTAGAAACAGTGACAGAAAAATAATGCAACCACTTCTTTGACTTTTGGATAATAGACAGTAAAATAAAACTTGATATGAAGGAAAGCATAATGAATTTCCCATTGATTTACTTTAGAGTGAAAAGAAAAACAATCTTCTAATAATAAGAACCTAATCATGGGCTTTCAGGAGAAATGTTAGCTGATGTACAGTGAGTTCTCTAAAGACAATAGCATATTTGTTTGCTTATAATTAACCAGAGGACAGTTACTAATCAATCAGTTTCCAGCACTGGTGGTTGTACTGTTATATAAACATGCCCAACTATTCTGCAGTATTTAGAAGGTGGAAAGAATATCAGATTCACCAGCTGGTACAGGCTACTAGACAGACACATCTGTATATGACTTTCACAGCCATGCTTTATACCTGGCAAGGACACGAGATGTAGACCCACTTGAAAGCACTCTCACTCACCTGGAAATACCTTGGACACAAGGGGTAATTTTATTGCTTCTAAGTGAGGAACTTTTGTCCCTCAAAGTGCAAAGACTCACTACTGTTACTCAGAGGCTAATACATTGACTATTCTATTTAACAAAATCTTTGTTTTGCTATTCAAAAAGCTGAATTTTTCTCAAGCATTTTAATATTCTTACTGTTATACAATGACTTAGAAGATTTTTTTTCATCTTTTTTGATGTGTAACGTTGATCAGTAATGTCTCTAGCCATTGCATGTGTAGTGTAAGGTACTGTTAGTATTTGCTGAAAATGTTAAATTAATCTTAAATTAAGCAAGGCTAATAATTAGGTTTAAAAAATCTATCTTGCTTTAATTGCTAGATGAAGTGATACAGGAGCCTCAAATATCAATCAGTTGAAAGCCCAAGAAAAAAAAAATCTCCTTAATTCCTACTTTGTCAGAAATTATTTTTTATGCTCACAAATGTGTTTGAGAGAGTGGGTGGTGGGGAGCAGGCAAGGAGGGGTAACATAAAGCAGATGTCCAGAAGCAAGATATGCATACATGTAAGCAGAACACAAGTCACACTGGCAATACCAGCACAAAAGAAGCAGCATTTGACAGGTCTCAAGATTTCCACTTTGTTTTAAGTAACCGATACCCACACTGCATCTCTTTGTCTCTGCCAAAGCAAGAGTAAATACAGACTGTTCAAGTGATGATGTGCTATAAGGTACATGGCAGCTAAGCTGCTTTTTTTCTCCTTGTTTCTTTTGCCATGCAACAACTTGCATAGATAATAAAAAACAGCTGAGACACTGAGTTCATTGGTTAAAGTTGAAAGTACAGAACAAACTGCTATTATACTCCAGAGATTTAATGTTGATGATACCCTACGCAGATATTTTGTATATCCAGCCCTGCAGAAGCGGAGAGAGTAATATTTTGAAACTGTTCTGAATTAGGGGTTCTAGTAAGACCTATCAATCAAGAAGAGATAAACTTTAAACTAAACCGAGAAATTAATTTCAATTTTATTATGGTTGACGCATTTTCTTTATTGAGATGCTGAAAGAATGATAACTACTACAGAGACAAATCTAAACATATTCTTCCTTATGTAGGATTGTTACTGTCAGAAGATGCAGCTTCCGCCAAAGTGAATCCTTAAAAATCTTGGAGGTTATTACCACAAAAGCAAAGTAAGACTGGACATGACCAGAAAGCATGAACAAGTACAGCAGAGTATTACAGCATTCATTTGCTGGAAGGTTTTTACATGAAGAACTGAAACCATTCAATTCGTAAAAGCAGTTTTCTTAAAAAAATCTGAATGTAAGTTTACCACAGTGGCAACTTGCTATTTTATAGCAAGTTATTTCATAAACAAACTATGATTTGTGTGTTCTGATGTTCTCTGTTCATTTGTCCAAACAGGGAAAAAGCCAAAGCTCCACAGTCCAAGCCATGTGCTTTAACCATGAAACAACATGACACAACAAACTATGATTTGTGTGTTCTGATGTTCTCTGTTCATTTGTCCAAACAGGGAAAAAGCCAAAGCTCCACAGTCCAAGCCATGTGCTTTAACCATGAAACAACATGACACAAGGTTAGATAATCAGCTGACATAAATCACCATAATTCCATTAATTTCACTGACCATTAAATACTTAAATGAAATATGGACTGGCAGTCTAACCCTACTTGAACTATCAGCCATTAATTTTAGCTATGGACGTGAAAAAGAGCAAACATATTACCATGGAGTTGCAGTAGTTATTTGGAGGCAGAAATGTTGCTATTTTATAGCGTGTTCCTAATATACTTTTCTTCTTTGGGAAGGCAGGAGAAGAACAGAAAACATTAGAAACAAAATAGAAAATCACTACTGAAAAATCTATGAACTAAAGAACAACACACAGATTCCTTCCCAAATATACTTAGTTCTTGAACCATAAAAGGGTTGCACATTAATGTTAAAAGTTTATAGAATACTTTAAATAAAACATTATAATTTGCTCTTCAGTTTTTTTTAACCTTCTCTTTCACTTCTACCTACCATAATAACATATATGATTTTATCAATATATTCACATCATTTGCCCCCAGTGAGCTATAAAATGTCAACTATATCAGTACAAATTTCTTCCAGGAAAAATTAATTTAACAAGGAAGTACAACTTTTTTTTTTTAAAGAGATAAACTTCTTCATTCAGCTCCTCTGTCTTCCAGGATTTTCTTTCCATAACACAACCATTTTGATATGCCACTTTAAAAACTGACAATTTACTTACAAAAATGAAGATTTAAGCTGGAAATACAAAACTAATTTTATACAGTAGAATGTGAAAAGATTTAGTATTATGTTTACTCCTACTTGTGTTTTGCCTAAACATCTAGATCTTGCAGTCAAGCCATAGTGACTAAACTTCAAAGTTTCTTCAGATTTCTTTTCCCGATTTGTTCGTATGTGACACTACAAAACTAGGTTACACTGGGGGTAGAAGGATCTCAGCCTATCAATAATCACAGCTTTCCTCCTTGGCTGATGTTCCTCCAGAAGCTTCTGGTGTCCAGAACTAATATCTTTTGACCATAAGTTTTTCCAGTTTCCACAATTTTCTATACTGACTGCACACTTCTGAGACCATTGCGTTTGTTTTTCAGAAGCCTCCTCTATATAAAATTTCTTTGTGGTATGATCCAAGTGACTACCACTCAGACATTAAGCAACATGACTGGGATCTGGTGCATGTTTATTCTCCTACCCTGGGCAACCTGCTCCAGTGTTTCACCTCTGCCATGGGTTTTTCTCCCCTTGCAGAGTCAGCATTTTCCATGTTCTGACTTGTGTTTGTTGCCCCTCATCCTTCCGCTGTACATCTCTGAGAAGATTCTGGCTCCATTTCTCTACACCTTGCTGTTCAGGGAGTTACAGAAAGCAGCACCACCATCACCGGCTCTTCTAAATGTTGAACAAACCCAGCTGGTTCTCTCAACCCCTCCTCATATGTCACGTTGTCCAGCCCTATAAGCTTCCTGTTGGCTCTCTTCTGGACGCATTCCAGTATGTCAATGTCTCTCTGGTAATGGGGAGGCCAAAACTGGGTACAGTGCTCCAGCAGCAGCCTCTAAAGTGCCAGACAGGGGAAGAAACCCTTCCCTCAACCTGCTGGCTACACTGTTGTTATTCTGCTCAGCCCAGTATGACATCCGTCACCGAATAACTTCTTATGAAGTGAATGCAAGACTTGCCGACTGAGCTGATTTTAAAACACTTTTGTTCTGCCAAGAAGCAATGCAACTTGAAACAGAGCCAAATAGTGTCTCAGTATTAATCTTCTCTCCATTATTACCTAAGTTTAGCATCATTCTATGGCTAACAGAAGTGTTAAAGGTCAGCAGCAATATAATGCCGCTCTGAGACAAAAGCTTACTAGATGCAGGATACAAACGTGCCTGCCAGTGACAGCACAATGATTTATGAGTGCTGAAAAATCAGTAATTTGAATAAAAGTTAGGTTTGGAACAGCAACCATTTATGGCCATCCATAAAGGCTGTGTAGCAATAAGCGCAGCAAAGCAGCCATGGGAATGGATGATTGGGAATTTCCTGTGGAAGTAGTATGTTTTTTTCCACAGCAAGAATTCCCACTCAGCCACTATGACATTGTTTGGATTCTAAAAAGTTTCCTGTTCAGGTGGTCCACGAATGCTGGAAGGAACTGCAGAAATATTGTGCAGCTAAACAGCACACAAACACCATGAAATCACAATTAAAAAAATATTTCAATATACTGGTGAAGGTACACATCTCACTGGCCAGGAAACATTAAACTAAGAAATGAATCTGGAGTTTACCACTAATTTGTCAAGTAAGCACCAAGAAGTTATTCTTCTTCATGCACCTCTAGGTTCCTACTAGCTGTTAACTCCATTTATACACTTGACTACCACTAACCCACAAATTGGTACAGGGTTTTTTTTTTAGCAACTGTTATGTTTTCATAGGTCTTCATAACTTACACTTCCTTACTCACATAATGTCAAAAATACCTGCTGGTACTTCCACAAACTACTTCCCACTCAAAACAGACACAAATTTGCTGCTCTTGTAAACTGGAGGTGCTGGTGAAGGGCTGCTCTCTTACACTGGCAGGAATTTCACCATAGGAGACGAAACAGCCACATCCATGCAAATCAGTGTGAATTGTGATATCTGTTAGGTTTTCCCTTCTCAGACAACAGAATTTATTCTGTTAGAGTAATAATGTTGCCTCAATATTTATCATTTCCATTATTTTTCAAATGACTGCAATTCATAAGATTTTATTTTTATTTCACAAAGGAGTTTATATACAGCAGTAGCACAGCTGTAAGATCTGCTGTCCCAGAGAGTTATCACAGATTTGCATACCACTTCCTAGTGCAGTTGGCCTCCCTGTGAGACAGTGGCATACAGCTCTGGTACTTGACTCCATGAACGCTTAATAATGCTGGATGCAGGATCTGGACTTCTAGCAAGGACTGGTGAACTAAGGTTTATTCAGCAAATGACAAGAATGATTGCAGAGTCTGATTTGAGAAGCTGAGCAGTATGGTTATATTGAAAAATCTTTATAGGACTCAGAGTAATAAGCCCAAGATGGTCATGTTGCTTGTAGGATGAAGAAGTTGAGCCATTTCCAATGCACAGGCTCAAAACGCAAGGCTTGCACTCCTTTTGGTACAAAATACACTTTTTATTGTGTCATTCTTTGATGAACCATGACACATCTGGTAATACAAGAACTTTTTCTGGTATCACTACTATGTATATCTGGGGCGGTTTAGCCTAGACTGGGACTCTGGAGCCTGGAGAAGAGAAGGCTCGGGTTGGGGAGAAGGGCAGATCTCATCAATGTATACACATATCTGAAGGGACGCTGTAAGGAAGAGGGAACCAAGCTCATTTCAGTGATTGCCCAGTGCCAGGACCAGAGGAAACTGACACATGCTGAAACATGGGAGGTCTGGATATCGGGAAACACTGTTTCACTGTGAGGGTGACCAAGCCCTGGCACAGGTTGCCCAGAGAGCCTGTGGAGTCTCCATCCTTGAGGATATTCAAAAGCCATCTGCAGATGGTCCTGGGCAACTGGCTCTAGGTGGCCCTGCTTGAGCAGCGGGGTTGGACCAGATGGCCTCCAGAGGTCCTTTCCCAGCTTCAGCCGCTCCATGATTCTATGAACTGCAAGGCTCAGAGGTTTTTGATGACAGGCACGAAGTCCGGGTGGAGGCGAGTTACTAGGGGTATGCCCAGGGGCTGACACTGGGTCTAAGACTGTTCAGCCACTTCATTAATGATCTGGATGATGGGACAGAGTGCATCCTCAACAAGTTCAAATATGACATAAAACCAGGAGGAGTGGCTGATACACATGGTAGTTGGGCTGCCATTCAGAGGGACCTCAACAGGTTGGAGAAAAAGGCAAGAGAAGAACCCATGAAGTTCAACAAAAGGGAACGTGAAGTCCTGCACCAGGGAAGAATAACTACGCATCAGCATGCACTGGCAACTGACCAGCTAAAAAACAGTTTTGCAGTGAAGGACCTGGGAGTTCCGACGGACAAGATTTACATGACCCAGCAATATGCTGCAGCCGCATGGATAAGACTAGCACAGAGCAGAGGAAAAACGTAAGAAGAAAGAAGCAGGAGAAGAAAAGAAGTAAGGAGCAGCAGGAGGAAAGTGCTACACATCAAATGTAACTGCCTGTGCTACCCATCACCTCACAAAAGCGACTGGGAGTAACCCACACTGATAACAAGGGGAGTGAAGACAAGGAAGATAGGAGAGGTGTCTGGAGTGAAGTTAGGCCTCAGAAAAGGGAAGGAAAGGTGTTTTCCCAAAGTCTTTCAATGTTTGTCTTCTCTCTCATTACCCAAATCAGTAATTAAATGTTTACATTAATTGGCAATAAATTCTCCAGCTGGAGTCTTTCTTGCCCATGACTGCCCTTTGGCTCCTGCACAGCGGTACCCTACCACCCCTCAAGCCCCTCCTTCACACTTCTCCACACGTGCACACAAGCAGCACCTGCCCCAGCGTCTTAGGAGTCTCACCCCTCTGCTCCCTACAGACCCGCAAAACTTCCCTTGACCTGCACCCAGACTGCACCAGCGTCCCAACAAACCCACCCGAGTCTATGCCATCAGCAGTGCCCCTGATACCAAACACTAACCAAGTACACAAGTCTTTCTAGCCAGAAAACCTTTTCTGAGTGTTAGATCATTATGTGTGGAATTTAGCCTCAGGTTGTTATTGAAGTATGTAAAAGTTGTGTTCTTCTCTCAGTCTTGTTCCACCCCTCTGCTGCCATGTCAGCTGGTGTTGCCCATCCTGCATTTAGCTCTGCAGAACTGAAGCAGGGCTATTGCTTCAGATTTTACCTGCTTCACTGCCCCGATCCTCCCTGTTTTCTTAATCACATACAAGAGAAAGCAGAATCAATAAGAAAACATCAGCAAACAACCAAAACCTAAATATACTTGCTCTGATTTTCACCTAGAATTTAAATGTGCTAACTGCAGCACTTTTGCAGCCCAAACCCTGCAGCTCTTGCTCAGGTTTTGGCACAGTATCTCAAAAACTAAATACAACACAGCTGCTGTGTGATTTACCAGTATGTCACCTAACTGAACAATTCCCCAATCTAGAGAAACCAGAGAAAAAACTTTCTTCTGAAGCAACTTTACCATGAAAGCAAACACTGACTTCAGAATAAAGTACAATGTCTGGTGTCTTCCCCTAAAATTGCATGTGCATAATAAAAACAGCTGTGCTGAGGATTTAAAGAACAAAAATATTTGTGGGATATAACCTATTCCACAAAAAAAAAAAAAAAAAGTTATGTATACAGCAGGAAATCAATAATCTGATCTATATGAATATAGACTACATAGGAGACAGTGACTGAAATAAGGAAATGTTTGAAATGCTGTCCAAGTGTCTCACTGCTTGAAAACATCTCAATTAGTTACTTTAATGAACTCAGGATACCCAAGGAGAGACAAAAACTCCTCCAATTTTCTTTCTTATTTGGAGGTAAGAAAAAAGGTATAGGATCCTCTGTCTGTGGTTAGACGTGACTCAACCACCTCACTGGGCACCCTATTCCAATGTCTGACCACTCCTTCAGTAAAGAAATTTTTCTTAATATCCAATCTAACCCTCCCCTGACACAACTTGAGGCCATT